>Ga0265316_10000694_pt1 | contig 37497 bp, 34 predicted proteins | sample 4522metaG_FD_202092 | JGI IMG/M metagenome (GOLD analysis project Ga0265316, IMG submission 202092) | Rhizosphere microbial communities from Carex aquatilis grown in University of Washington, Seatle, WA, United States - 4-5-22 metaG | ecosystem: Host-associated > Plants > Roots > Rhizosphere >...
TTTCCCGCATTTGGCGCATACTCGTTTCATGGTGCTCAATCAGGATGATGTTTCCGGGCGTCAATTCGAGGTCATCGCCAATCTCCGTCACACCGCCTTAAGGCTGATCGCGTGAGAATTTTTTTTGCAAATTGCCCTGCTTTAGGTTCACTCTTCCGGTACTTAAGTAACATGAATCATTAGAATCAATAGCTTACCTGTTTATCAACCATTAAATACCCTATTGTCACTTCGGTAAACAGCTGTGCCCGTCCTTTTCCAGGAGAATTACAAGCGCAGTTTGCCCTGATCTCTGCTCTCTGATCTCTGGTCTCTAATCTCTAATCTCTGATCTCTAGTCTCTAATCTCTCGTCTCTACTCTCTGCTCTCTTTTCGCTGATCTCTCGTTCTATACTTCTCGCGAATCGTTCCGAGGTCCCCATGAAGCAGCTCTTCGCATTCCTCATCGCCGCATCGATGGCCCTCCCCGCCCAGGCGCAGCTCGCCAACTGTGCAACCCCCGGCACAGACAACAACTTCCTCGGGATCGAGACCATCCGCCTCTGGCCAGGAACGCCGCCGGGAGAAAAGACGCCGGGAGTTGGGACTACGCCTGCAACCAAGAGCGAACCGTGCAGCGACACGCCCACGCTCACCATCTTCGGCCCTCGGCAGGGAACCGATAACGGTTCGGCGGTCATCATCTTTCCCGGCGGCGCATACCTGCATCTCGCAGGCGACCTCGAGGGCCGCGAAATTGCCGACTGGTTCACGGCGCGCGGATTCCATGCCTTCGTCCTCAGCTACCGCCTCAGCTCGCAAGGCTACCTGCTGCCCGTGCCGCTTCTCGACGCGCGGCGTGCCATTCAAACCGTCCGTGCGCGCGCGGCGGATTACCACATCAGTCCCAATCGCATCGTTGTGATCGGCTTTTCCGCCGGCGGGCACCTCGCCGCCCTTGCCGGAACGCAATTTGTCGTCGGCAACCCCGGCGCCGAGGATCCCGCCCAGGATTCCATTGCCCGCGCCTCCAGCCGCCCCGACTATCTCGTCCTCGGCTATCCATGGCTCGACGCCATCACTAGGGACACGACGTTCCTGAGCTACTGCAAAATCCTCAACCTCATGGATTCCTGCGACCAGCTCCGCGCCAAATACGATCCGATCCTCTTCGTCACCAAAGACACGCCGCCGACCTTTATCTATCAAACCTTTGCCGACAAGACGGTCTCTCCGGCAGCGAGCATCGAGTTTTATCAGGCGCTCCTGAAGGCCGGGGTTCCGTCGGAGCTGCACGTGTTCGTCAGCGGCGCCCACGGCAGCGGCCTCGGCAAAGGCGACCCCACACTCGACCAGTGGCCCGGCCTGCTTGAAAACTGGCTCCGTGGCCAAGGCCTGCTCACAGTGGAGAAGGCGGCCGGCCAGCGGTAGGCCGGAGATTTATTCCCGGCAATGAGATCGACGTCACATCGGGGCCTTCAGGCCCTGAGGCATGCTTTCGCAAAACTCAGGCTGACTTATGCGCTCACCACCTCGACCTATGGGCGCTGAGCGATCTTTGAAAGGGATGCGAACGAACTGAGGAACCTTCCGCCGTCGGCTTCCGTATCGAACCAGAGAGCGCCATCCCCGCGCTAGAAGTTACTGCATGCGCATGGGGGATGAAATGAACTCAACGATCGTCCATCAAAACTTTACAAAATCCACGGCATCTCGTCTGGCCAGGATTGCCGGCGCCTTCTACGTGCTGAACATTGCGACCGCAATGTACAGCACTTTCGGACCCAAAAACCACCTTTCATTCATCCTCGGGATCGTGGCAACGGCCGCCTACATCGCCGTCACCCTTCTTCTTTACTTCCTGTTCAAGCCTTTGAGCCGGAAACTCTCGCTGGTCGCTGGGTGCATCAGCCTGCTGGGGAGCGGCGTGGGGTGGCATTTTCCGCCCCTAAAGATTCATCCCCTCGTCTTCTTTGCTTTCTATTGCATGCTGATTGGCTACCTGATTCTGCGTTCCACCTTTCTGCCGCGCTTTCTGGGCGTCCTCATGATTCTTGCCGGGATTGGCTATACGGCCTACTTGTGGCCTCATTTCGCTCAAGCCGTCTTTCCCTATGACGTCATCCCCGGCGCGGTCGGCGAGTGGACGCTAACGGTCTGGTTGCTGGTAAAGGGAGTGAACGACGAACGGTGGGCGGAACAGGCGAGAGCTGAAGGTCGGTGGCCATGATCGACGGCTGGCGCGAAAAAATGCCCCGAAAAGTAAGAAGCGGGCGTCCGGCTCTGGGAGTGGAAGGATATCCCAAAACCGGCTGCCCGCTGGACCCTGGACCGGGTCTAGGTGGTATTTCCAGTGTAGGACTGTTTTGGGCAATAGCAAGCCCTAATTTATGTAAATTTCCCGTTTCGTGACTCGTGTCACAGAATGCGGTTTCCGCAGCACTCCTCGCGTTGACTTCGACGCTAGCCCCTGATACAAAATAGGGTTCCGCATGCGAAAATCGTTAGTGAAGAGGCCCGGCACTCCAGTACCTTCATGCAAGACATCCTTCAAGCAATCGAAAAATATCTGATTGGCGCCATGCCGACGGCTGCGCTGTTCATCCTGCTGGTCATCGCCTATCAGTTCCTGGTGCAGGGGCCGCTCACGGCCATGCTCGCCAGGCGACGCGCTCTCACCGAGGGCGCCATGGAAGATGCCCGCAAAGCCGTCGCCGAGGCTGAAGCCAAGACGGCGGAGTACGCCGAGCGCCTTCGCGTCGCCCGCGCTGACGCCTATAAGCTTCGCGAGCAGCGCGTCAAGCAGTGGAATGCCGAGCGCGACACAGCCCTCGACGCCGCCCGCAAGGCAGCAGGCGAAAAGGTCGGTCAGGCCAAAGCTGAGTTTGACGCGGAAGCCGACACTGCCCGCAAAACGATTCAGTCGGCAGCCGCCGATCTTGCCGGCCTCGCTGTCCGCGCCGTTATGCCCGCCACTGCCGGGGGTTCCCGTTGAAAAATTCCCTTCAGAGAATGCGAATCTCCGTCTTCTTCCTCTTTGCGGTCTTTGCCGCCGCGCTTGTCTTAGCGCCTATTCGCGCCCGCGCTCAAGCGCCAAATGCTGCGCCTGCCAATTCCACCGCCACCAGCGCACCGGCTTCCAACTCTGCCCCCGCTCCCAAATCCGAGGAAGAGCAGCAGCAGGACCTGCTGCACGCGCCTGTGGTGCAGTCGCTGGCCCGCGTGCTCCATCTCAACCTCGAAACAACGATCACACTCCTGCTCGGGATTAACTTCGCCATCATCTTTTTCGCCGTTGGAATTCCGCTTGTCCGGATCATGCCCAAAATCATTCGCAAGCGCTCTCAGACCCTGAGCCAGGATCTCCAGACTGCGCGCGCGGCCACCGCCGACGCGCAGTCCCGCCTCAGCGCTGTCGAGGCCAAACTCGCCGGGCTGGGTGAGGAAATGCAGAAGTTCCGCGCGCAGGTGGAGCAGGATAGCCTCGAAGACGAAAAGCGCATCAAAGCCTCGCTCAGCGAAGAAAGCGCCCGCATTGTCGCCGCCGCCGAGCAGGAAATCAGCGTCGCCGCCGTACAGATTCGCCGCGGCCTCCGCGACTTCGCCGCCGATCTCGCCATCGAGCAGGCCTCCAAACAAATCGCCCTCACGCCCGAGACCGATCGCGCCATCATCGCCGAGTTTGTTGCCGGCGTCTCCGCCGACACCGCCGGCAAAGGAGGCCGAAACTAAATGCCTGCCTTTGTCGCCCGCTATGCCGAAGCCTTCGCCGATGTCGTGACCGATGCCAAACTCGACACAGCGGCCATCGACCACCAATTGTCCGACTTTCTCTCTACATGGGAAGGCAGCCCGGAACTGCGCACGTTTTTTGTCAATCCGGCCGTCCCGGCTTTGCAGAAGATTGCCATCCTCGACAAGCTCAACGCCAAACTCGGCATGCAAAAGGAGCTCCGCAATCTGCTCGCCGTGCTTACCCAGAACGATCGCATCGGCCACGTCGCTGAGGTGGCGGCGGCTTATCGCAGCATTCTCCAGCAACAGTTGGGAATCCGCCCCGCCGAAATTGTTACCGCGCGCGAATTGAGCGGCGACGAGCGCAGCGCGCTGGTCGCGGAACTGGCCAAGCTCGCCGGCGCAAAAATTGACCCCAGCTTCAAGCTCGATTCATCCATTCTCGGCGGCGCCGTGGTGCGAATCGGATCCACGGTCTACGACGGTAGCGTTCGCGGCCGTCTCGACCGCCTCAAAGAAGCATTAACCGCCGGCTAAAGCTGGAATTTCGTAGTCTCGTGACTGCGAACTAAGAACTACGAACTAAGAACTGTTAGGAACCTGCACAATGGCTCAAATCAAAGCAGACGAAATCACGCAACTCCTTCGCGCACAGATCGCGAACTACGACTCCAAGGTCCAGGTCGACGAAGTCGGCACCATCACCTCTCTCGGTGACGGTATCGCCCGCATCCACGGCCTCGACAAAGTCATGGCTGGCGAGTTGCTCAGCTTCCCGCACGGCATTGCCGGCCTCGCCCTCTCGCTTGAAGAGGATCAGGTAGGCTCCGTCGTTCTCGGCGACTACACCGAGCTCAAGGAAGGCGAAGAGGTCAAGCGTACCGGCAAGATTCTCTCCGTCCCCGTCGGCGCTGCGATGATTGGGCGCGTGGTCAACGCGCTTGGAGCGCCCATTGACGACAAGGGCCCCATCGCCACCACCGAATTCCTTCCCATCGAGCGCCTTGCCCCCGGCATCATCGACCGCCAGGGCGTGCGCGAGCCCATGGCCACCGGCCTCAAGGCCATTGACGCCATGATTCCCATCGGCCGCGGCCAGCGCGAGCTCATTATCGGCGACCGCCAGACCGGCAAGACTGCCGTCCTGCTTGACACCATCATCAACAACGCGAAAAACGATCTCATTTGCATCTACTGCGCCATCGGCCAGAAGCGCTCTTCCATTGCGCAGGTTGTGCAGACGCTCACCGAGCACGGCGCCATGGGCCACACCATCATCGTCGCCGCTTCGGCCTCCGAGCCCGCGCCCCTGCTCTATCTCGCGCCCTATGCCGCAACTGCTATGGGAGAGTACTTCCGCGACAACGGAAAGCACGCCCTCGTCATGTACGACGATCTCTCCAAGCACGCCATGGCCTATCGTGAAATCTCGCTCCTGCTGCGCCGCCCCCCGGGCCGCGAAGCCTATCCGGGCGACGTCTTCTATCTCCACTCCCGCCTCCTCGAGCGCTCTTCCAAAATGAGCAAGGAGCGCGGCGGCGGATCGCTCACGGCGCTGCCCGTGATTGAAACCCAGGCCGGCGATGTCTCCGCCTACATTCCCACCAATGTCATCTCCATCACCGACGGCCAGATCTTTTTGGAAACAGATCTGTTCAACTCCGGTGTCCGCCCCGCCGTCAACGTCGGCCTCTCAGTCTCTCGCGTCGGCTTCTCGGCTGCCATCAAGGCCGTCAAGCAGGTGGGTTCAACGCTCAAGCTCGATCTCGCGCAGTATCGCGAGCTCGCCGCCTTCGCGCAGTTCGGCTCCGACCTCGACCCGCTCACGCAAAAACAGCTTGCCCGCGGCGTTCGGCTCACCGAGCTGCTCAAGCAGCCGCAGTTCCAGCCGCTCACCTGGCAGCAGCAGATGGTGGTTCTGTTCGCCGGTACGCAGGGCTATCTTGACGAATTCCAGGTCTCTGACATTCGCGCCTTCGAGGTTGGCCTCTACAAGTACTTAGACGACGCGCAGACCGCGCTTGTCGCCGACATCACCGCAAAGAAGTCTCTCGACGACGATCTGCGCAGCCGCCTGCACGCGGCCCTGAAAGAATATTCGGCAAACTTCAAGGCGGACTTGGCCGCCGCAAAGGTGTAAGAACTGCGAACTAAGAACTACGAACTGTGAACTGAACTATGGCAAACGTACTCGATCTCCGGCGTCGCATCCGCAGCGTGAAAAACACGCGGCAGATCACCAAGGCCATGAAGATGGTCTCGGCGGCCAAGCTCCGCCGCGCGCAGGAGCGTGCCCTCGCCGCCCGTCCCTACGCCCGCATGATCGTCAGCGTCCTTGAGTCGCTCCGCCGCCGCGTCGACCTCTACGACGAGAAAACCGGCAACCTTTGCAGCCCGTTGTTTGTCACCCGGCCCGAAAAACGCGTTCTTGTCATCGTCATCTCTGGCGACAAGGGCTTCGCCGGCGCCTTCAACGCCAACATTCTCAAGACCGCCTTCCAGTTCATCAACGGCAACCCTGACAAGGAAATCGACATCGAGGCCGTCGGCCGCAAAGGCCGTGACCAGTTGCGCCGCCGCTATCCGACCGCCGTCTACTCTGACCAAACCGGCGAGCAGGGCGCCACGCACAAAGTCCGCGGCCCCCGTCAAGGCCCAGTTGAAGTCACCGGCGATCACCCCGGCCTGCTGGTCAAGCTCGAAACATCGCGCGTGCTTGAGCTCGCCCACAACATCATCTCCCGCTACGTACACGAGGAGATCGACGCCGCCTACATCGTCTACAACGAATTCAAGTCGGTCATTGCGCAGCGCCTCGTCGTCGAGCGCCTGCTCCCGCTCATCGATCTTGAGAGCCCGCAGATCACTGGCGCCGTCGAGCCCTCCGCCGAAGAGAAGGAGCGCCAGGCCGAGGCGGCTCTCTCCGCGGGCATTGACATTGAGGCGGCCGACACCACCGAGGCCGACGAAGAGGCCAAAAAATTTGGCACCTCGGAAGTCGACTACATCTACGAGCAACCCGCCGAGGAGCTCTTCGCCGGCCTGCTCCCGCAATACATTTTTTCCGTGCTCTTCCACGCCATGACCGAGTCGGTCGCCGCTGAACACGCGGCCCGCATGACGGCGATGGATTCGGCAACCAACAACGCCTCCGACATGATCGACGACCTCACCCTGCACATGAATCGCGTGCGCCAGGCCGCCATCACCAAGGAGATCATCGAAATCGTTTCAGGAGCAGCTGCTTTATAGCTCCCGGAGGGAGCGCAAGAAGTTAGCCCAGGACAAGCCCGAGCGGAGTCGAGGGCGCAGTCCTGGGATCGGAGACCGATACGATCCACCAGCCCCGTAGGGGCGACAGAAGTTAGGTCTTGAAAGAGGCACGACCATTTCGTGCCAAAGAATTCAGGTTTTGTAACAAGGGCACGGCTTTAGCCGGGCCGAAAAAGGGATTGAGAGATTTCGGGGCTTTAGCCCCCGAGGCAAAGACAAATGGCAGAAAACATCGGCAAAGTTATCCAGGTCTCCGGCCCCGCCGTAGACGTTCAATTTGAAGAAGCCACCATGCCGCCTATTTATCAGGCGCTGCGCGTCGTCAGCGACGGCTTCACTGTCCCCACGCCCATCAACGTGATCCTCGAAGTGCAGCAGCACCTCGGCGAGGGACGCGTCCGCACTGTGGCCATGGAAGCCACCGACGGCATGGTCCGCGGCATGAACGCCATCGACCTCGGCGGTCCCATCCGCATGCCCGTCGGCAAAGAGACGCTGGGTCGCGTGCTCAACGTCATCGGCGAGCCGGTCGACAATCTGGGCCCCATCGGCGAAAAGACGCGCATGCCCATTCATCGCCCCGCGCCGCTCTTTGACGAGCAGTCCACCAGCGAAGAGATGTTCGAGACCGGCATCAAGGTCATCGACCTCATCCAGCCCTTCCTCAAAGGCGGCAAAATCGGCCTCTTTGGCGGCGCTGGCGTGGGCAAAACCGTCGTCATCATGGAACTCATCAACAACGTCGCCAAGAATCACGGCGGCTTCAGCGTGTTTGGCGGCGTCGGCGAGCGCACCCGCGAGGGCAACGACTTGTGGACGGAGATGACCGAGTCCGGCGTCATCTCGCCGGGCAAATGGCAGGATTCGAAGTGCGCCCTGGTCTACGGCCAGATGACTGAGCCGCCCGGAGCCCGCCTCCGTGTCGCGCTCAGCGCGCTCACCGTCGCCGAGTACTTCCGCGACGTTGAAGGCGCCGACACGCTTCTCTTCATCGACAACATCTTCCGCTTCACGCAGGCCGGCTCTGAGGTCTCCACGCTTCTCGGCCGCATGCCCTCCGCCGTCGGCTACCAGCCCAACCTCGCCACCGAAATGGGCGAGCTGCAGGAGCGCATCACCTCCACCAGCAAAGGTTCGGTTACGTCCGTCCAGGCCGTCTACGTTCCCGCCGACGACCTCACCGATCCCGCGCCGGCCACAACGTTCGCTCACCTGGACGCCACCACCGTGCTTAGCCGTCCGCTGTCGGAACTCGGCATTTACCCGGCCGTCGATCCGCTGGCCTCCACCTCGCGCATTCTCACCGCGCGCGTCGTCGGCGACGAGCACTATGACGTGGCGCAGGGCGTCAAGCGGATTCTGCAGCGTTACAAGGATCTCCAGGACATCATCGCCATTCTCGGCATCGACGAGCTTTCCGAAGACGATAAGCTCACAGTGGCCCGCGCGCGTAAGGTTCAGAAATTCCTTTCGCAGCCCTTCCACGTTGCCGAAACGTTCACGGGAATCCCGGGCAAGTACGTCAAGATCGCCGACACCGTGCGTGCATTCAAGGAGATCATTGAGGGCAAGCACGACGACGTTCCCGAGCAGGCGTTTTATATGAAGGGCGGCATCGAGGAAGTCCTCGAAACCGCCGAGAAGCTGAAAGCGAGCGTGTAATAGAGAACAGAGATTAGAGAGTAGAGACCGCAAGGTCCGATCAGCTGCGAACCATCTCTCTGATCTCTCTTCTCTGATCTCTGTTCCCTAATCTCTCGCGACTGAGAGGAGCCCATGGCGGATGAATCGAATCAACTTCGTGTAAGGCTCGTCACCCCCGAGCGAACCCTCTTTGAGGCCGACGCCACGGCTGTCGAGCTGCCCTCGAAGTCCGGCTACATGGAAGTGCTCTACGGCCACGCACCGCTGATGGCGTTGCTTGGCGCGGGCGACGTGCGCATTCACACCGGCGCGGGTCTTGAATCGACGAGCCCTGATACCTCCACCTATAACGTCAGTTGGGGATTCGTTGAAGTCCTGCCCAACCGCGTCACAGTCCTCGCCTCCGACGCGCTCAAGCCCGAGGAAATCGATATCCAGCGCGCCCAGCAGCAGCTCGATCGCGGCCAGAAGATGTGGAGTGAAGCCGGCGAAAGCGAAGAAGCCTACGACGACGCTCTCCGCGTCATCTCCGAAGCCGAAGCTAAAATCTCTTCCGCCACTGAAGTCGCCAAGCCGCACTAGACCGGGACTCCTAGACACGCCAAAGCAAAAGCCCCGCTTCCACGCGGGGCTTTTGCTTGCATCAGTGCTTTCCGATGGTTCCTGCTTTGAGCTTCCGATTCGCCAGACTTAATTCTTGGGCCGCTTCAGCACCAGCGGAAACTTAGCGTCGCCTTGCGTGAAGGAGCCCTTAATCGATCCGAGATCCCCACCGATCGCACCCTCGAACGTGATTCCCAATCCCTGCACGTTGATGATCAACGTGGCGCCGACCCGGGTCACCGAGGTTGCGGGTATCCACACCGGGCTTTGATCGGGGCTTTGCATCTGGGCCGTCAAACCGTCCTGCGTGTTCACGATCTTGAAGATCAAATGCAATTCCGTCGCGCCGGTATTCAAAGTTCCCGTCCATGTGCCGTCGATATCCGTCGGTGGCGCGGGCTTGGGCGGAGCCGGCGGCGGCAGCGGCGTCGCTGAGCGGTGGAAATCGAGCTTGAGCGGCTGGCCCTGCGACCACGTCCCGTCAATCTCGCTCGCGTCCTTGTTGACCGTGCCGTCATAAGTCCCATGCACCGCATCCACCACAAGGCTGAACTTGGAATCCTTGATCGTCACACTGGTGACCGGAATCCCATAGGCGCCTTGGTCCACGCTGTCGAGCATTGCTGTCAGACTCCCATCTTTCGCCGCCGTCACGTGCAGGACGAGGCGAAGTTCGACGCTCCCGACGCTGAGCGTGCCTTTCCAATCCCCGGTAACCTGAGCCTGCGCCCGGCATGCGGGCGCCATCATCGCTCCGAGCCCCGCGAGCAACACTAGACTCCGAATCATGAGTGCTTTCATCGTTCTTTCCCTCTTGAGCGCAACATCCTAGCAGAACCACGCAAACCCGTCCCTGCGCGCCATCACTTGCTCATCCTTTAACTTGCTCTCCCTGCGCCCCACCCGCTAAAGTTTCAACCGAGGCTTCTCCCGCTTAAGCGCCGCCACATGGGTGCCCCAGGTCCGGGGTCCCCACGGACGGGCCTTGGTCCGTGGGGAGGAGATCTCGATTTTGAGACCTGGGATAACACGCGGGTCATATTCCAACCGCTTCCCTAAAGGAACGTGCATGTCTTCCACCCCTGTCTCCGTCGCCAACCGCGATATCGACTCCACCCTGCGCGAAAACCGCGTCTTTCCCCCTCCGCCGGAGTTCAGCGCCAAGGCCCGCATTGGCTCGCTTGCCGAATACGAAGCCCTCTATAAGCAATCCATCGACGATCCCGAGAAATTCTGGGCCGGCGTGGCGAAGGATCTGCATTGGTTCAGGCCATGGGACAAAGTTCTTGAGTGGAATCTTCCCTGGGCCAAGTGGTTCGTCGGCGGCAAAATCAACCTCAGCTACAACTGCGTCGATCGCCACGCGCTGGGGGCCCGCGCCAGCAAAACGGCCCTCATCTGGGAGGGCGAGCCAGGCGAGATCCGCCGCCTCACCTACGCCGAGCTCCACGTCGAAGTCCAGCGATTCGCCAGCGCACTGAAGTCCCTCGGCATTCAGAAAGGCGATCGCATCGCCATCTACATGGGTATGACGCCCGAGCTCGCCATTGCCCTCCTCGCCTGTGCGCGCATCGGCGCCGTCCATTCCGTCATCTTCGGCGGATTCGCCGCCAACGCCATCGCCGACCGCGTCGCCGACTGCGGCTGCGTCGCCATCATCACCCAGGACACGAGCTACCGCCGCGGCAACGAAATCAAGCTCAAGGCCACTGTCGACGAAGCCATGCCCGCCTGCCCCACCGTCAAGCACGTCGTGGTCTACAAGCGAACCGGTTCCGCAGTCAACATGGTTGCTGGCCGCGACCATTGGTGGCACGATCTGGTCGCCAAAGCCGCGCCCGAATGTCCCGCCGAGCCCATGGACTCCGAGGACCCGCTCTACATCCTCTACACATCGGGGTCTACAGGAAAACCGAAGGGCCTGCTCCACACCACTGGCGGCTACGCGGTCCAGACCTATCTCACCACGAAATATGTCTTCGACCTTCACGACGACGACATTTACTGGTGCACGGCCGATATCGGCTGGGTCACGGGTCACTCGTATGTTGTCTATGGCCCGCTGCAGAACGGCGCTACGGTCCTCATGTACGAGGGCGCGCCCAACTTTCCCGACTTCTCGCGCTTCTGGAAGATCGTCGACGACCATCGCGTCACCGTCTTCTACACCGCTCCCACCGCCATCCGAGCCTTCATCAAGTGGGGCAGCGAATTTGTCGACAATTTCAAGCTTGACTCGCTCCGCCTCCTCGGCACCGTCGGCGAGCCCATCAATCCTGAAGCCTGGATGTGGTATCGCGAGAAAATTGGCCGCAACCGCTGCCCCATCGTCGACACCTGGTGGCAAACTGAGACCGGCGCCATCATGATCGCTCCCATCCCCGGCGCTGTCCCCACCAAGCCCGGTTCGGCCACGCGTCCCTTCTTCGGCATCCAGCCTGAAGTCGTCACGAAGCCCGACGCCAACGGCCACTTCGAATCTGTCCCCGCCGGCCACGGCGGGCTGCTTGTCGTCCGCAAGCCATGGCCCTCCATGGCCCGGACAATTTACGGCGACGATGAGCGCTACCAGAAGACCTACTGGTCCGATGTTCCCGGCTGCTACTTCACTGGCGACGGCGCGCGCCAGGACGCAGACGGCTATTTCTGGCTCATGGGCCGCGTTGACGACGTCATCAATGTTTCGGGTCACCGTCTCGGCACCATGGAAGTCGAATCCGCGCTCGTCGCGCATCCCAAAGTTGCTGAGGCCGCCGTCGTCGGCCGTCCCGACGATCTCAAAGGTCAGGCCATTGCCGCCTTCGTCACGCTCGAGTCCGGCAACGAGCCCTCCGACGCCCTCAAGGACGAGCTGCGCAAGTGGGTCACAAAGGAAATCGGCGCTCTGGCGCGGCCCGACGATATTCGCTTTACGGAAGCGCTGCCCAAAACTCGAAGCGGCAAAATCATGCGCCGCCTGTTGCGCGATCTCGCCACCCACGGCGAAATCAAGGGCGACGTCACTACCCTTGAAGATTTCACGGTGATCGCCAAGCTGCGCGAAGCGGAAGAAGGCTAGGCCGCCACAATCTGTTTGGCGGTGTTGGTTCTGAGTTGCCCAGAGTCTAACAGGAGGCCTCGTTTGCGCGAGGTCAGAGGTAGAACAGTAGATCAACATCTTAGGTGTGTGTATTTCGGTTGAACCTGTTGTATAGCGAAGTGATGCTAGCGAATAGAAGCGCGTACATTATGCCGTTTAAATGCGGCATCAGAAACAATGCCCTGTCTCCCTCGATCACCCAGAATGGACAGGTTATATAAACAGCACTCCAGAAAATCTGGCTACCGAGTCCTTCAGGAACATTGAAGAGAATAAGTCCCGAAATCCCCCAGAACAGCGGAACGCAAGCGCCGAAGAGGAATCCGATAATGACTGTTCGAGACTTCATTAAACCGGTACAAGAATGCATCCAAGATCATACTCGTTGCGGGATACAGGTCCAGTCGCCGTCAACCCGACCGTAGCCCGCACTTTCGAACCTTGGGTTCCCGCTCCGTTTGCCTCTCTATACTGGAGATGGACTAGCTGAGTGCTCACGGCGCTCATCGCCTGATCGAACTTTCAATTTGGGGAACCCATGGCCGCACTGATTGAAGCAATCACCGTCAAACGCAAAATGGTCTTCGAGCTCGAAGGCACGCCGTATTACTGCCTTGAAGCCGAGGTTTCAACGCCCACGGCCCGCGGCGGCCAGACCCTTGTCCGCCTCAAGATGCGTAACCTGCTCACGCGCGCCGTCTTCGACAAGACCTTCAAAGCCGGCGAAAAATTCAAGGAGCCCGATCTCGAGCTGGTCGAGGCTTCCTACCTCTACAGCGACGGCGAGGGCTCGCACTTTCTCGATCAGGAAACCTTCGATACCCACACCCTCAATCCCAGCATGATCGGCGACGCGTTGGAATTCCTGGTCGAAGGCGCATTGATCAAATTGCACAAATTCAACGGCAATCCCATCGGATTGGAACTGCCTTCGCAGGTTGAGCTCAAAGTTGCCTACACCGAGCCCGGAGCGCGCGGCAACACATCGGGCGACGTTACCAAGCATGCACGGCTTGAGACTGGCCTGGAGATCAAGGTTCCGCTCTTCATTCAAGAGGGCGAGAAGGTCAGGGTCTACACCGAAACCAGGGAGTTCGCCGGCCGCGCTTGAATGTCGTTAAGCTAGAAGCTAGGAGCTAGCAGCTAGAAGCTGGCGGCTATTGAGCCGCCGTAATCCCGCCCCCCGTTTTCCCCGTCCATCCTTGTGTGAGTTCTGCGGTCGAAGTGCGCTTCCGTTGCCCCTGCTGCGGATACAAGACTCTCGAGGCCCCCGAAGCCCTCAAGCTTTGCCCCGTCTGCTGGTGGGAGGACGACGGCCAGGAAGATGGCGACGCCGCCGAAGTTCGCCTCACCGTCAACGGCCAACTTAGCCTCAAAGAAGCCCGCGCCAATTACGCCAAGTGCGGCGCCGCCCATCCCCGTTTTCTGCCTTACGTTCGCAAGCCCGGACTCGCCGAGCGGTGAGCCGGTTCTGTCCGTAACCGCCTCATGGTCTCGCTGTTGCCGGTTTTTCTGGCCCCTGATCTCTGACCCCCGATCTCAGGCCTCTTGTCTCTCTTCTCTGTTCTCTGATCTCTGGCTCACCGGTTTGACCCTTCCTCGAAAGCCCCGTACCATTAAGAGAGGCATCCCATCGGCCAAACGGCGCTGTATTTCCTTCATTTTCAGCCCGTGGCCTAAACTCGGGGAACGCGCCCGGAAGGCACAATCTTGAGCTCCAGCGGCACCCTCGAAGGCAACACGGAAACGGCTGAATCCGAGCACCAGCACGATCACGCCGAAGAAACCCACGACCACCAGCACGGCCCGGTTCTTAACCCCGATTGCACCCGCGAACTGGTCATCGATGTCCCCGCCGACGAGGTCGCTCCCGCGTGGCGCAGGGTCACGAATGGCTATCGCAAATACGCCAAAATTCCCGGCTTCCGTCCGGGAAAAGTGCCGGAGAACGTCATTCGCCGCCGCTTCGCCGCCGAGATTCGCAAAGAAGTCATCGACACCGTTCTTCCCGAGCGATTCAACAAAGCGGTCAATGAGCTGAACATCCGTCCCGTCGGCCAGCCACAGGTCCTCGAGCTCACTCTTGAAGAGGGCTCCCCGCTCCACGTCAAAGCGGTCTTCGAGTTCATTCCTGCCTTCTCCATCGACGGCTACAAGGACGTCAAGGTCGACAAGCCATCGGTCGAAATCACGGACGAAGAGTTCCAGCACGAGATAGGTCACCTGCGCGATTCCCGCGCCACCATCGAGCCGGTCGAAGAAGACCGCCCGCTCCAGGATGGCGACTGGGCCGAGATCACCTACAAAGGCCAAATCCAGGGCGACCCCTCTGCGGCCACGCCCGAAGCCTCACCCGAAGGCGCCGACGAAACCCAGCCCGCCGCGTCCGAACCCATTGGCGGCGAAAACACGCTCGTCGAAATCGGCGGCAAAGACACAGTCGAGGCCTTCACCAACGCTCTCCGGGGCGCCAAGCCGGGGCAAGAGTTGAAGCTCGAAGTCATCTACCCAGCCGACTACGCTGAGGCCAAGCTGGCCGGCAAAACCGTCGCATACGATGTCGAAGTCAAGGCCATCAAGAAGCGCATTCTTCCCGAGCTCAATGACGACTTCGCCAAGGAACTCGGCCGCTACGAAAGCTATTCCGACCTCGAGAAAAGCGTCCGCGATTACCTCGAAGCACGCAAGCGCCGCTCTGTCGAGGCCGAAACCAAGGACCGGCTTTTCGCCGCCATGGTTGAGAAGTTTACTTTCCCGGTTCCCGAATCGCTCGTTCAGGACCAGATTGACACGCGTCTCGAGCGTGGCCTGCGCGCCCTCGCCGCACAGGGAATGCAACCCGAACAGATGCGCAAGCTCGACTTCACCCGCCTCCGCGCCGCCCAGCGTGACAGCGCAATTGCCGAAGTAAAAACCAACATCCTCCTCGACCGCATTGCCGGTGAGGAAAACATAACGGTGAGTGATGAGGATCTGGATAAGGAGCTGCAGATAGTATCTATCCAGTCACGGGAGCCGCTCGATGCCCTGAAAGTCCGATTGACCAAAGACGGCGGACTGGCTAGGATCAGGGAACAGCTCAGACGAGACAAGACCGCTTCCATCTTGTACGAACGTCTTCCCTCATAGTTGGGAGATTCACTCGGGGCTCCGTTGCTGGAACCCTTGAAAACACTGCCCGATCGGGCACAAGAAAGCTAGCAGCTAGAAGCTAGAAGCTAGGAGCTGAAGAAGAATGGCATTGGTTCCCATGGTGGTTGAGCAGACGAGCCGGGGCGAGCGCGCCTACGACATCTACTCCCGTCTGCTGCGCGACAACATTATCTTTCTTGGTACCCCCATCGACGACCAGATCGCGAATCTCATCGTCGCCCAAATGCTCTTCCTTCAAGGCGAGGATCCTGAGAAAGACGTCTCTCTTTACATCAATTCTCCGGGCGGCTCCATCACCGCCGGCCTTGCCATCTACGACACCATGCAGTTCATCAAGAACAACGTGGTGACGTATTGCATCGGCCAGGCCGCCAGCATGGGAGCCTTCCTGCTTCTCGCCGGAAGCAAAGGTAAACGCTTCGCCCTTCCCAATTCCCGCATTCTTATTCATCAGCCATCAATGGGCGGCCTGAGCGGTCAGGCCACCGACATCGACATTCATGCCCGCGAAATCCTGCGCATCCGCGAAATTACCAACAACCTCATCGCCCAGCACACCGGCCAGCCCCTCGACCGCATCGAGCGCGACGTGGAGCGGGACTTCATCATGAACGCTCAGCAAGCCAAGGAATACGGAATCGTGGACGAAATCATAGACCGGCCCCGAACATAACCCGCCCCGTACCTAGCCTTGGGGCGTACGTAGCCGGATGTGGGGATTTGGACTAAACTCTTTCAGGGGGAGCCGTAACCATGAAAACGCGCACAGGGCCGGAAGAAGCGCTTCGCTGCTCGTTCTGCCATAAGTCGCAGGACGCCGTAGCCAAGTTGATCTCCTCGCCCAGCGATTACCCACGCGCCTATATCTGCGATGAGTGTGTGGCCGTCTGCAACTCCATCCTCGACGACGATCGCAGCGGCGAAGTCCCCGCCACCCCCGCCGGCCATCTTCCCAAGCCCACTGAGGTCAAGGCCTTCCTCGACGATTACGTTATCGGCCAGGACCAGACAAAGAAAAAGCTTGCCGTCTCCGTCTACAACCATTACAAGCGCATCCAGATGAACAAGGCCCGCAACAACGAGGTTGAGCTGGCCAAGTCCAACATCCTCCTCATCGGCCCCACCGGCTCCGGCAAAACGCTTCTCGCCCACACCCTGGCCAAGATGCTTGACGTTCCCTTCGCCATTGTTGACGCCACCACGCTCACTGAGGCGGGTTACGTCGGCGAGGATGTTGAGAACATCATCCTCAAGCTGCTTCAGGCCGCTGACGGCGACGTCAATCGCGCTCAGCAGGGCATCATCTATATCGACGAAATCGACAAGATCGGCCGCAAGGACGAGAACCCCTCCATCACCCGCGACGTCTCCGGCGAAGGCGTGCAGCAGGCCCTCCTCAAAATCCTCGAGGGCACCGTCGCCAATGTGCCTCCGCAGGGCGGCCGCAAGCATCCGCACCAGGAGTTCACTGCCGTCGACACCACCAACATTCTCTTCATCTGCGGCGGCGCGTTTGTTGGCCTCGAGCGGGTTGTTGGCCGTCGCATCGGCAAGAAGGCCCTCGGTTTCCGCAACGTCGACGCCGAAGCCGATCAGGCCACCACTCGCTCCCATCGCGACACCGAGCTGCTCCGCAAAACCGAGCCGCAGGACCTCATCAAGTACGGCCTTATTCCCGAGTTTGTCGGCCGCCTGCCCGTCATGGGAATCCTCGACGAGCTCGACGAAGTCGCGCTCATTGAGATCCTCACCAAGCCGCGCAACGCCATCCTCAAGCAGTACCAGCGCCTCTTTGAGTACGAAAATGTCCGCCTGCACTTCACCACCGAGGCGGCCTGCGCTGTCGCTCGTGAAGCCATGGCCCGCAAGGTCGGCGCACGTGGCCTGCGCATGATTCTTGAAGAGCTCATGCTCGACCTCATGTACCACCTGCCCTCCAACAAGCGCGTCCGCGATCTCGAAATCACCAAGGACATGGTCGAGCGACGCGATCTATCCCTCTGCCTGCTTGAAAAAGCCGGTTAGTCGGGAACTCCAGTTCCACATCCTCACCAAAAAGGCCGCGCCCCGCGCGGTCTTTTTCTTTCGCCCCGTCGGGGCGACGGAGAATAGCCCAGGACAAGCCCGCTCAGGCGGGTGCAGTCCTGGGATAGCAGGACCTGATTGAGATAGCCCCGTAGGGGCGGAGGAAAACTCCCACAACACCCATGCGTACTGCCGTCATCTTGAGCGGAGTCCGCCGCGGCGGACGGAGTCGAAAGATCTGCGGTTGCTTTTCGCGGACCCTACATCCCCCCCTGTGTCATCCTGAGCGGAGCGCTTTTTTCAGTGGAGCGAAGGACCTGCGGTTGCTTTTGACGCGATGCGCCGCCGAATTCAGCAGCCTCCGCCACCGCCCTCAAACGCAAGATTCACCTTTCCGTGATGAATCCCATACACTCGGAAGTGTTGACCCTCAGGGTCGCTTACGGTGTCGACAAGGTACGTTCGGCGATTCCTCAGGTAGATCACGCCCAGGAGCCGTTCATTCTCATCGCCTTCGACCTTCTGCCAATAAAGCAGATCAAAACGACCCTGGTCCATTCTCCCGACCGCAAAAACCGGCTCCAGCTCGTATTTGCGGTTATTCAAGTCAGTTCGTTCTTCTTCTGAATCCCGCTTGACGATGAACAATTCCTCGCCATTAACTCGAATCGATGAGATGGTCAGGTCCAGCGTAGATTCGAATTTGGCTCCGCCGGTTCTCCAGTCGACCCAGACGGCTTCTTCCAGTTTCTCCCAATAGGATGAGGCGAGAGCCTTCCGGATCGGATCTGCCTCCGCCTCAGAAAGTCGCTTCGGGAGAGCGCCCGCTGTAAAAAGCTCAGCGGAGCTCGCAGCAACCGTGGCATATGCAATCGGCGCGCCCGAATACGTCCCGTCGCCGCCGTATCCAAAACAGGAATCGGGGTCATCCTGAGGGGCGAGCTTCATTGTCTCAACCTTGACCGTTGCACCTCTTCCATCGGCACTAATGACGGAATAAGTGTGCGGCTTCTTTAAATATTCCCGGTCAAAATTCTTGCAGGCGTCCGCATGGTCGTCATCGCATTCGATCGGCTTCCACTCCCCTGTCGGAGTGAGCCACGCGAGCGGACTGACCGCAACCTTTCCTTTCTCCAGCAACTCGCCATAGGTTGTGCCGCTTGCGTTAACATTTGTGTCTCGCTCTGCCGCCACCACCATCACATTGCCGCCGCGATCCGAACGCCCATCTGACTGCTGGGCCGGCGCCAAAACGGAGGCACCTAGAACGACACACACGCAAACGACACACACGCAAAGGAACTTCATGCGCTTTCTCAGTTGCGACCGAGTATACGCCCCCCTCGAAGGCTTGTTGCAGAGCGGCCGCATTAGACGCACAGCCTCCGCGCATAGACCCACGCTTTCGCCCTTGATTTAACCCACCTCATCCCCACGATTGACTCCTGCTCGCACTCTGCAACTTTCCCCCTCGCAAGCGTGTCTACACACGCAACGGCCAGGAATCATCAAGGCCACAAGGGAGAATCCAAATGAACCGAACCAAGGCAACCATCCTTCTCGGCGCGCTGCTTTCAGCGAGCACCCTGTTCGCGCAGGCGCCTGATTCCAACCAGGCCCCCGCTGCCAATGCGCCGCAATCCGCGCCCGCACAGCCCGGCTACCAGCACCGCAACTTTGACCCCAGCCGGTTTGCCGCTCATCTCGGGCAGCGCCTGGGCTTGACGAGCGATCAGGTGGCGCAGATTACGCCCATCCTCACCGCCCGCCAGCAGCAGATGCAGACTCTCCGAGCTGACGCATCGCTCAGCGAGCAAGATCGCCACAGCAAGGCGCGGGCCATCAGGCAGGACACGAACTCGAAGATCGAAGCGGTCTTGAATGATCAGCAGAAGCAGCAGTTTGAGCAAATGCTTGCCCAGCGCCGCGCGCACCACAACCACCAGCCGCAATCCGCGCAGCCCCAAGCCTGAAAATGGGTGCCCCACCCTCGCCACGCGGTTGTTTTTGTGGCTAGGGTGGGAAGAGGTCAACCCCAGGTCTCTGAGCAGAGGCCTGGGATCGTAGTCATGAGTTGTCATCCTGAGCGAGCGGAGCGAGTCGAAAGCCTGCCCTGAGCGGAGATCGCGAAAGCGATCGGAGTCGAACGGGGACCTGCATTCTGCATTCGCCTTCGGCGCGTCCCCCTACTGGATTGGCTCGTCCTTTTCCACCACAAGCGTCGTGTTCACCAGGTGCATTTCAATTGGCAAGCCGCCTACCGTCGAAGCCACCCCGCGCACGATCGTCTCAAAATCGCTGACCATCGTGGGATCGTTCCAGGTTCCGTCGGCTACGACAAAAGCAATCGTCGTCCCGTTATCCTTCGTCAAAAACACATTGGCTCCCTTGCCCTCAAAGAATCCAATCGTTTTGAATTGGTTGCCGAGCGCCTGTGCATCTGCCTGGGTCGCCGTGCCTTCATAAATCACTGCATCGCCACCCGTGAAATCCACTTCGCCCACCGTGCCCGATTTTTCCACGACCCTTGTAGTGTTCAGCAGTTGCACCTGTATGGGTAAGCCGCCCACAGTCGACGCCACACCACGCACAACTTCCTCAAACTGCGACATAATGCCAGCGTTGTTCCAGTACCCGTCTTGAACGACGAACCCGATCGTCGTGCCGCCGGTTCCCTTAGTGAGCAGCACATTTACACCGCGATCTTGAAAATATCCTGCGTTCTTCAGTGCATTGCCAAGCGCTGTCGCATCGGCCTGCGTCGCGGTGCCGGAGTAAATCACCTCGTCCTTGGTGCCGATCGTCACCGTGTTCTGTCCAACTCCGTATTGCGCGGCAAAACTCTGCCATTGTCCGGTGTAAACGAGGTAACCGATCAACGCACCGCCAAGAACCAGCGATGTCGCAATCGCAATCCCAATGGCGCGCCCCTTGGAATAGAGCTGTCCTCCCCACGCGACGTGAGTCTTGATTGCTTCTCCTTGTAACTGCTTCCCAGCGAGAGCGGTACAAACCATCAGCACAACCGAGGCAATCGCTGGGTTCGCCGTCGTTTTCAACGTCATATAAATTAGGCCCACAGATGCCACCGCTCCCAGGATGAGCGCGAGAACCCCGTTATTGCCTTGGCCCAGCTTGCGGCAATTTGAGGCCATCAGAACGGTTCCGGCAAGGGGACCGCCGAGGACAGCCGCGATCGCAATGGCCGGCACATCATACAAACGGTATGCGGGGGGTGCGTATTGTGGGGCGGGGTAGCCTCCGACCTGGGGATAAACAGTAGACATGATTTCCTCTTTCCGGGGGGTAGCGGTGCTAAGAGATTAATTCCTCCACACGCTTCGCGCCAGACAAAACTGCACGGCACACTGTCGAAACTCTCCGTAAGCCGGCTCGCCCGTCCTTCAATTGTCCATCTTGCCAAAACCCGGCATCATCGCCCCTGCGCTCAGGAATATGATGGGGTCATAAGATTTGTTGAGGGGGAAGAATGAAGGATCATCATCAGATTTCCACGCGCGGGCAAGGTCGCCGTGAATTCTTGAAAGCCGGCGGCGCCGTCACCGCAGCATTGCTGGCGCAGTCCGCTATGGCCGATGCTCCGAAATCCCTCCCCGCTCTCCCCTCGAATCCTGTCACGCCCGGCGCCATGCCCACGCGCAACCTGGGCAAAACAGGCTACAAAGTCGGAATCTTCTCGCTCGGCGGGCAGGCCGCCCTCGAACAGCCGAACAACTTCGACGTCGCCGTGCCCATCATTGATCGTGCCCTCGACCTCGGCGTCAACTACATTGACACCTCGTCCATCTACGGCGGTCCCGACCGCTGGAGCGAGCAGTATGTCGGCAAGGTGATGGCTCATCGCCGCAATCTGGCCTTCCTCGCCACCAAAACCAAGGAGCGGACCCGCGACGGCTCAATTCGCATGATCGAGAAATCGCTTGAGCTGCTCCAATCCGATCACGTCGACCTCTGGCAGTTGCACGACATCGGCACGATGACCGATGTGAATGAAGTCTTCGCCAAGGGCGGCGCAATGGAAGCGCTCTTGGAGATGAAGGAGCAGAAGGTCGTTCGCTTCCTCGGCCTCACCGGCCACTACCGTCCCGACGCCCTCATCGAAGGCATCCGGCGCCATCCATTTGACGCGATTCTCATGGCGATGAATGCTGCCGACCCCCACTTCTACAGCTTCAACTCGGGCTTGTTGCCTCTGGCCGTAGAGCGCCAGATGGGAATCATCGGCATGAAAGTGCCCGCCCGCGGACGTCTACTGTCCAACTGGACTCCGCAACCCCTCTCGGTACAGGCGCACATGTGGGAGGGGATGGTCCCGGCGCCCACATCCGGCACGCTCACCATGCGCGAGGCCATGTACTACACGCTCTCGCGTCCCGTGAGCACTGTCATCATCGGCTGCGACACCATCGCGCAGCTTGAAGAGAACGTGAATCTCGCCCGCGAGTTCACGCCGCTCAGCGATACCCAGGCAGATTCGCTCGTGGCCCGTGCGGAGCCTGTCGCCAAGCCGTCGCTCTTCTTCCGCTTCTACGATCGCCCCTAGCGTGAGTTCTCTTAAGTTCGCATAGCAACTGCACTGTCATCCTGAGCGGAGTTTGCCGCGCTTTTTTTTTTGCGGCAAACGGAGTCGAAGGATCTGCGGTTGTTTCTCTGGGCTCTTCGCTTACACCATTCCAGCGCGCAACGGCATGCACAATCACGCAATACGACAGGAATCGTCCGACCGCCTGCAGCGCGGCCACTCGCCCCTGCGCCACTGGCGCCGCACCCCCGAATCCCGAGTCCAACCTCGCGCCATTGAGCGGCATCAGAGTTTTCGTAGCTTCGCGTCCTATCCGATGCGAACCACGCGCGAAATCCTGCAGTTTAGAAGCAGATTTTTCATAGGAGTGTATAGATGAAGCACAATCTTCGATTGGTTGGGTTGTGTATTGCACTTTCTTCTCCATCCTGGCTGGCAGCGCAAGCATCTCCTGGTGCCGGCTCATCGACTTTGAATCACGCAGAAATCGGAATTTATGGCGACTACTTTCGTTTCGCTCCCACAACTTCCTACCATGCGAATTTCCTCGGCGTCGGCGGGCGCGTCGGCTTTAATATGAATCCGTTTGTCGCCCTTGAAGCGGAGATGAACTACGACTTCGCACAGGACTTTACGACCTCTACCACCAACGGAACAACCACGACCATCGTGACCACCAGCGTCCGTCCGCTCACTGGCCTCTTTGGCCCGAAGCTTCAATTCGGCGGCGGCGGTCCGTTTCGCGTCTTCGCCACCGGCAAAGTCGGGTTCATCGATTTCAGCACGAATAACTCGGGAGTTGTTTCGGGATCGACGTTCACCGGGGCGGTTGCCGGCGTGGGAAATCCGGGAACGCACCTCGCCTTCTATCCCGGCGGCGGAATTGAAGGTTTTGCCGGTCCGATTGGAATCCGCGCGGAAGGCGGCGACGAGATTTACTTGAATGGCGGGACCTACAATAACCTGCGCGTAACCTTCGGTCCCACGATCCGCTTCTGAAACACGTCGGTCCACGTCTGATGTAGTTGCGAGCAGCGCCGCCTACAATGTCGACGTCGCCTCACATCCGACGTCTCACAAATGATTGATCAGTGATGCGATGCAGGCTGCGCCGAAGCCGTTGTCGATATTGACCACCGACACATTCGGCGCGCATGTATTCAACATACCCAGCAGCGCGGCGATGCCGCCCAGTGACGCGCCATAACCCACGCTCGTCGGCACCGCGATCACCGGTGCGGGCACCAGACCGCCTACCACAGTTGGCAATGCGCCTTCCATCCCAGCGCAGACGACTAGCACTCGTGCCGATTGCAGCGTCTTCTGCTGCGCCAGTAGACGATGAATGCCCGCCACGCCCACGTCTGCCACAAGTTCAACGGTGTTGCCCATCAGCCGCGCCGTCACCGCGGCCTCCTCCGCCACGGGCAGGTCGCTCGTCCCCGCGCAGACCACTCCCACAGTTCCTTTACCGGCAGGCGCCTCGGTTTGCATGAGAGTAATGGCCCGCGCCATCTCGTGAAACTCCGCGCGCGGTTCCGCCGCACGTACCGCTTCAAAGATTTCGCGCGAAGCGCGCGTGGCCAGCACATTACCACCTGCATGCGCCATGCGTGCGAAGATCGTGGCCACCTGTGCCGGCGTTTTGCTCTCCGCGAAGATCACTTCAGGCATTCCCGTGCGCAGCGCGCGATGATGGTCCAGCTTGGCAAAGCCCAGATCCTCGAACGGTAGATTTCGCAGGCGTTCCAGCGCATCACTTACGCTCGTCGATCCCGAGCGCACTTCATTCAATACCGCCTCAATGTGCGAGCGATCCATCGGCGCCCCTTTCCTCGGCCGAAGCGCGTTCCATCTCGGCATACGCGCGCATCGCCTCCTGCATCACCAGCTTCAGCGGTACCCCATGCCGCATTGCAATGTTCCTGCACACCTCATACTCCGGCGACGCATTGGCAACTTCGCCGGACGGCCAGCGCGCAACCTTGATCCGAACGTTTCCCCACTCCGTCTCGACTTCGACAAACTCGCGCGCCAGCGCCAGCTTGTTCTCCATCCGCCAGCGCAATCCAATCGTGGTCGTCTCGCGCAGTAGCAGATCGCGCAGAGCCGCCATCGTTTCCGGGCTCGACAGCACCGTCATCTGCACGCCCGCCCGCCCCTTCTTCATCTGCACCGGCGCCCTGTACACGTCCCACGCGCCCGCCTCCAGCAGCAACTCGCTCACGTAAGCCAGCAGCTGCGGAGTCGCATCGTCGACCACCGTCTCAATCACCGCGATCGCCTCAGTGCCCTCCGCCTTCTTCTGCGCCACGCCAACCAGAATCCTCAGCAGATTCGGTTCCCCCGGTGTGTCGCGTCCCCCCGCTCCATACCCGCGTGCCTTCACGCTCATCGCTGGCAGCGTCCCATAAGTCACGTTGAGCATGCGCAGCAAAGCAGCGCCGGTCGGTGTCACTCGCTCCATTGGAACGCCTGCGGCATAAACGGGCGCGTCGCCCAGCAGCGCAAGCGTCGCCGGCGCCGGCACAGGCAATGTCCCATGTGCGCACTTCACCGTCCCGCTTCCCACGTTGAGCGGCGAAGCCATCCAGCTGTCCACGCCCAGCGCCTCGCATCCAGCCGCCGCGCACACAATGTCCACGATCGTGTCGACCGCGCCCACTTCGTGGAAGTGCACTTTCTCAATGGGGATGGAATGGATCGCCGCCTCGACTTCGCCGAGCAACTCAAAGGCTCGTGCCGCGCGCTGCTTCACCGCATCCTTCAGCGGCGCCGCATCGATGATCCCGAGAATCGTCTTCAGCGACCGGTGCTCAGCATGACCGTGGCCGTGCTCATCGTGTTGATGTGCAGCCTCCGACTCGTGCGCGTGGTGCTCATGATCGTGATGGCTATGTGCATGGGACTCGCGCGAACGTTCATGGTGCGCAAGTTCATGAGCTTGCGCGCCATCTGATCCCTGATCTCTGATCTCTGGCCTCTGAGTGACCACGTCCACTTTCACGGCCGCCAGTCCGCCGCGGCTCACCTTGCGCATCTCCAGATGTGCGCCAACGTTCAACGCCGCTGTCGTCTCGGCGAGCAAGTCGAATGGCACGCCTGCATCCACCAGCGCGCCCAGCATCATGTCTCCGCTGATCCCGGAAAAACACTCCAGATAGCCGATTTTCATCGCCCTGTGATTCTAAATTGTTTCGGGCCAAATTGTTTTGAGTCTGAGAAGGCATTTCACGCCGGAGAAGGGAATTGAATGGCGGGTGGTTTGGCTCGGTTTTGAAAGGCCACGCCTTTGCAAGCCGCGAAAAACTCAAATGCGTTGAAGTCTTGTATCAGGGCATGACTTTAGTCGTGCCGCAAATGGCGCAAAAATGACTGTGGGCTTTAGCCCCTGAGGCAGTTTCTCCAAATCTGACGCGCCACCGGGAAGGGAAGCTTACGCGCCCCGGCGCGCCAGCACTTCGACGGGCAAAACCGCGTTCATTGCCCCCGAACGGAACCCCTGGCAATCGAGCGTTACGTACTTGAATCCGGCTTGTTTCAGCGCTGCCGTGATCGCGTCCATCATCTCCATCGTCAGCGCGCGTGGCAGCTCGCTGCGCGCGATCTCCACGCGTGCCAGCTCCCCGTGGTGGCGCACGCGCATCTCGTTAAAGCCCAAGTCTCGCAGGCTTGCTTCGCCACGTTCAACCTGCTCCAGCACTTCGCGCGTCACTGTTCGGCCGTATTCCACGCGCGAGCTCAGGCACGGTGCAGCCGGCCTGTCCCACAATGAGTATCCGGCCGCCTTGGCCAGTGTTCGCACATCGAGTTTCGTCAGCCCAGCTTCGGCCAGTGGCGCAAGCACCGCGTGCTCCTCAGCAGCGCGCTGGCCAGGCCGAAAATCGCTCGTGTCGTCGGCATTCATGCCATAGGCGATATTCGCAATCCCCATCGTTTCAGCCAACTTCTCCAAAACCAGAAAGAGTTCATCTTTGCAGTGGAAGCAACGGTTCGCGTCGTTGCGCGCGTAGTCCACGCGATCCAGCTCATCGGTGGCGACCACCTGCAACGGCATTCCCAGCAAGCGCGCAAATGCGCAGGCTTGTTGCATGTCGCGCCTCGCCAGCGAGGGCGAGTCGGCCAGCACCGCAAGCATCCGTTCACCCAGCACACGGTGCGCCGTGGCGGCCAGAAACGCCGAGTCCACTCCACCCGAGTAAGCAACCATCACGTCGCCGAGTCGTTCCAGCCGCTCTTCCAGGGCACGCAGTTTTGCGGCAGCGTCTCCCGCTGCATTCACAAGCTCGCCAGCTTCTTGGCTCGCTTGCTCACCGGTCTTCGCGCCCGCTGCCATGCGTCCGATTATACCTTCGCTCGTTTTTTCCCACTTGCCGCATTCCTTTAGCCTGTGTCCGGCAGCCACCTTCGCGTTTGACGGCTTAGCCTCCGGGCAATAGCTTTGAAGAGAACGATCAATCGTCAATTGGTTTCCTGGATCGAGGAGTTTGGATGCGGCAAAGGTCATTCCCCGGCATTTCAAGCGGTTTTTGCCTTCTTGTCCTGCTGCTGGCAGGTGCCGCCGCGTCTGCCCAGGATTTGCAAAGCTTTGAAAAGCGGATTACCGTCAAAGTCTTTCCCAATGGGCTCACGCTGGTTCTCTGTGAGAGGCACGATGCTCCCGTCTTCAGCTACACCACTTTTGTTGATGCTGGCGATGTCAACGATCCGTCGGGTCAGAGCGGCCTCGCCCACATGTTTGAGCATCTCGCATTCAAAGGCACAACCCAGATCGGCACCATCGATTACCCTGCTGAAAAGGTCGCCCTCGCCAAAGTCGAGGTCGCTAATGATGCCTACGAGGCCGAGTACCTCAAGCCTGTCGGTCGCGATGATGCGAAGCTTAAAGCACTCAAGGATGCCTTTCTCGCTGCCCAGGCCGAAGCGGAGAAATACGTAATCCCCAACCAGTTCAGCGAGGTTGCTGATGCCAACGGTGCAAACAACTTGAATGCGGGCACCGGCCTGGACGACACGCAGTATTTCTGGTCGATGCCCCAGAACCGGCTTGAGCTTTGGGCGTGGATGGAATCCAGCCGCCTGGCCGATGTTGTCCCGCGCGAATTCTACAAGGAGCGCGATGTTGTGATGGAAGAACGCCGCATGCGCGTCGATTCAGACCCCACCGGGCGTCTCGAGGAGCAGCTTCTGGCAACGGCCTACGTAGCGCACAACTACGGCCGCAGCGACATCGGCTGGCCCACTGAAGTTAGCCATATCACGGCCACTGAGGCTATGGCCTTCCATAGGAAGTACTACGTCGGTGGCAACATCGTCATCGCCATCGTCGGCGATGTCGATCCCCAAACCGATCTGCCCATGCTTGAGAAATATTTCAGCCGCGTTCCCGCCGGCCCTAAACCCGAGGACATGACAACTGTCGAACCCTCGCAGTTTGCCGAGAAGTCCGTCATCATCCGCGATCAGACCCAGCCTGTCTATATGGAGGGTTACCACCGTCCCAGCTACCACGATCCTGACGACGCGGTCTACGATGCCATTAGCGATATCTTGTCCAACGGCCGCGTATCGCGCCTCTATCGCAGTCTCGTGGAGCAGCAGCAGATTGCGGCTGAAGCTCAAGGTTTCAGCCCGTTCCCCGGCGAAAAATACCCCAGCCTCTTTGTCTTTTACGCTGAACCACTCCCCGGCCACACTCCCGCTGAGATGCGCGATGCGATTCACACGGAGATCGACAAGCTCAAGGCCGCCGACGTGACCGATGCTGAGCTTCAGATGTACAAGACGCGCTCCCGCGCCGATCTTCTGCGTGGACTTGCCGACAACCAGGGCCTCGCCGATTCCCTTGCCGAGTACCAAACGCGCTATGGTGACTGGCGCCAGTTATTTTTGCAACTTGGTCAGATCGACAAAGTCACCAAAGCCGATATTCGCCGCGTCGCAAATCAGATCTTCGTTGCCTCCAACCGGACCAGCGCCGAAATCGACACTGAGCCGCAGCCCGCAACCGATAAATCGGACGGGGCCGCGCAATGAACAATCTCGGTAAATCGAAAGATTGGGTGCCCCAGGTCTCGATTTTGAGACCTGGGAGAGCACAAATGTTCGCGCTACACTTCGCATTTTTCGCGTTGTTCCTCGCGATATCGGGCGTGCTTTCTTCCGCCCAGCAACCCAATCCCTGGGAACAAATCCCCATCCCGCCGCTTCACGCCTTTCATCCGCAACAGCCCAAACGCATCGAGTTGAAGAACGGCATCGTCATTTTCTTGCAGGAAGATCACGAGTTGCCATTTATTTACGGCTCGGTGCTCGTTCCCGGCGGATCGCGCGATGAAGATCCCGCCAAAGCCGGTTTGGTCGGCCTCTATTCGCAAGCGTGGCGTACCAGCGGGACCGCGAGCACCGACGGCGACGCTATGGACGATTTGCTCGAATCAAAAGCAGCGCACATCGAAACCAGCGGCGACGACGACTCCACCGCGATCTCATGGGACTCGCTGAAAGGCGACTCCGACCAGGTTTTTTCGTTGGCCATGGACCTTTTCTTCCATCCCAGGTTCAGCGCGGAGAAGCTCGGGCTGGCAAAGCAGCAACAGGCCACTGCAATCGTCCGTCGCAACGATGACGAGGATGCGCTCGCCGGCCGCGAGTCGGCCAAGCTCGTCTACGGCGTGAACAGCCCGTACACGCGTCAGCCAGAGCTGGCTACCATCGGCGCAGTCTCACTCTCTGATCTCGAGGCCTGGCACAACCGCACGTTCAAGGGAAAGCTGATCGTCGGCATCTACGGTGACTTCGATCCCGTGGCCATTGAAGCCAAGGTGCGCGCAGCCTTCGAAGGTCTTCCGCAGGTCACGCCCGCGCTTCCGCGCCACGATGAATTCCCCGGCCCCAGGCCCGGCGTGTACTTCATCGACAAAGAAGATGTGAATCAATCCAACGTTCAAATCGTCGGCATTGGCATTGACCGTCGCAATCCCGACGTCGCGGCAATCGCGGTCATGAACGAGATTCTCGGCGGTGGTTTCGGCAGCCGCCTTTTCGTGAAAATCCGAACGCAGCAGGCCCTGGCTTATCAGGTCGGTGGGGGCTTCGGTCTCACCGATGACCACCCCGGCACATTCCAGGTTGAAGCCCTCACAAGAAGCGAAAAGACCGTGGACGCCACCAAACTTGTGCTTGCTGAAATCGCTGCTCTCAACACCCGGCCCTTCACTGCAGACGAGCTCAGCAGCGCCAAAGACGACATCCTCAACTCGTTCCTCTTCCGCTATGACACAAAAGACAAAGTTCTCGACGAGAGCGAACGACTCGAGTTCTACGGCTATCCGGCCGACTATCTTGATACCTACCACGCGGCCATCGAGAAAGTTACGCTTGCCGATCTCGCCGCCGTGGCCAAAAAGTACATTCACCCCGACAAGCTCGCCGTCCTCGTGGTCGGCAATGGTCCGGAAATCAAACCGCCCCTTGACGCCCTTGGCATGGGCGCGCCGATCCCGATCGACATCACGATTCCGCAACCCACCGGCTCGCCGGCGGCAGGCGGTGCGGAAAAGTAAGACTGGAGACCATCATGTTCGAGAGGTACACGGAAAAAGCACGGCGCGTGATCTTCTTCGCGCGGTATGAGGCCAGCCAGTTTGGTTCACCTTACATCGAAACGGAGCATTTGCTGCTCGGACTTCTGCGCGAGGACAAGGCATTATCCAACCGCTTCCTGCCGCCGCAAGGTTCGGCGGAATCGATCTTTAAGCAGATCCAGGACCACACGGTCATCCGTGAAAAAGTGTCAACTAGCGCCGATTTGCCGCTCTCCAACGAGGGCAAGCGAGTTTTGGCCTATGCAGCCGAGGAAGCCGAGAGGCTCGGCCACAAGCACATTGGCACCGAACATTTGTTCTTGGGCCTCATGCGCGAGGAGCAATCCTTTGCCGCGGCACTTCTTCGTGAGCGCGGCCTTAAACTCGACCAGGTTCGAGACGAACTTGTCCGGACGCCCTTCGAAATCGATCCGGCCCCTCGCTCCGGGGAACCGCCAGAAGAAGTACTCGCGCGCCACGTCGCGCACCTCACAATCTCTCGCCTCGTCGCCGCTGGAGTGAAGATCCCCCGTCCCGACACTTGCGTCATCGATCCCGAGGTTGAAGTCGCGCCCGGCACGGTCATTGAGCCGTTCGCGCAGTTGCTTGGCCGCACCCGCGTCGGCGCCGGCTGCCGCATCCGCTCCTTCTCCGTGATTGAAAACTGCATCTTGGGCGATCGCGTTCAGATTCTTCAAAGTTGCGTCCTTGAAGATTCCACCATCGCCGACGGCGCGCGCATCGGGCCATTCACTCACATGCGCCCCGGCAACGAAGTTGGCGAAAACGCCCACGTCGGCAACTTCGTCGAGCTGAAAAAAACTCGCCTCGGCAAGGGAGCCAAGGCCAACCATCTCACCTACCTCGGCGATGCCGAAGTCGGCGAAGCCTCGAACATCGGCGCCGGAACCATCACGTGCAACTACGATGGCGTCTCGAAGCACGTCACGCGCATCGGCAAAGGCGCTTTCGTCGGTAGCGACAGCACACTCGTTGCGCCCGTTTCCATCGGCGACGGAGCCTACATCGGCGCCGCCTCCTGCATCACCAAAGACGTCCCCGCCGACGCCTTGGCCGTCAGCCGCAGCCGTCAGGTCACCAAGGAAGGCTGGGCCGCCGCTCGTCGTGCCAAACGCGCTCCCAAGCCGTCCTAGGCCGCCAGAAATTCCGCCCAAGCCACCTCGTCCTGGCCCATGCCCCGGCAAGGCCAGTGATCCTACAGGTTCGTCGCAACACGGTGCCACGTTCGGGTGATTGAGACGGGGTAACCCGGATGATACTCTCACGAAAAGACTTGCCCCCGTCCATCCTGTCTGTGTTGTGTCGGTCGACAAGCTTAGGCGATATCTCGTTAGTTTTGTGGACCTTTAAGCCTGCGCCAGCGTCAAAATCTTGTGGCGATGCCGGCGGTTGGAGTCCAAGGCCTTTGTAACGTATCAGCAGGCTGCATCAATGCACGGAACTCGGGGTGAACGCCCCACGTAATCCGCACGGACAGGACCGCTGCCCGCAGTTTGAAAGTGAACTTGTAGCGACGCACGACTGGTTTGAACGGAACATGTGTGCCGCGTCGGTCCTCAAAGATTTACCCGGCTTAACGGGCTGCGCGGGCATAATAAAACGGAGGCTGCCGTTTGGCTTTATCTTTGGCAGACGTAAAAGCGATGGGCACAGCGAGGAGCTCGCGAAATGAAGGCGACGCGCGCGCGCGTAAGCCGGCGCGTGTTCTCGTTGTTGACGACGAGACTTCCGTTCGCACCATGATTGCCGCTGCCCTTGAGCGCCAGGGCTACACTGTGGAGCAGGCCTGCGACGGCCGCGACGCGCTCGATGTTCTCGAGATGAACACCTTCAATCTGGTGCTCACTGACATCGTCATGAACGACGTCAACGGCATCACCCTGCTCGAGCGCATTCACGCCCTTCAGCCCAATCTTCCGGTCGTCATGGTCACCGCAGTTCACGACATCAGCGTGGCCATTGACTCCATGCGTCGCGGCGCCTACGACTACCTTCTCAAGCCCTTTGAGCGCGATCAGTTGCTCAATACCGTTGAGCGCGCCCTCAATCATCGCCAGGCGCTCGAAGAAACCCAGAATTATCACCAGAGTCTTGAAGAAATGGTTCGCGCCCGCACTGAGATGCTGCGCCACGCCATGGAAGATCTCGAGCACTCGTACGACGTCACGCTTGAAGCCCTTGGCGACGCGCTCGACTTGAAGGACTCTGAAACGGAAGGTCACTCCAAGCGCGTCACCGCCTACGCCATCGCACTCGCTCGCGCCATGGGCATTCCACCCGAGGAAATCAAGATTATCGCCCGCGGAGCCTTCCTGCACGACATCGGCAAGATGGCCATCCCCGACGACATTCTGCGCAAGCCCGGTAAATTGACTGAGGAAGAGCAGGCGCTCATGCGCGAGCACTGCGCCCGTGGCTACAACATGCTGCGCAAAATTCCGTTCCTCGCCGGCGCAGCTGAAATCGTCTTCTGTCACCAGGAGCACTACGACGGCAACGGCTATCCCAATCGCCTCGCTGGCCGCGAGATCCCCATTGGCGCGCGCATCTTTGCCGTGGCCGACACTCTCGACGCGATCACGAGCGACCGCCCCTACCGCAAAGCCCGTGGCTTCGATTCCGCGCGCGAAGAAATTCTGCGCTGCTCGGGAACGCAATTTGATCCCGCCGTCGTCGAAGTCTTTTTGAAGATCCCCAACGAGCTCTGGCAGGAGCTTCGCTCCGAAATCAGCGGTCAGCATATGCGTTTCTCCACCTTCGAACTTGCCCGCTCCCAGGCCGCCTCGTAACCCAAGCACAACATTGTCATCCTGAACGAGCACAGCGAGTCGAAGGACCTGCGGTTGCATTTTCGCGATCTTCATCCATCACGAGAAATGGGTGCCCCACCCTCGCGGCGTCTTTGTCCTTGCCGCTAAGGTGGGATACCACGAACCACCATCGAGCACGAACAACCCTCCCTCGTCCACCGCCGCCAATCCGCCCCAACCCTCGCGCCGTAGGCGCGGCGGATGTTAGCCCCGCGCTTCAGCGTGGGGGAAGCTATCCAAATGATCTTTTGTGAGTCCCGTAGGGACGGCGGATATTCTCTATGGAGGGGGCACATGCGTTGAGTCCCCTGAATCAGCATCGAAAGATGACTCCGGCCTTCAGGCCCAAAGTCTGATCACTGACCACTAGGAGCTTCCCCATGCCCACCCTCTCCCCCGACGCTGCTCAATCCCGTCTCGCCCAACTGCCGGGCTGGCAAATTGAGTCCGGCGAGCTCGTCCGCACCTTCGAGTTCAAGGACTTCGCCGCCGCCCTCAGATTCGTCAATCGCGTCGGCGAACTTGCCGAGAAGGCTGGCCACCATCCCGACATCGACATTCGCTACAATCGCGTCCGGCTTGCCCTCGTTTCCCACGATGCCGGCGGCCTCACCGGGAAAGACTTCGATCTTGCGACTCAGGTTCAGAATCTGACCCCGTAAGAACTGGGTGAGGATTCTTGCCAGTTCGGTGGGCGCCCTCATGGCGCGTTGCTTCCCCTCACCTTCGCGCGGACTGTCTGACGGGTGAATAAAATCACACCACGTTGACAAACCCGGCGTAGACTCCCCTCAAAGCAGGCCGCTCTGACCGCGGCCCTGACTTCCGGGCCACACGTGCATGGGGCGGGGGGCGCTATGGATAGTCTCAGTCTGAAGCTGAAAATCTCAACTCTCAAAACCGTAGTCGCACTGTCGTACGTGACGGGGGAATCGCTGCGGACAACGTTCGAGCATGAGCGCTTGAAACCCCGCGAAAGGCACGCCGTCTTTGCGCGGTGGCATCAGGTCAGGCGTGACTGCGATAGAGCAACGATCGCCCTCGAAACGCTCATTCGGCACCAAAACTGGCCGAGAGCGACTGCCTCCTTTTAGGGCGCTGCGTGCCGCCCCGGGACGCTCCTGATCTGATAAATTGGAGACTCGAATTCTGAAGTTTCGGGGGCGATATGACCCGTAACCTGCTTCCTTTGCTGTGCAAAATCGCCCTGGCATTCTTCGCGGCATCCGCGCCCAATGCGAATGCGGCCCCGCCACCGGGCTCACCAGAACCTCCATCGCAGACGCAGTCGTTCCAGGCACAGCCTTCTCAGGCGCTGGTCGGCACCTGGTCGGCGACGGTGAACTGGAACCTGCCGTCCGGGCTCTTGATCACAACCAGCTTCATGCCCAATGGCAGCATCCAATCGACGACCCAGAATCACATGGGAATGAGCTTCACGCTCGTGGGCACTTACCAGTTCAACGCTGCGCAGAGCACCCTCAGCTACAAGTGGTCGGATTACGCGCCGAAACAGACCTGCGTCGGCGGGTTCTGCACACCCGCGCCGGTGCCGGCGCCGATGGGCGTGGTGACCACAAACAGCATTCGGTTCCTCAGCGCCACTCAGTTTGTCGCCACATCGAGCGATGGCTCCACGACTTACGTCCGCACGAACACGGCGGGTTTTCCAACGCACTGAACACGCGTGCGGACGGGCCGCATCATCCCGCCGAGTCGTGGCGAGGCTCTTTGTCAGCGTCTCCACAACTGCACGGCCCAGCTAGGAAATGCTGTGCAAATCCGGTTGCTTCCACAGGCAATCCTGGCCCAGTCGAGCAATATTGAACAGCCGACGCATTTGAATGCGGATAGACTCCCTGCCATGGCGAGAGAAATACACATAGTTCAAGTCGAAAAAGATGGCGAGGACGGGCTGATAGCCACGTTCTCTGACGGGACAACCGGTGCATATGTCGTGGAGGAACTCCTGGAGTTGAGGCCCATTCGAGAGAATGTGGCAAGACTGAAGGCTCGGACCGCTGCGGAACAGCTAACCGCCCACGTGTAAGACACTACCGGCAACTCAACACCAGGACTCCGCTCCGCAATTCTGGATTTTCTGACAGTTCTCCCATCTTGCGGTACACTTCCCGCATCCGGACGGCAAAATGCCTTCCCGGCGAGCTTCGTATGGTCCACGACGGGGAAGAGCATTCCAGTTTGCTGCTGCTCTTTGGCTACCCCCTCAAGCGCCCAATAACCGACAATGGACCCATTCTAAAGATGTTCCCCACATTGAAAGCGTCCCTGCATCGCGGTAGCTCGATCGATCGCTGCCCGAACTCAACCCGGATAAGCTCTTTTCTCGATCGCGGTTAGATGCTCCATTGCGAGGAAGGTTTACCACGCGAACCCGAAATAAATTTTGATTTTTGTATTTGCAATTATCGCAATCTATGCTAAGGTGTATTTATTCCGGTTGTGAGGCGGTCAGATCCCCTCCCAGCCGGGAGTAGTTTGCGTCACTGGCCTCCCGGCACGAACAGCTATACCGTTCGTGCCGCTTTTTTTTTGCGCGCCGGTTTTCCTTCAAACCCCTCGATCCCATCCCCCATCCTGCAGTGCACTTCGCCGGCGCCCTGGAGGGATGTCAAGCCCCCTCCGCCAAAATAATTTCGAGTGCCGCCCGTAAGTCCTTCATTCTCTGATCTCTGTTCTCTCATCTTTTCTCCTCCAGGTTTGCCGATAATTACCTGCCTCCGGCGCATACTTGGAAACATGATCACCACTTCACAATCAGCGAACTCGACTTCGCTCCCTCCCGCAACCTTCGGTGATTTTGGCTCACTCGTTGCCGTGGATTCCGCCGCCCATTTCGGCCGCCGAATGGGCGGAAGAATTGGAACGCATATTTTTTTATGCGAATTGGGGGTCTATTTCCAATTTAAAGTGTTTATAATCAACAAAACAGTCCAAAAATCGTCGACAAATTTTGTCAAATTTCGCCGCGTCGATCCGTCACAACCCTTTTGCAATCAACACGCGGGCAGTCCGTTTTGCAATGGGCGCGCACTCGCACCATAACTGCCTCATTTCATGACTGTTGTTTCGCTTTCACACCCCTCCGCTCACGCCTTCAACCCTTCACTCCTTCACTTCGGGTCCACGGATCACGACGCACCCCTCGCGATCCAGGCACCCGCCCACCGGATTTCAAGCTTGTCTTAAGATAGGAGTCGAGGCACCTTCATGAAGCACTTTTTCAAAACCCGCTGGATCTGGACCCTGGCAGTCTTCGCGCTCACCGCCGCCAGCTATGCGCAGTGGACGAATCCGGCCGAAGATGTTCCGGCATACCATCCTTCAGCGCCGCTCAACATCCATTCCTTACCGGCCATTCTTCACGGAGCTCAGTTGACTGGGCCGAACTTCCGCTATCACTGGCAGGTCCGGGTGTATCAATTGGCCGCGCAGATTCCCGGCGTCATTTACCAGCTTCCATGCAACTGCCGCTGCGATCGAGCCCTTGGACACACCAGCCTGCATAGTTGCTACGAAAACACCCACTCCACCGAGTGCGACGTTTGCGCTGCTGAAGGCTTTTACGCCTACTACAAAACCAAGGCAGGCTGGACGCCCGCGCAAATTCGCGCCGGCATCGCCCGCCACGAGTACGAATCCATCGACCTTGATAAGCAATAAATAGATAATCCAGGAGGGTCATAATGAAGCTGCGTATTTTTGCCGCATCTCTCGCGACATTTCTACTCTTGCTCGTCCCTTCGGCCCAGGCGCGGGCCGCAAGCAAAGCAGATGCCTACTTCGGATACAGCCGCGTCGGCGCCAATCTATATGCACCGAACACGTCTGGCATGAATGGCTGGCAGGCCACTGTCCACATCAAGCCCCTCCCCTTCGTCGGAATTGAAGGCGACGTTTCGCATTACAGCCAGAATCCGAGCGGATTCTCTGAGCAGGTCACGCAGGTGATGTTTGGACCGCGCGTCACCGTTCATGCCGCGGGACTCTATTTGTTCGCGCACGGCCTCGGCGGGTTTCTCCATCAAAGTGCTACCGTCACTACCTTTTCACCCACGTCGTACAACGCAGTCGGTTACGCTCTGGGCGGCGGCGCCGATGTGCCGGTGTTTCTTGGGCTCAAGCTGCGTGGCACATTCGATTACCTTGGCAACACCAGCGCGCCTTCGGCGGGTTCCAACGCGCCCCAGCACTATCGGGTCGGCGTAGGCGTCGCCTACCACTTTTAGAGCGGGCCAGATCCAATGACAATGTGCCCGATCGAAAAGGTATCTCTCGAGGGGAAGCCCAAACCCATACTGCGCCTCGAATGCTAACGGCCGATTCCGATCCAGTATTGGAAAACAACTGCCCCAAACCCGCTCGCCATCTCGGTTACCTTTGGCCCCGGGTCGCCATAGATTTCGAATCCGACCGGCTTTGAGACCTCCACCAGCTTGGGCACCCATTGCTGCACCGCCGGTCCCATGAAGTGCGCCTCTAAAGCGGCAGAATCCACGTAAGTTTCGACGAGCCGGAAGTGCTTTCCGTCGGCGCTCGAGAACCACTCATACCCCAGTGTGCCGGGTTCCGCCTGGCTCACCGAGGTCATGGTTTGCGCAATCCTCTTGAATGCTTCCAACTGCCCGTCATTCACCACCAGGTCCACCGTAAGCCGAACCACCTGCTTTTCCATCCCATTTCCCCTTCCGGCGCCGTCTCGTGCGGCATTCTGCAACGCTATCACCGTCGCCCTGCCTGGGAATGCAAATCAGCGTAAAATAGACCTATGTAGCACGAGCCGGTTGCTTCCGGTTCGCTTCCGCTTCAGGGGGCGTCACGGTTTCGACGGGATCGATTGCGGCATGGGAGGCATGTCGGGGTGTGGGCACCCGTAATCGCCTGCAAAACTAAAGTTGCCAACGATAATCTGGCACTTGCAGCTTAATTAGTTAAGCTGCCGTCTTTCGCGGCTTCGCCTATGGGCTGCGAGTAAGACGTCATTCAGTAGGCTGGTGGTTGCAACTCGGTCCGTGTTGCACCCA
>Ga0265316_10000695_pt1 | contig 37478 bp, 26 predicted proteins | sample 4522metaG_FD_202092 | JGI IMG/M metagenome (GOLD analysis project Ga0265316, IMG submission 202092) | Rhizosphere microbial communities from Carex aquatilis grown in University of Washington, Seatle, WA, United States - 4-5-22 metaG | ecosystem: Host-associated > Plants > Roots > Rhizosphere >...
CACAGCATTTTTGATAATTTTGACTTTTTATATAGCGCTTCCGTTTCCTGGTAAATTATCTCCAATCGTTTTTCAGCACGTTCTAATCGCAGGTTACTTCTTACAATTCCTACATAATTACTCATAATCTGCTGCATTTCCTTCATGTTTTGTGTAATCAACACCATTTCCTCAGGATGCGTTGTTCCTTCATCGTTCCATGGCGGAATATTGTCTGGAATTTTATAACTTTTAAAACATGAAATTGCATGATTTGCTGCCCTGTCGGCACAAACAATAGCTTCCAGCAAAGAATTAGATGCCAGGCGGTTTGCTCCATGCAGACCCGTCCGGGCAGTTTCACCGGCAGCGTAAAGCCTGTTAATCCATGATTTGGCATCCATATCCACTTTAATTCCACCACAGCAGTAATGTGCAGCAGGAACAACCGGTATCATGTCTTTTGTAATATCAATGCCAACAGATTTACACTTATTATAAATTCCCGGAAAATGTTTTATTAATTCTTTCTTATCAATATGACGGCAATCCAAAAACATGTAATCATTTCCTGAAATTTTCATTTCGTTGTCCAATGCGCGGGCAACAATATCGCGTGTTGCAAGAGAACCTCTGGGATCGTATTTATAAATAATTTCTTTACCTTTCTGGTCCTTAATAATTGCTCCAAAGCCACGCAGCGCTTCACTTATCAGGAACGAAGGACGTTCACCCGGATTATACAGAGAAGTTGGATGAAATTGTACGAACTCCATATCTTCAATAATTCCATTGGCCCGGTAAACCATTGCCACACCATCACCAGTAGCTACTGCCGGGTTAGTAGTAGTATGGTAAATATTACCGGTACCACCTGTAGCCATAAGAGTTACATTTGCAAGAATGGTTTTTATCTTGTGTGATTTTAAGTCCAGTACATAAGCTCCATAGCATTCTATATTATTGAAAAACCTTTTTAATATAACTCCCAGGTGGTGTTGGGTAACTATGTCAACTGCAAAATGGTTTTCATATATTTTGATATTTTTATGCTTTTTTACTTTTGCCACTATTGCTCTCTGGATTTCGGCCCCGGAAGTATCTTTATGGTGTAAAATACGTTTTTCAGAATGTCCTCCTTCACGGCCCAAATCGAAATGACCGTCTGAAGTTTTGTCAAATTCGGTTCCCCAATCAACAAGCTGTTTTATACACTTTGGACCACTTTGCACGATCATTCTCACAACTGCTTCATCACAGAGTCCGTCGCCACTGATTAAAGTATCCTGTATATGCTTTTCGAAGTTATCTGGTTTATATGTAACCGAAGCGATGCCACCCTGTGCATAACTTGTATTAGTTTCTCCGATTACTGATTTTGTTACTATACAAACTTTCCCATGTTCAGCCACTTTGAGGGCAAAACTTAACCCTGCTAGACCAGAGCCTATTACTAAAAAATCAAATTTTTCTTCCATTCTTGATTGATTTAATCAAAACAAAAATTGTGATATAATAGTTTGAAAATTATAGATAAACAAAGAAATATCTCAATTGAAATTAATATTTTTAAATTTGAAATAAATCAAATGAGATTTATTTCAAATTTATACACTCTCTTCTTTAAAATAGAACTAAACTTAGCTTATTCACCAAACCTATAACCTATTCCTGATTCGGTAATAATTAATTTCGGCTTTGAAGGATCAGCTTCAATTTTTTTACGAAGCTGTGCCACAAATACTCTCAAATATTGGGTTTGGTCAATATAACCGTGCCCCCAGATTTCCCGTAAAATGAACTGATGAGTCAGTACTTTTCCGGCATTTTTCCCCATTAAAGCAAGCAATGAGAATTCGGTGGAAGTTAGTTTAATTAATTCGCCCGACTTTTTTGCCACGTGATTCGTAAGATCTATGCTGAGGTTATCAAAAGTGAGTACCGGGTTGTTTTCAAGTTTGGATTCAATCAATCTGAAAGCTGAACGTAAACGCGCCAGCAACTCTCCTGTCCTGAAAGGTTTGGTCAGGTAGTCGTTAGCCCCGTTGTCCAAAGCTTCAATAATATCATCTTCTGAATTTCTGACAGATAAAATAATTATAGGATTTTGGTACCATTCCCTTAGTTTTTTAAGGATGCTTTGGCCGTCTTCATCAGGTAAACCTAAATCGAGAATAATGAGAGATGGATTGGACATTGCAGCTGCTCTTATACCTTCGGCGCCTGTATTAACTTCGAATACTTTGTAACCATTTGCGTTTAAAGTAATTTCCAATAAACGGCGAATCTGTACCTCGTCATCAATAATTAATATGGTGTTTTCAACTGGCATTAATGCAAAGTTACTGAATCATTCCTAAATCAGGTACTTCACTTGGTATTTTTATGGTTATGCGGGCGCCGCCATTTTGCCTGTTTTCTATTTCTATGGTTCCTTTGTGCGCTTCTACAAATCCTTTAACTATTGATAGCCCCAAACCTGTTCCTCCTGGTTTTGAGCCCTCTACCCTGTAAAATTTATCAAAAACATGGGGCAATGCTTCTTCCGGGAATCCCGGTCCCCTGTCCATTACCTGTAAAATAAAATTTGGTTTATCGTAATAAGTTTTTATACGTATTGTTGTACTTTCATTTGCATATTGAACAGCGTTGAAAAGAAGGTTGTACAATACCTGTTCCATCAAACCGAAATCAATTTTAACCAATGGCATATCCTCAGCAATAACAATATCCAGGTTACAGTGCTGAAGTTCATCTTTCAAATTTTCTGTGACTTTATTTACAAGGTCATGAACATCATACCAGTCCAAACGAATTGTAATTCTTCCAGATTCGAGCCTTGTCATATTCAACAAATTTTCAATGAGGCGGTTTAACCTTTCCGAAGCTGTATAAATTTCTTTGCATAAACGGTCAAATGTTTCCTTTTCGTAATTTATTGATAAGAGAGTATCTGAAGCTCCCATAATAGCAGCTACAGGTATGCGTAGTTCGTGTGAAATGGAACTAAAAAGAGTTTTATACAATTTATCAGATTCGTCCAGAAAACGAGCTTTTCGAGCAAGTTCATTTAAAAATTCTCGTTCTATTGCGTTGGCTATTGTAGTAATAAAAGTTTCCCAAAACATTTCTCTGTCACCATAAAAAGGACTTTCATGGTTTACCATTACCACACCAGGTTTTATGCGGGTACCCAAAAGGGGATAATAAGTATAATCGCCAGAAGGCAAAGTATCGGTAAATTTACCGGCCTTTCTTGAATGCCGGAATGCCCAAACTGCAATACTGAATCCTACCTGGGAGATATTTACTGCTTTTTTGCCTTCCTTATATTGTTGAAGCTGATTATTCCCATCCTGAAGGATAAAGAGAGCGTCCAATTGAAAATGACTTTTAATATCTTTTACTGCAATCTCTAAAAGTTCATCCATACCCTTAGCCTTTGATATTTCCTGTGTAAGCATATATAAGGCATTGGTGCGCTCTTCACGTTCACGAGTTACTTTCTCCTGTCTTCTTACCCTTGAGGTTAAAACGCCATTAATAAATGCAATAATGAAAAACATGATTAGCATTAGTACATCTTCCGGTTTTTCAACATGAAGTGTAAAAGCAGGCGGGATAAAAAGATAATCCCATAACAAAGCGCTTAATGTAGCAGATAAAAGTATAGGCCCAATTCCCAAAAAAACTGCTTCAATTGAAACTGCAAATAAAAAAGCAAACGAAACAACCTGGTAACCGATTAAATTTTTAATAAAGTAACATCCTATGACGGTTAGAAAAGTAATTAAACTTGCAATTAAATATTGACTAAAACCTGATTGAAAAGGTGAAATTGAAATATATCTCATGTACTTATCATCACTGGCCATATCTGAACCTAGTACATAAACATCGATGTTACCGCTGTAACGAATTAACCGGTTAACAAAATTTCCTAAAACCAAAAGCGAAAGTAAATTCCTATGGCGCGGTTTACCTATTATAATATGAGTTATATTTTCCCGTTGGGCGATATTCAGAATGGCCTTAACTATGTCATCACCTGAAGTTGTAATAAGTTCTGCACCCAATTGTTTTGCAAGATGAAAATTCTTTGAAAGTTGCTCCTGTTGTTCAGTTTTTAATTTATTCGGTTGTTCAACATACAAAGCCAAAAGGGTTGACCCCATTGTATAGGATAAGTTTTTGGCCCAGCGCAGAATTTTTGCAGAGTGAGGATTTGGTCCGATAACAACCATAAGTTGCATGCCTGATTTCCAGGGACCTGTAATATGCTTTTGCTGCATATACTGGCGCACCTGTTTATCTACTCTGTCTGCAGCAATTCGAAGTGCCATTTCCCGAAGAGCTGTGATATTTCCTTTCCGGAAAAAATTTTGAATTGCTTCTTTTGAGCGTTCGGGGGTGTATATTTTACCTTCCGAAAAGCGCTGAAGTAATTCATCGGAAGGAATATCAACAAGTTCTATTTCATCAGCTTTTTCAAAAATTTCATCTGGTATGGTTTCTCTGATTGTAATTCCTGTAATTTGTGCAACTGTATCAGAACGGCTTTCGAGATGTTGCACATTAACAGTTGTATATACATCTATACCGTTATCAATAATATCTAAAATATCCTGATATCTTTTTAAATGACGGCAGCCAGGAGCATTGGTATGGGCAAGTTCATCAATAAGCACAACTTTGGGATTCCGCGTAATTATAGCATCTATATCAAGTTCCTGAAGAGTAGTGCCTTTGTATTCAAGTGTCTTACGGGGAATTAATTCCAAACCCTCCACAAGTTCTTCCGTTTCCTTGCGCTTATGGGTCTCGATATAACCTATAACGACATCGATTCCTTTTGCTTTATCCAAATGAGCCGCTTGCAGCATTGTGAATGTCTTGCCGACACCGGCACACATACCGAAAAATATTTTCAGTTTCCCTTTTTTGCTTTTTTCCTCATCAAGTTTTAATGAAGCAAGTAATTCATCAGGATTTGGCCTGTTTTCGTTGGGTATAGTCATCTTTGTGATTAAAAACTTTAATATTTTTCAGACAAATATCGTTAAGTTATTTCAATTACATATGCGTCTAGCTGAGTTGAAAAATGTTAAGTCTTATACTATAGAAAAATACAGGTTTCAAATTAAGCCTACAAATTATTAATAATTTTTATTTACGAGTTTCTTATAATGGATGTTTTGTTAGAAAGTAATTACAAACACAAAGTGAATATAATCATTTTTTTAATATGTAGCTGAAATATCAATAATCATGAAATGTAAAAATAGGTTGCAAATAATTTAGCTTTATTTTCATAAACTTTAATTTTTAAGCGTGAAAAAAATTAATCGGCTTCTTAAAAATTAATATCTAATTGTGTCGAAAAACTGTTAACATTTGAGTCTTTCGAATTATAAAATACTTTTTTATTATTATAAATGTCATAAGCAAAAATCACAGAAACATTTTTAGAGAAAGACCACGAGAAACCGAAATTTAAGGCTCCAATGTAACTTTTACTTCCCTGATAATCTATTGCTAACCATAGTTTATCAGATATTTCAGTCATAGCCCTATCCCATGAGAACAAAAGGCCGCTATTTGCTTTCTTTGCCGGTACATTCTCGTCCACAAGTATCTTTTCATTACCAGTAAAATAACCTACAGATATTCTACCAACAATGGGTAATGTTTTAGCAATTACTCCATATATAATATTGTAATTGGTTAAGTTCTTTTTCAATCCAAAGTTATATGCACCTATAGCAATAGCAGGACAACCTTTAAATAGACTATCTTCAAGAAATCCAACCTTAGCATTAAAATAAACAGGATGTTCGTCATAAAGACTATCACCCATGGCTAAATAATCCACTCCAATTTCCATTTGAAATTTTTTGAAAGGTAAAAGGCCGGTTGTTAAACCAATATCATATATACCGGCGCCACGAATACCATTAGTCTTAGCAGTCCTTATGTAATTATCTATACCTAAATGAAATGTTTTCCATGCTTGAAAATCTGAGGATGGAATCCAGATTTGTGTTGACGGCGTTGCATTTATAGTTATATTAAATGCGAATATCATTGCTACAAGGCTCAAAAAGCCATACCTTAATGTAGGTTTACTAAAAGATGTTTCGGTTCTATTTTTTTGTAAAGAAGCTTTGGCTTCAAGCATTAAACTGGTCAAAGTAGTATAGGTTGGTAACATTGTTTTTCTGTTTTTCATAAAAATATGGATAAAATGAATAATACTAATTTAACCCAAATTGCTCATTAGAAATTAGCAATCGATTAAGAAATTGTAAATCAATCTAAAAATATAAGATTGAAATAATTTCTAAATCGGGGTTAACCCAACTAACGCAAGTAGTTCGCTCATTTCATTCGCTTCTATTGCGTAATTTGGGTTTATTAAATGGCTAAGGGTCCATTAAAAGCATATGAATAGCAGAGTACTTGTGAAGTATTCAGAGAAATCATTACGAACCTTTCAGTTCTATTATATTTTTCCAACTCGCGTAATTTCCGAGAAATAGGCTTAATTGATCTTGTCAAGCTCTATGTTTAAAAGGAAAACATTGATCCTTTCTTCTCCCAATAATCCGAATTGAAGCTTCTCGGTTTTACTATGTACTAAATCAATTAATTGTTGTCTTTGTGAAGAACTAAAACTTCTTGCTTTTGCTACTCTTTCCACTTGCAACAATGCAGCCTGGGGAGAGATATGAGGATCGAGACCGCTACCAGAAGCAAAAATCATTTCGTTAGGAATAGCTTTGATATCGCTTAATGAATTTGCTTTGGCAAATAAAATGCGTCGTGCTGTAACCTGCTTTTTTAAAGTATCACTTGTTGGTCCATAGTTTGATGCTCCGGATGGTATAGGGTTATAACCAACAGCTGAAGGCCTTGACCAGAAATAGATTGTACTGTCGAACTTCTGTCCGATTAGCTCAGAACCTATAATTTTACCATTTTTAATTACAAAACTTCCATTAGCTTTAAAAGGAAAAGTTAATTGTGCAACTCCTGTCATGAAAAGAGGATACACTATACCTGTCAGAATGGTCATGACAAGTAAAAATTTTAATGCAATTATCGTTTGTGTTTTCATATTGCTCACTTTTTATTCATTGGTTATCCTGATTCCTAAATCATATGTGTGAAAACAAGGAACATATCAATCAATTTAATTCCTATGAAGGGAATAATTACTCCACCGATTCCGTAGACTAGCATGTTCAACGCGAGCACCCGGTTTGCTGAAATAGGTCTGTATTTCACACCTTTCAGGGCAAGTGGGATAAGAGCAATTATTATAAGTGCATTGAATATTACTGCACTAAGAATAGCGCTCTCGGGGTTGGTGAGCTTCATCACATTCAGAACATTTAATGGTGCGATACCCGACGAAGTAACATAAAGTAATGTGGCTATAGCCGGTATGATTGCAAAATATTTGGCTACATCGTTGGCAATACTAAATGTTGTAAGCGCACCTCTTGTCATAAGCAATTGCTTTCCGGTTTCAACCACTTCAATTAGTTTTGTGGGATTGCTGTCGAGGTCGACCATGTTACCGGCTTCACGGGCAGCCTGCGTACCTGTGTTCATAGCTAATCCCACGTCAGCCTGTGCAAGTGCTGGTGCATCGTTTGTGCCGTCACCAATCATACCCACCAGATGACCGTCGGCTTGTTCCTTTCTTATCCTGAATAGTTTGTCCTCAGGTTTGGCTTCGGATAGAAAATCATCTACTCCTGCTTCTGCTGCAATAGCTGCTGCAGTCAAAGGGTTATCTCCTGTAATCATAACCGTTTTTATCCCCATTCTGCGAAGCTGAGCAAACCGTTGTTTTATGCCACCCTTGACAATATCCTTTAAATGGATCACACCCAATACCCTTTCGTTTTCTGCAACAACCAGTGGTGTAGCTCCCTGCATGGATAAGTCATTTACTATTTTTTCCATATTTTTTGGAAAGAACCCATTATTTGATTCTATAAATTTCTTAATAGTCTCTGCAGCTCCTTTTCGAATGCTTCGGATGCGTTCGTTGGATTTACTTATATCAACTCCGCTCATCCTGGTTTGTGCTGTAAAGGGAATAAATACCGTTTCTGCAGAATGTATTTCCCTTCCACGTATATTAAATTGTTCTTTCGCCAATACAACAATCGAGCGACCTTCAGGCGTTTCATCTGCCAGGGATGCTAACTGAGCTGCATCTGCAAGTTGTTCTTTTGATATGCCTTCGGAAGGGATAAATTCGGTAGCCATTCGGTTTCCCAATGTAATGGTTCCTGTTTTGTCCAACAGCAACACATCAGTGTCACCGGCTGCCTCAATGGCTTTGCCACTTGTTGCAATTACATTCTTACGTAATAGCCTGTCCATCCCGCTTATGCCTATTGCGCTCAGTAAACCTCCGATAGTTGTTGGAATAAGGCAAACAAGAAGTGATATGAGAACAGGCAAAGTCAGATTGTGATTTGCAGATATGCCAGAAGCTTTTAAACTATAACCAAAATACGCTGGCATAGAGACTACAACCAACAGAAAAATAATAGTAAGGCCCGATAAGAGGATGATCAATGCAATTTCATTAGGCGTTTTCTGACGTTTTGCACCTTCAACTAAAGCAATCATTCTGTCCAAAAAAGTATTACCTGGTTCTGAAGTTACTTTTATAACTATCCGATCGCTTATTACTTTGGTGCCTCCGGTTACAGCACAACGGTCGCCACCGCTTTCACGGATTACTGGTGCCGACTCTCCGGTAATAGCCGATTCATCAACACTGGCTACACCTTCAATAACATCACCGTCAGCCGGTATAATATCCCCTGCCTCACAAACCACAGTATCTTCTTTTCTAAGGTCGGTAGCTGATACAATTTCTTCTTTATGATTAACCAGCTTACGGGCTTTTGTTTGAGTCCGGCTTTTACGTAAACTATCGGCCTGTGCTTTCCCCCGGCCTTCAGCTACTGCTTCGGCAAAGTTGGCAAACAATACAGTAAACCAAAGCCAAATGGTAATCTGAAAATTAAAATTTGAAAAATGTCCATTAAAAATATCAGCAAATACAACTACTGTAGTCATCAATGCGCCTATCCCGACAATAAAAATAACCGGGTTTTTTACTAAAACAACCGGGTTCAGCTTAATAAATGAATCCTTTATTGCTTGTATTGCAATTTCTCTGGTAAACAAGCGACTCGTATTTCGATTTTCCATACTTTGATTCTTTGAAAATAATTAAATATTAGTTGTTTAGTCTATAGGCTGTTAGGCGTTTAGGGAATAAGAAACTTTTTCTATAGCCTAATTGCCTTCCGCCTATTCACCTTAATAAGAAACACCCAAATTCATTAAGAAATGTTCGACAATAGGTCCCAATGCCAACGGTGGAAAGAATGTCAAACCACCTACAATAAGAATCACACTTATCAATAATATTACAAATAGCCAGTTGTCTGTTCTGAAGGTACCTGATGAAACCGGTGTAATCTTTTTCTTAGCCATACTTCCTGCGATTGCCATAACCGGGACAATAACCCCAAAACGGCCTATGAGCATTCCAAAACCTAGCATCAGATCATAAAAAACGGTGTTTACGGTGAGACCTCCAAAAGCGCTGCCATTGTTTCCTGCCGCAGAACTAAAGGCATACATTATTTCAGAAAGCCCGTGAGGACCGGCATTATTGAGACCTGCCAGGCCTGGTTTTACTGAGCATGCAACTGCTGAGAATAATTTAATAACGACACTAGGCGCCAATACAGCAAAAATAGCCATCTTGACTTCATACGCTTCAATTTTTTTACCCAGGTATTCAGGAGTGCGGCCAACCATTAGACCGGCAATAAAAACTGTAATAATGATAAATACGATCATACCATATAACCCGGAACCTACTCCTCCAAAAATTATTTCGCCCAACATAAGGTTAAACATGGCAACCAGCCCAGACAATGGAGATAAACTATCATGCATGGCATTTACTGAACCATTCGAAGTAACAGTTGTAGTTACTGAATATAATATGCTGTTCATCACTCCAAAACGGGTTTCCTTTCCCTCCATGTTGCCCGAAATATTCAACACATTGTTATGACTATACTCGGCCCAGAGAGAAATTGCGAGCCCGGCAGCAAACATGATAAACATGCTAATAAAAATAGCCCATGCCTGGCGTTTAGACTTCGCATAATGGCCATAAGTAAAAACCAAACCTGCCGAAATGATGACAAGCGAAAGCATTATTAAAAAGTTGGTAAAAGGTGTAGGGTTTTCAAATGGATGGGCGCTGTTGGCATTAAAAAAACCACCTCCGTTTGTGCCAAGATCTTTGATGGCAATTTGCGATGCTGCCGGTCCGAGTGGAATAACCTGTGTACCTCCTTGTAATGGCGTTGCAGTCATATAATGAGAAAATGTCTGTACAGCTCCCTGGCCTACTAAAAACATGGTGAGTATAATGGCCAAAGGCATTAACACATATACCACACTTCGGGTCATATCGGCCCAGAAATTGCCCAGGTTTTCGGTAGTTTTCCTGGTTAACCCTCGTATCAATGCTAATACAACAGCGATTCCGGTTGCTGCACTGACGAAATTTTGTACAGTCAGACCAAGCATTTGTACAAGGTAACTAAGTGTATTCTCTCCGCTATAAGCCTGCCAGTTGGTATTGGTCATAAAACTTACAGCCGTGTTAAATGAAAGGTGCCATGGAACATTCGGCAATTTTTCAGTGTTCAGTGGCAAATATGCCTGCAACATCTGTAAAAGAAATAAAAATACCAGGCCAAAAAGGTTGAAAAGGAGAACTCCAAACATGTAGGTTTTCCAGTTCATCTCTTCATCACTTTTGATGCCTGTAGTTTTGTAAACTAATTTTTCAAGCCAGCCAAAAACCGGCTTCATGAAATGGTTTTCGCCCATGAAAACTTTTGCCATAAATTTGCCTAACAAAGGCGCCAGGGCAATCAATACCACCATGAAAATAATCAATTGAATAGCTTCATTCATATTTTAATAATTAATTTTTTTTTTAGATAACCTCTCTATTAAATTTCCAAATATTTTGCCAATTAAAAATACCAGGGCAATTCCTAAAAAAAATTTCGTTAGTAGAAGTACCATGGTATTAAAATTTTTCGGGTTTTAATAAAGAATATATCAAATAGCCCATTATAAACAGGGCAATGAGAACACCAATTGTGTAACTTACTGGTCCGTTAGCTGTTGCGTTATTTGTTCCAGAATTTGGAATTACAACCAGCAGATTAGAAATAAATACTATTGTACTCATTTTATTTTAGTATAAAATTTAATGGTACAAAATTAAGTCGGTATTTATAAAGGAATTATTAAGAAAAGTGTATCAGTCATAAAAGTTTTATAAAGATGATAAAATAATGTTATTGCATTGATTGTAAAATAGTTAAAATATTAAAAAAAATTAAGAAATACTAACTTAACTTGTTCTTTTAATAAACATTCTATCTTTGGCAATTCGTTTTAACCCAACTAATGCAAGGCTGCTCGTTTTGGTTGCTTCTTAACCGCGGCGAATGTGCAATTTGGGTATTTAAGACTTTTATAGTAATTAATTTTATGTCTAAGCAGGTATCACATCCATTTAAAAAAATTTCTGGAATCAAGATAATTTATCCCGTTATCATAGGTCTTGGTGTTGTTATCTTTCTTCTTTTTAAAAACTTCAACCCAAGCGCATTTGATGATGTAAAGTTTAGCTACACGATGCTTATGTATTTGTTCATGGCCGTTTTATTTATGGCCTTACGTGATATCGGATATATGTTCCGGATCAGGGTTTTATCAGATAATGATTTAACCTGGAAAAAAGCATTCAGGGTAATTATGCTTTGGGAATTCTCATCAACATTATTGCCTTCAGCTGTTGGCGGTACAACGGTTGCAATGATATTCATTAATAAGGAAGGTGTAAATTTAGGCAGAAGTACAGCAATTGTAATGGCAACCTCATTCCTGGACGAACTTTATTTTATAATAATGTTTCCTTTATTGCTTATTACTATAAGTATTCCAACTCTTTTTTCGGTAGGAGCCGGAACACATATCGGAAAAATATTTTCATTTAGCAATGAATTTTTGTGGTTTGCTATCATTGGATATTCTATGAAATTTGTCTATACCATTGTGCTGGGTTATGGTCTGTTCGTAAATCCCCGCGGATTAAAATGGTTGATTCTGCTAATATTCAAAATTCCTTTTTTAAGAAAATACAGACAAAAAGCAAATATTACCGGTAATGATATTATTACCTGTTCAAATGAATTCAGGCGAAAGAAAATTTCCTTTTGGTTAAAAGCTTTTGGCGGCACATTTTTCTCATGGTGTTCAAGATACCTTGTTGTAAATGCTCTTATGCTGGCATTTTTCTCTATTTCTAATCACTTTCTGTTGTTTGCACGGCAACTTGTGATGTCCAATATGATGCTGATAAGTCCAACTCCCGGAGGAAGTGGCTTTTCCGAAATTATTTTCATTAAGTATTTAAGAGATTTTATTCATGTAAAGACAGAATTAATAACTTCTTTTGCTACTGTATTGGCGTTCCTTTGGCGCCTCATCAGTTATTATCCTTACCTTATAATAGGTTCAATTTTGCTGCCCTGGTGGATTAAGAAAAAGTTTGTGAAAAAAGAGATTGACAACGTACCAACAAGCAATTAATAAAGCCAAATCTTAAGATTATACTGGATACTTGATACTAACATCCAGCATCTAATATCTAGCATCTAATTACAGCTTCTTCTTAACTTCAGTTTCTTTAAAACCTTCAATAATATCGCCTACTTTTATATCGTTGAAGTTTTCGATATTTAAACCGCATTCCTGACCTGATACAACTTCTTTAGCCTCATCTTTAAAGTGCTTAAGCGAAGCCAGATTTCCTGTATACACGACAATACCGTCGCGGATAACACGGACTTTTGTGTTACGTTGTATCTTGCCCTCTTTTACCATACATCCTGCAATTGTTCCGACTTTAGTAATCTTGAAAACTTCCTTGATTTCAAGAGTAGCAACAATTTCTTCCCTGATTTCGGGAGATAGCATGCCTTCCATAGCGTCTTTCAATTCCTCAATTGCATTGTAAATGATGGAATAGAGACGAACTTCAATTTGTTCTTTTTCGGCAAGTTTACGGGCATTCATAGAGGGCCGTACCTGGAAACCGATGATAATTGCATTTGAAGCTGCTGCCAGCAGGACATCTGATTCTGAAATCTGCCCAACAGCTTTATGAATAATATTAACTACAATTTCAGGTGTAGAAAGCTTAATTAAGGAATCAGAAAGAGCTTCAACAGAACCGTCAACATCGCCCTTCACAATTACATTTAATTCTTTGAAATTACCTATTGCAATTCTACGGCCAATTTCATCCAAAGTAATATGTTTACGAGTACGTAAACCTTGCTCACGTTGCAATTGTTCGCGTTTGGTAGCTATATCTTTGGCTTCTTTTTCATCATCCAATACATGAAACTCATCACCAGCTTGAGGTGCACCATTCAAACCAAGAATCAGGACAGGTGTCGAGGGACCAGCATCTTCGACAATTTTTCCACGTTCATTATACATTGCTTTGACGCGGCCATATTGAGTACCGGCCAATACGAGATCCCCTTTATTAAGCGTTCCAGTTTCTACCAATATGGTTGCCATATAGCCCCGACCCTTGTCGAGTGATGATTCTATAACCGTGCCTAACGCATTACGATCAGGGTTGGCCTTTAAGTCAAGCATCTCAGCTTCTAACAAGACTTTTTCCAACAGCTTATCGATATTAAGCCCTGATTTAGCAGATATTTCCTGTGACTGATACTTACCGCCCCAATCCTCAACCAGCAAATTCATATTAGCAAGATCTTCCTTAATTTTTTCAGGATTAGAAGCAGGCTTATCAATTTTGTTAATAGCAAAAACTATTGGAACGCCTGCTGCCTGAGCATGATTTATAGCTTCACGTGTTTGAGGCATTACACCATCATCAGCAGCTACAACTATTATTGCAACATCGGTTACTTTGGCACCGCGTGCGCGCATGGCAGTAAATGCTTCATGACCCGGTGTATCCAGAAAAGTAATTATACGTCCATCATTTAACCTCACGCTATAAGCGCCGATATGCTGCGTAATACCTCCAGCTTCTCCGGCTACAACATTCGTATTTCGAATGAAATCGAGCAATTTAGTTTTGCCATGGTCAACGTGGCCCATAACGGTAACTATCGGCGGGCGGGGTGACAGGTCTTCAGGTGAATCCTCTTCCACTTCAATAGCTTCCTGTATCTCAACACTTACAAATTCAACTTTATGATTGTGTTCTTCAGCTAATAAAACTATGGTTTCAGCATCGAGACGCTGATTGATGGATACAAATAAACCAAGACTCATACAAGTAGCAATCAGACTGGTTGCAGGCACATTCATCATAGTGGCCAGTTCGCTGACGGTTACAAATTCAGTAACTTTAAGGATAGCTTTTTCTAACTCTTGTCTTTCCATCTCTTCAATTTGACGCTGGCTTACAGCATCTCGTTTTTCGCGACGGTATTTTGAAGTTTTAGATTTACCTTTCGTTGTTAGTCTGGCAAGTGTATCTTTGATTTGTTTCTGAACATCTTCCTCGCTGACTTCCTGACGGAATGCCCGCTTAGGTCTTTTTCTATCTTTCTTTCCTGAGAAATCTTTTTGTTTGTCATCACTTTTCTGTCCAACACTAACTTTCTGACCTTCAATTTTTATACGTTTACGCTTCCTCTTTTTAAAACGATCTCCATCCAAGGTGCTCGATGAGGCAACAAGTTTTTTTCGATCATCTTTATCAGCAGGTAGATTTATTTTGCCAACTACAGTAGGACCAGATAATTTTTCCGCTTTTGCCCTTATTACTTCATCCTGATTTTGAGGGGTTTCATTGGTTTCAACTTTCGATACCAATTCATTCTGTTCCGCATTTATTCTGTCAGCTTTGCGTTTTTGCTTTTCAGCCTCAACTTCCTGTCTTTTAATTTCTTTTTCTTTTGCAGTTCTTTTAGCAGGCCTTGTCTTAAGATTCATTGAATCAAGGTCTATTCTACCCACTACCTTTGGTTGTTCCAATTCTTCAGATTCAATTGGAATATCAACTAACTCACTTTCCTGAATTTTCTGAGATTTAACTTTGTCTTTTACTTTTTTCTTTTCTACAGCTATTTCCTGCTCTTCTTCAATTACTTCATTTTCATCAGTTTCAACTTTTTCCTTGGGAGTTCCTGCAATTTTTTTAGGAGATGTGATGTCATCTTTACTTAAAACTTTTACTTCTTTTTTTTCTTTTTCAGGAACCTCTTTTACTGTAGTTTTAAGAGGTGTTTCATTTAATATATCTTCTTCTTCAATATCTGTATCAACTTCTCCTGAATGCGGTTTATTAAAATCATTAATGGTTATGGATTCGCTGTTATCACGAAATCCACGCAAATTAAGTTTTTCCGATTCTTTTTTTACGCTAATTTCAGAGCTGTACTCTTTCAGAAGTATTGCAACAATATCCTGACTGATTTTGGTATTAGGATTATTTTCCACTACATGACCTTTCTTTTTCAGAAAGTCCACAATAGTAGTGATACCTACATTGAATTCTTTTGCAAGTTTACTGAGCCGTGCACCTTTTTGTTCATCCATATTTGTTGTCCCTAGGGTTATAAACTGATATTACAAAAAATTGCTAAATATGATTAGTTAAAAAATTTATTCGAATTCAGCTTTTAGAATTTTCATTACTTCTTTAATTGTTACTTCCTCAAGATCGGTGCGTTTGACAAGATCCTCCACACTGAGTTCCAGAACACTTTTTGCCGTATCACAACCGATTGCTTTTAATTCATCAATAACCCAGTCTTCAATTTCATCTCCAAATTCGTCAAGAGTTACATCTTCATCATCATCTTCTGATTCGCGGTAAACATCAATTTCATAACCAGTTAACTGGCTGGCAAGCTTAATGTTCAACCCACCTTTTCCAATAGCTAAAGACACTTCTTTGGGGTGTAAATATACCTCAGCTTTTTTTGAAGGCTCGTTTAATTTGATAGACGAAATTTTAGCCGGACTAAGCGCCCTGGTTATAAATAATTGGGTATTGTTTGTGAAATTAATTACATCAATGTTTTCATTACGCAACTCCCGAACAATACCATGAATACGTGAGCCTTTCATACCAACACATGCGCCAACCGGATCAATACGTTCATCATATGATTCAACTGCTACTTTGGCTCTTTCTCCAGGAACACGAACAATTTTTTTAATTGTTATCAGACCATCAAAAATTTCAGGTACCTCAAGTTCAAACAATCTTTCGAGAAAAACTGTAGAGGTACGGGAAAGCAAAATAAGCGGACTGTTGTTCCTCATATCAACTTTAACAACTACGGCCCTTATAGAATCGCCCTTGCGAAAATAATCAGAAGGTATTTGCTCAGTCTTAGGAAGAATTAATTCATTGCCTTCATCATCAAGTACAAGAATTTCTTTTTTCCAAACCTGGTAAACTTCACCGGTAATTACCTCACCAATTCTATCTTTATATTTTGCAAAAATGTTGTTTTTTTCAAGCTCCATAATCCGGGCGCTAAGATTTTGACGTAATGCAAGTATAGCACGCCTTCCAAAGCTCATTAGTTTTACTTCGTCAGTAACATCTTCGCCTGTTTCATAATCCTTTTCAATTTTTTTTGCTTCTGTTAATGATATCTGGCAATTTGGATCCTGAACTTCGCCATCTTCTACTACCTGGCGGTTTCGCCAAATTTCAAAATCGCCTTTATCAATATTAATAATTACATCAAAATTATCGTCCTTACCATAATGCTTCAAAAGCATAGCCCTGAATACATCTTCTAAAACACGCATCATGGTAGCTCTATCTATATTCTTCAGTTCCTTAAACTCTGAGAATGTTTCTATTAAATTCAAATTTTCCATATGATATTTTTTTGATCTATTATTAAAATGGTAATAATATTTTGGTATTTTTTATATTTTCAAATACAATAAATTGTTTTTCAAGAATTAATTCTTTCTTTTTGCTATCTCCAACCTTAATTCTTTTTTCTGCTTCAACTGCAATACCTTTTTCATCAACCGAAACTAATTTAGCCACTAATTTGATACCACTTTTTAACAATACTTCAATATCCTTATTAAGATTCTTATAATACTGTTGTATTACTATAAAAGGTTGAGTTAGCCCTGGCGATGTTACTTCCAGTTCAAAATCTTCTTTGTCCCTATCAAGGTCCGCCTCAATTTTTCTGCTAATGTCAACACAATCCTCAAGACTGATTCCGTTGTAATCATCCACTACCACAACAATATTATTGCCTGGCCTGACAATAATATTTACCAAAAATTGCTTTTTCGTGTCAATTATAGTGGCTACGAGCTCCTGTATTTTCTCTTTTGTTATCATCAGAAAAAAAGGCAATAAAATAGGGGACTGCTGTCCCCTAAATCAAAAAATACTTGCTGTATCAGCGGCAAAGATATAAAATTTTTAATGTAAAATGCAAGTTTAATTGTGGATTAGAACAAATGCCGGTTGGCTGCACACATATAAACCCTTCGACAAGCTCAGGGTGACAATATATTAAGGTCATACTGAGCCTGCCGAAGCATGAGTGAGATTATTAAAATAAACGATTTTGTCTTGGAGTTCTATTTGATATCATCTTTTTAAATACTGGCTCTCATAATATTTTTCATATTCACCAGAGACAACATGATTAAGCCATTGTTCATTGGAAAGATACCAATCAACAGTTAAGTTAAGTCCTTCTTCAAACAGCAATGATGGTTTCCATTTAAGGTCACGCTGAATTTTTGATGAATCGATAGCATATCTTAAATCATGCCCGGCACGATCTTTTACATAAGTTATAAGTTTTGCAGATGTCCCAGGATTTCGGTTTAGTTTGCGATCCATAATCTCGCACAATAACTTAATTAAATCAATATTTTTCCATTCATTATTACCGCCAATATTATATGTTTCTCCTGTTTTCCCCTTATGAAAAATCATGTCAATCGCCCTGGCATGATCTTCAACAAAAAGCCAGTCGCGGATATTTTCTCCCTTACCATAAATAGGAACAGGTTTGTTGTGTTTTATGTTATTTATTGAAAGAGGAATTAATTTTTCCGGGAATTGGTTTGGACCATAGTTATTTGAACAATTGGATATAATCGTGGGTAGCTTGTAGGTATGATGATATGCACGAACCAGATGATCGGAACTGGCTTTTGAAGCAGAATAGGGACTGCGTGGATCATAAGCAGTAGCCTCAGTAAAAAAACCTTCACCGGTAAGTGAACCATAAACTTCATCTGTAGAAATATGATAAAACCTCTTATTTTCAAAATCAGATTTCCATGAATTATTGGCAGCATTTAATAATACTACCGTACCTATTATGTTTGTATTTATAAACGTCATTGGGTCCAAAATAGAACGGTCGACATGTGATTCCGCTGCAAGATGGATTACCCCGTCAAAGTTGTATCTCGCAAAAAGTTCAGCGATTTGTTTTGCATCAGTGATATCGGCACGTTCAAAAATGTAATTTTGTCTGGAATCAATATCTTTCAAATTTTCTAGGTTACCTGCATAGGTTAGTTTATCGAGATTTACAATTTTGTAGTTCGGATAGTTATTCACGAATAACCGTACTACATGCGATCCGATAAACCCTGCTCCTCCCGTGATTAATATGGTTTTATTCATTGAAAAGTTTTTATATTAAATCTGTTTGACAGCTTTTTAGGTTATTAGACTGTAGGTCATTAGTCTATAGTAAAAAAATTAAACCGGAAAATTTCTGGGATGCTTTTCAGTCGCAACAAACAAACCGTCAAATTCCACTAAAGTCTAAACACCAATATTCCTAATTTATTTTTGAATATTCTTTTCCCAGTTCCATGCCGAAAGTAATGTTTCTTCTATCGTTTTTAAAGTTTTCCAGCCTAGTTCTTTGTTTGCAAACGAAGTATCAGCCCAAACCTTTTCAATATCACCTGGTCTGCGGCTCACTATTTTATATTTTAAATTTACCCCGGTTACTTTTTGAAATGTTTTGATAATTTCCAAAACCGACAGTCCTTGTCCGGTACCCAGATTAAATACCTCGTATAAACTTTTGTTTTTACCCGATATTAACCTGTTGATAGCGATTACATGTGCGCGGGCAAGATCAACAACATTTATATAATCTCTTATACAAGAACCATCCGGCGTATTATAATCATTTCCAAAAACTTTAAGTTCATCGCGTAGGCCAATAGCTGTCTGAGTTATGAATGGTACCAGATTATTTGGGACACCCAATGGCAATTCCCCGATTAAAGATGTTGGATGGGCACCAATTGGATTAAAGTATCTTAAAGAAATAGCTTTCAGGGCTTTATTGGGAATTTGTGCATCCTGAATAATTTCTTCACTAATTTGTTTCGTGTTTCCATAAGGGGAAAGTGCTTTTTTAATCGGGGCCTTTTCAGTAACTGGCAAAATATCAGGTTGTCCATACACGGTGCAGGATGACGAAAATACAAAATTGGGAATATTATACTTTGCCATTCCTTCAAGCAGGTTTATCAAAGAAATCAGGTTATTTCGATAGTACTTAAGGGGCAAATCAACAGATTCGCCTACAGCCTTAAAGGCAGCAAAATGAATAACTGCTTCTAAATTTGGATATTTTTTGAAAAATAAATCGAGCCTGTTAAAATCGCAAAGATCAAATTGCTCAAATATTGGCCTTTTTCCAGCTATTTTTTCTATTCCATCAAGCACCTCTATTTTAGAATTTGATAAATTATCAATAATAATAACTTCAAATCCTTCATTTATAAGTTCTACAACTGTATGTGAACCTATATAACCGGTTCCACCTGTAACAAGTACCTGTTTTTTCATATTTTCATTTTAAATCTGATCTTTCTAAAAGCATACTTTGGAAAATATTTTAACATCAATAATATTCAGTGTATAAAAGGAATATCTAAAAATATTAAACCACGAAGTTAATAAACGTACCAATTAATCAATGTTATGTCTAAGTAAATTTTTATTACATTTGTTCTTAATAAATCATTAATTAATGGATATTAATGCAATAATACTAGATCTATTAATAAAAAATAATTCTGTAACCATAGCAGGTTTAGGTACTTTTTCCTTGCGTTATTTGCCTGCCGAAATAAAAAAATTTTCCAATCAGGTTACGCCGCCTTCACATCAGCTTATTTTTACAGAAAATTTTGATAATTCAGATAATTCGGTAATCAACGTTTTGTTAAAAGAAAATGATTTTTCATTTACCGAAGCAAAAGCAGTTCTTGATAACTGGGTGAAAGAAGTATTTATAACTATTGACAAAGAATCATATTACACTATAAAAGAACTCGGAATCTTAAAAAAAGAAAACAATAAAATCATTTTTGAATCATTTAAAGACAGTTCGGTTTTTGCCGACAATTTTGGTCTGGAAATTACAAACATGCCTTTAATTGAAATTGAAGGTGAAGTAGTAAAAGAGGCAAAACCTTATCAACCTATCTATATTCCTCAAAAGGTTAAAAAGAACAGTTGGGTAAATGGGATATTGATAGCTTTTATAGTTCTTCTGCTGGGATTTAGTATCTTCCTTTTAATACATTTAGGATATTTGCAATCTGGCATAGGTAAAATTGTTGCGCTTTTTAAGACAAAAAGTGAAGCTACTATTACCCAACTTGCTACCAATGATACACTCAACGGAAAAATTGATGCAAACGCTTTAAAAAGAAATGCCCTGCTTTATAAAGAAAATAAGGGAAATGGAGATGTTAATGCAAGTCAACAGTCTGAACAAAAAGCTATCAGGTATTACCTGATTGCAGGAAGTTTTAAAAAAATGAAATCAGCTGAAATATTAAAGAACGAATTGACATCAAAGGGATTTACTCCTGAAATTCTCTCAATCAATGACAGCATTTTCAGAGTTTCGTTGGTTTCATTTACCAACCGAAATAAAGCAGTTGAAGAATACATAATGTTAACAACAGGAGAATTCAACAATAGGCTTTGGATGTACAGTCAAATAATCAATGAGTAATTATTTAATTCTGCTTTCAGGAATAGTATTCAAGCACTTTCATTGCAAACCTACCTGAAACAATTGTTTGATCACTACTCATTTTAAGTCCTCCCTTAAAAGTTTCAATTCCCTTTAAGAATTAAACCTAATATTTTATTCAAATATTTCAAACCTATTTATTAATATTGTGCCCTGAAATTTTTAATTGTTTATGAGGAAAATATATTGCTTAGCTTTATTCTTTTATTTTATCTCAAATAGCTATTCTCAGGAAATCAAAACCATTGATCAGTCTCAATTGCCGGATTCGTTAGGAAAAGACAGTACTATTTATAAAGTAAACAATTCTGATTCCTATTTATATACAAGACCCAAATTTCTAAGTTATTTTAAAAATTCAGCTAAAAATTTCCTTTCGCTGCCTCTTGAAGCTGATAAGAAAAAGAATTTGCCCGGTATGGCAGCTATTGTTGGCTTAACAGCAATCTCACTTTGTTATGATGAGAGAATAATTCTGGCTGCACAAAAATTTGGAAAATATTCTGGTCTTTTGGATGATGACCCGGATGTTAATGTATCTCCAATTAAAAACGTCCCGTTATTATTACCGGGAAGTTTTAACGCTGCTCTTTTTTATATTGGTGATGGTACTACCGAATTGGCTGTTGATGCAAGTTTCTATATCGTTGGTCTTATTAAAAGTGATAACCGTGCCTTAAGAACTTCCTGTGAATTATCAGAGGGGATACTTACAGTAGGTATATATGTCCAGATATTAAAGCACATAACCTGCAGGGAGACCCCAATGAGACGATCTGTTCCAGGGGGCAAATGGAGATTTTTATCTTCCTTCGAAGAATACGGTTCGAGTGTTCCTACCCATGATGCTTTTCCCTCTGGCCACCTTGCAACAGCTATGATGACGGTTACAGTGATTTCTATGAATTATCCTGAATATAAATTCATTAAACCACTGGGTTACACTTTAATGGGAATATGCGGGTACCAAATGCTCGATTATGGCGTTCATTGGATGAGCGACTATCCTTTGGCTATTGGAATGGGATATGCTCTTGCCAGGAATATTGTAAACAGAGGCAGGACAAAAGTTATCAGCAACAGTAAAAATACTGCGCACTTGCAACATTCAATAAAGCCCGAATTTAATATCCAACCGGTTTACCTTGGTTTTGGAACAACAGGGTTGTCGCTGTCGTTGACATTTTAGTAGTTCCTTAATTTATTTTTCGATACTCGCCCCGTCTCCAATTTTAACGATGTAAGCTTTCATTTTTTCTCCACATTCCTTTTGATATACTGGAGCAATATTCTTTATAAAATCGTTTACAGCTTCACTCTTAATTAAATTAATGGTACATCCTCCAAATCCTCCTCCCATCATACGCGCACCCAATACTGCCTTATTACCTTTTGAATAATCGACAAGGAAATCCAGTTCGTTACAGCTAACTTCGTACATATTCTTTAAACCTTCGTGCGATTGATACATTAATTTACCAAAAGTTTGAAAATCATTGTTCAAAAGTGCAATGCATGCATTCTCAACACGATTATTTTCCTCGATTACATAAAGACAGCGTTTAAATATTACAGGATCAATTTCGTTTTTCATGGATTTAATCATCTCGGAAGTAACATCCCGAAGGTTAATTACTTTTGGGAATTTTTTCTGAATAACATGGACACCTTCCTCACATTGTTCTCTCCGCGTATTATATTCAGATGAAGCAAGGATATGTTTTACGTTTGTATCACAAAGAACCAGGCTGAAATCAGTAAAATCAAAGTGAAAATATTCGTGTTTTCTGCTACGGCAATCCAGTTTAATTACATGATTGCTTTTCCCAAACATGCTGGCATACTGGTCCATCAGACCACATTTAACACCGGCGAAATTATGCTCAGCTGATTGAGCTACCAATGCAATTTCCAGCTTATCCAATGTACCTTTATAAAGAGTATTCAGTCCATTTGCCAAAGCACATTCTAAAGCAGCTGATGATGACATACCTGCCCCTAAAGGAACATCGCCGGCAAAAGCAATATCTGTACCTTCAATTTTAACTCCTTTTGCAGCAATTTCGCTAAAAACTCCAATAATATAATTAATCCAACCTTCCTGAGGTTTTAAATTATCAATACTGCACTCACCATTTTGATTTTTATCAATTGAAAATGCCCTTATTTTTTTTAAGTTATTTTTCTGAATCGCAAACACCAGCTCCTTATCAATAGCTGCGGGTAATACAAATCCATCATTATAATCAGTATGTTCACCAATTAAATTAACCCTACCAGGTGCGCGGGAAATCAACGGTGCAGAATTGTAAAGTTCTTTAAATTTCTTAACGATAATTCCAATCTCCATAATCAAAGTATAAAAAGTATAATACCTAGTAAACCATTTCAAACGCAAAGAAATAAATTACCGGGAAATTTTATGGTCTTTCCCGGTATATTTTTTAATAATATTTTGTTCATTCAATATTAGAAAAAATCAAATACTATGTAATCATCTGATTTTTAATTATCACCTTACAAAAAGCAAGAATGATCAAGAATCAACTATTTTTTAACGGTAAAGCTATAAACAGTTTCAGATTTAAAAACTTTCCCGGGTCTTAGTATAGTTGAGGGGAAATTAGCGTGATTGGGTGAATCAGGATAATGTTGAGGTTCGAAAGCTGCTCCTTCTCTATATTTGATAGGTTTCCCGCTTTTACCTTTGTGTGTTCCGTTAAAATAATTTGTGCTGTAAAATTGAATTCCCGGTTCAGTTGAATATATTTCCATTACCCTTCCTGACAAAGTATCAGATAGTCGTACACAAAGTGCAAGTTCTCCGGATTTGTTATTTAGTACCCAATTATGATCATAACCAGCACCAAACTTCAACTGTTCATTTCTATCATTAATTCTTTGCCCAATAAAGTAAGGTTTTGTAAAATCAAAAGGAGTGCCTTTAACACTTTCGATTTTACCAACAGGAATTGAAGTTGAATCTACCGGTGTAATGCTATCTGCAAATATTTCCAATTCATGATCCAGAATATCGCCATTACCTTCACCCTTAAGATTGTAATACCCGTGAGTGGTTAGATTTATTATAGTAGGTTTATCAGTACTGGCTTCATATTCAATTTTTAATTTATTATCCGTTGTTAAAACATATAAAACTTTTACTTCAACTTTACCCGGATAACCTTCTTCTTTATCCTGCGATGTATAAGACATTTGAAGAGAATCGCCCTTCTGATTTGCATCCCAAACCGCTTTGTCAAAACCCTTTAACCCGCCATGCAAAGCGTTTGGACCATTGTTTACAGGCAGGTTGTATTCTTTTCCGTCAATTTTAAATTTACCTTTTGCAATTCTATTGGCATAGCGGCCTACTATGGCTCCACTATATGTGTCATCGCTTATATATTCATCAATGCTGGAATATCCTATTGCAACATCTGCATATTTGCCATTTTTATCCGGAACAAGAATTGAAACTATACGGGCACCAAAATTGGTAATTTTAACTACCATGCCACTGTCATTTTTTAACGTAAATAAATCTGTTTGCTTTCCATCAACAGATTTTTGAAAGCTCGCTTTCTTTACCAGAGTATCTAAAGCTGTAAAACCATTGTCAGTATTTTCTTTTCCCTGTTTACATGTTACAAATAAAAACAAGAACACTGATAATATTAAAATAAGTTTTTTCATATATAATTTTTTTGAAATTAGTAGATACATCCTAATTGTTAGTGTAAATATATAATTTTATTAATAAAAACGCTACTTAGAAGCTGTTTTGGATTTTTGATTTAAGGTATTTCTTTTATTCTTCTTGGTGCAATCTTTGTGATTTGGTGTCTTGGTGGCTATATTTTTTTATATTTTTTTGCCACAAAGACACTAAAACACAAAGAAACACAAATTCCAAAACAGCCTCTTAGACACTTTTCTTAATTTTCATTTAGTATCTTTTATTAAGTTTTCCCAGCAATTTTCTAACCCTGCTTTTAATACCCATAGAAGTTTCTGAAGCGCAAAGATCTTCGAATATTAAAATTAATTCGTTTTTTAAATCCGGTTCCTTTTCCGAAATATTGTATAGTATTTGCATCGCGTGTACACGAATTGCAATAGGTTGTTTTTGGTCGTTAAGAAAATTATAGCACAGGTCAAATATTTTACCCGATAATTCTTCAGGAAAATCTATCATGCTAAGCTGTCTGAGTATACATCGAATAATACCTGGATGTGAGTAGACATTTATGTTTTTCAGTATATGACCAAGATGAGGTAAAATTAACCAGGGATAATTGTCGGTAGCGGCTGTCATTATCCAGGCAGCACGTTGAGGAATTGGTGGTTCTCCATTGTGAATAAGTTCAATTAATTCACCAAAAAGCAGCTCGTCAGAACCAATGTGAGCTGCTACCAAATCAACATTGAACCGGCTATTGCCGGCAAGAATCCTTTTTGCCAGCTCTTTTTTCACTTATTAGACAAAATAGATAAGTAAATTATTCTTTCTGATTTCTTATTTTATACTTCAAATGACTCGAATGCTTTAAAATCAAGAGTTGCAAAATAGTCATCTATAGTTTCGGCACGCCGGATTAATTCAACTTTACCATTTGTCCTTAACAATAATTCCGATGAACGTAGTTTTGCATTATAATTAAAACCCATGGCATGACCATGAGCACCTGTATCATGGAAAACAACAATATCGCCAGGTTCCAATTCAGGTAACATGCGATCTATAGCAAATTTATCGTTATTCTCACACAGCGAACCTGTGACATCGTACATAACGTTATTTGGCAAATGCTCTTTGCCCATCACTGTAATATGATGGTAAGCCCCATAAAGAGCAGGTCTCATGAGGTTATGCATACTTGCATCCAAACCTGCATATAATTTATAAGTGTTTTTAATATGTTGAACTTTAGTGACAAGGAAACCATAAGGCCCCGCAATAGCCCTTCCCGATTCAAGAAATAATTTTAAATGTGGCAGGCCATTTCCGGTAATAATTTTATCATATAAATTTTTGATATCCCGGCTTAAATTATCCCAGTTTATTGCGTTTTGTTCGGGAAGATAAGGAATACCTATACCACCACCAAGATTCACAAATTCAAATGTTATTCCTATTTCCTTTGAAATTTCTACAATAAGATTAAATAATAGCTCAGCTGTATCAGCAAAATAATTTGGATTCAATTCATTGGAAGCTACCATAGTATGGAGTCCAAATCGCTTTATGCCTTTTTCTTTTGCCAATTTGTATCCTTCAAACAGCTGTTCTCGGGTAAATCCATATTTTGCCTCTTCAGGCTGCCCTATAATTTCATTGCCTTTTTTCAGAGAACCCGGATTGTAGCGAAAGCAGATAAGTTCAGGTAATCCGGCATGCTTCTCAAGAAAAGGCAAATGGGTTATATCATCCAGGTTTATAATGGCACCAAGCCTTTTAGCTTCAATAAATTCACTTGCGGGAGTATTGTTTGATGAAAACATGATATTTTCTCCAACAATACCTACTTTTTCTGAAAGAATCAATTCCGGTAAAGAACTGCAGTCTGTTCCGAAATTCTCATGCTTCAATATTTTCATCAGGTAGGGATTTGGAGCCGCTTTTACTGCATAAAATTCCTTGAATCCTTTGTTCCAGGCAAATGCAGTATTCAATTTTTTTGCATTTTCAAGTATACCTTTCTCATCATAAATATGAAACGGTGTGGGATAAGTAGTAATAATTTTTTTTATCTTTTCTAATGTAAACGGTAATTTCTTTTGGTTCATTTCTCTGAAAAATTTTATAGATCAGTTAATTTGTTTTCGATTGCATACATAACCAGTTGAGCTGTGTTTTTAGTAGTTGTTTTAGATAACAAGCTTGCCCTGTGTTTCTCTACCGTACGCTTGCTTATAAATAAAGTATCTGCAATTTCCTGATTCGACAGACCCTTGCAAATTTGTTCCAATACTTCTTTTTCGCGTCCTGAAATTGATGCAACATTACGCGGTGTCTTACTCACGGATTTAATGTTCTTCACCACATTGTAAAGCACTTCTGAAGAAAAGTAGGTTCCACCATTCATCACTGTATTGATTGCTTTTATTACTTCGGTGATTTCAGAATTTTTTAAGATAAAACCTTTTACCCCGGCATCAATCATTCGATAATAATATTCTTCTTCTCCGTACATTGATAGAGATATAATTTTAATATCCGGGAATTTTTCCAATGCAATCTTCGAAGCTTCAATACCATTCATCACCGGCATCTCGATATCAAGAAGAACTACATCAGCCTGAATGTAATCAAGTACCGAAAGCAATTCACTTCCGTCAGAAACTTCAGCAACAACCTTAATATTACTGTAAGCGGAAAGCAGGAGCTTCAAACCGTTTCGGAATAAATTATGATCATCAGCAAGTATAACTCTTACTTCTTTCATCTATATTGGTACTAAATGAATGTCAACTGCAAATTTCAAAAGAATTTATTAAAAAGAATCTTTTTAAAAATAAAACTATTCTGCCTTTTTATCTCATTCAATTCAATATTTTTTAATAAAATACCTTTCGGGTATATATGTAAATAAACACAGGGTAATAACTATAATAATCTGTCTGGTTAATTTTTTTATCCAATATCTCTATTAAATAAAAAAGGCCCTCAATATGAAGGCCTTGTATATTTTAAAAGTGAATGGCAAATTATAAACTGCTTACATGTTTTGTCAGACTGCTTTTTAAATTTGAAGCCTTGTTGGCATGAATTACCTTTTTCTTTGCTAATTTATCAAGCATGGAACTTACTTTAGGTAATTGTGCTACTGCATCTTCTTTTTTAGTTGTATCGCGCAGCAATTTTACAGCATTTCTTGTGGATTTTGCATAATAGTGATTTTTTTCTTTTCTGGTTTCTATCTGCCTAATCCTTTTTTCGGATGATTTGTGATAAGCCATGGCTAAATTTATTTCCTTTAATAGTTTAAATAATTTGAGGGTGCAAAAATAAACATCTTTTTTGATTAATAAAACGTTCTGCTAAAAAAAAACCTTTTTCTATACCGGGATTAAAAATAATGCCTATTCTTATAATAAATAACAGCTAAACTAAATATATTAGCCGTTATTTATTTTCTCATCATAGGGCATCTGAATTCTTTCCATTCTTTTAAAGTATTTTTTTAAGAATCTGATGAAACTAAATATAATGGCTTTTGCGATTTTCAAATTAGAACTAAATATTACTGATTTTTTTTAATCCCATTAAGAAATATAGTTATGATAAAAAACCCATTCATTAAGATTATTCATTATAATCTTTTGAAAAAAACAATTGTGTCTTTTTTGGCAATTTTCACTTTCTGCTTCTTTACTTATGCACAGTCCGACCCAATTAAATATGGCAAAATTGACACTTCATTATTAACTATGAAAGTGTATGATAAAGACACAAGTGCAGATGCCGTAGTTGTTTGCGATTTTGGCGATTTTGACCCAAATAGTTTCAATTTTACCCGTATTTACCGACTAAAAATTTTAAAAAAATCCGGATGCAACAGAGCAAATTTTATAATGAATGTTCGCTCAAGATCGAGCATTAAAGGTTGTACTTACAATTTTGTAAATGGACAAATTGTAAAAGAAAAACTGAAGAATGAATCTATTTTTGAGGAAAAAGTAACATGGAGTCGCTACCGCTACAGGGTTACTCTGCCAAACGTACAGGTTGGTTCAGTATTTGACGTTGAAGTAAGTTTTACCGGTATTCCCTATACCTGGTATTTTCAACAGGATATCCCAGTCATGTGGAGCGAATTAAGACTTTATGAGCCGGCTGGAATAGGTATTCAAAAAAATTATTTTGGTTTTCAGCCATTATCTGTTACGGAAAATGGCAGATGGGTCGGGAAGGACATGCCTGCATTAAAACCTGAACCTTTTATGAACGATTTGGATAATTTTCTTACAAAATTTGAATTGGAATATTCTTTTATAAATGTCCGGCGGTTTCATATGGATTTTGCAACTACCTGGGATGCAGTTAATGACATTCTTTTGAATAAATCGAGCTTTGGGGATGAATTGCAAACAGTTTTCTTTTTGGGAAAAGATGCTAAAGCCATTGCTGATACTGCTAAAACAAAGAGGATGAAAATGATTGCAGCCTATGAAACTATAAAAAAGAAAATGAAATGGAACGAGCAGGAAATGCTATTTCCCAAAACAGACATAAAATTTACTATGAATAAAGGTTCCGGCAATGCCGGTGAAGTTAATATTGCGCTTATTCTATTACTCAGGAAACTCGATATCGAAACATATCCTGTAGTTTTAAGTACAAGAAAAAACGGTATGTTAACCTTTCTTTTCCCGACTCTTGACAAATTAAACTATGCGATTGCTCTCGTGAAAATTGATGGGGCGGATGTTCTTTTAGATGCAACTGAGGAATATTTACCGGCAGGTTACCTGCCAGAACGATGTGTAAATGGAAATGGCAGGCTGGTACATGATAAAACTTCTATTTGGACAGAGCTTAAGCCAGGTGGACAAGATAAAACATCGCTTTTTGCAGACCTTAAAATAAACGAGGATGGAAACTTTACAGGCAATCTCAACCAACACTATTACGAATATGCCGGATATTTATTCAGGAAAGAATTTCACTCATTTATTGATAGTGTCGAATTTGTCAGAAGTTTTGAAAGAGAGAATCCGGGAATGCATGTGAAAACAGCATTATTCCAAAATATTGATAATATATATTCTACCGCCAATACCAAATATTCGATTGAATATAATGGTAACAGTGATGCCACTGATTCAACTATAACTTTTCTGCCATTTTTTATTGAACGCACGCAAGTTAATCCTTTTAAGCTCGATGAAAGAAAGATACCTGTTGATTTCATTTATCCGATGGAGAAGAAATATATTATGAAATTTATTATTCCTGCAAATTATAAAATAATAAGTAAACCTGAATCAGTAGTTTTTGTATTACCAGATAAAAGTGGAAAATTTGCTTATAAAATATCAACTCAAGACAGCATCCTTATATTAAATTGCAGTATATCTTTAAACAAAGCTGTTTTTACTCAAGATCAATATCCTTTTTTAAAACAGTTATATTCTGAAATTGTAAAAAAGGAAACCGAACCAATTATCCTTAAAAAGAAATGAAAAAATTCGTTAAAATAATTCCAGCTTTGCTCATTATCATAATTGGTATTTCTTCACATGCCGGTGATGATCCTGATTATAGTTTTTCCCTGATTCCGAAAGAGCTTTTAAAAAATGCCAAGGCTATTGTTAGACTTAATGAAGTGAGTATAGATGTTGATAAAGATGATGCTTTAGAGAAACACACTTTTGTAGTTACAATAATTAATAAGAATGGTTATGATTTAAGTATTTTCAAGGAGGTATATGACAAATTCATAAGAGTAAGCGGAATCAGAATAAGAATACTTGACAGTAATGGCAAGAAAGTAAGGACATTTAGCGGTGACGATATAATAGATCATTCAGCAATAAACGGATATGCGTTATATGAAGATAACCGGGTAAAATATTTTGATCCCGAACATAGACAATACCCTTTTACAGTTGAATTTACTTATAAGAAAAAACTCAAAAGTCTAATGTTTTTACCTTACTGGGAGGTATACCCTGATTATAACTGTTCGGTTGAAAAAGCAAATCTGACCGTACACCTTACAAAAGGATCAAAAATCAGATATTTTGAGAATAACATGCCCCAGCAATGCAGCAAAGAAGAAAAAGATGAGGCACAAACATTAAAATGGTCAGTCAGCAATTTACCTGCTTTTTCTCAGGAAGACTTTGAGGAACCTGCATTAAATTATATGCCGACAGTGTATCTGGCACCGGAAGAATTCGAAGTAGACGGTGTGACTGGTAATATGAAGACCTGGAACGATTTTGGGAAATGGATTCTCGAACTTAATAAAAGTCGCGATACTTTATCTCCATCAACTTTAAAAATACTTAAGGATCTAACAAACGGACTTACGGCCAGGGAGAAGGTTCAAAAAATATATGAATATATGCAAAAGCGGACCCGCTATGTAAGTATCCAGGTGGGTATAGGTGGTTGGCAACCATTTGATGCTTTAACCGTAGATCGTTTGGCCTATGGAGATTGCAAAGCACTCGCAAATTATACATTTTCTCTTTTAAAGGCTATTGGAATTCGCTCATATTATACGCTAATTTTAGCCGGAGAGAATGCGCCATACCTCAATTCAAAATTTCCTTCACAATTTTTTAATCATGCTATCTTAAGTGTACCCCTTGAAAAAGATACCATTTTTTTAGAATGTACCAGTCCATATTTGCCTTATGGACATATTGGCTCATTTACTGACGATAGGGAAGCATTAATGATTACAGAGCAGGGAGGTATTTTAATCAAGACAAGAATATACAAACCTGAGGAGAATATTGTTTCGACAAAGTGTGTAATTAATCTGGACTATGAAGGTTCAGGAACATCTGCAGTTAAAACATCTTACCGGGGTTCCAATTTTGATGAAGTTAAATATTTATCAGTTCAATCAAATGAGGATATTAAGAAGGCTCTTTATTCCAAAATGAATATCTCAAGTTTTGTGATCAATGATTTTTCATTTAATCAGCCTGATAAGAATATACCTCTGATTAACGAATCTGTTAATATCAATCTTGACAGGTATGCAACTATTCTTAACAAAAAGATAATTGTTCCTTTAAATCTAAAAGATAGAATTACAGAAATTCCAAATATTACAGATCAGAGAAAGAGTGATATTTACATAAGGCGACCCCAATCAATTGTAGATACTATAGAGTATACGATTCCTGCAGGCTTTGCCATAGAAAAATTGCCAAATGAATATGTGTACGATTCTGAATTTGCTAACTACCAGGCTAAATGCATGTCAGCAGAAGGTAAGTTAATTTATGTCAGAAAACTGAATGTATTAAAGGGTCATTTTGCTCAAACAGATGCTGAAAAATTTAAAGTATTCTATACAAAAGTCAGTCAAGCTGATCTTGCAAAAGCTACTTTGGTAAGAAAGTAATACCTAGTAAACCAATTATCTCTCCAAAAAAATAACAAATTTTCAACTTCAATTTGAATTAAGGTTTCTTTTTATTTAAGCGAGGTCATTTGGCAGCCATTTTTTGGTTGGAGTTGAATTCTCCTTATACAAGGCAGAAGCGCACTGCATGAAAGAAAATTGTCATATAAAAAAAGCTCAGGAAAATTTAATAATCGTTTTCTCTATAAGCAGTATTTATTCCCCTTCCATCTTTTTCAGATCTTCATCTTTCAATTCTATTTCGTCATTATCTGAACAGTTCAAATCAACATCAAAATCAGTAGGAGCTTTGAAATCCCCCTGAGATATTTTAAGTGAATGATCTGCATATACTTTTTGCATATACAATGCCCAGATTGGCAAAGCCATGCTTGAACCAGAGCCTAATGCCAAATTATCAAAGTGGATGGACCTGTCCTCACCTCCAACCCAAGCTCCTGAAACTAAATTGGGTGTAATACCTAAAAACCAACCATCGGAGTGTTTCTGGGTTGTTCCGGTTTTACCGGCAATGGGATTTGTAAGATTAAATTTATGCCGTACATTATAACCGGTGCCATAATTGATAACTCCCTCCAGTAAATTTAACATCAGGTAAGCAGTTTGTTCACTAATGGCTTCAACTTTTTCAGGAGTAAACTGCGCCAGTACATTACCATCTTTATCTTCAATCCGGGTTACAAAAATAGGTTGGGTAAATATTCCTTTATTTGCAAAGGTTGAATAGGCTCCAACCATTTCATACAAAGAAATATCTGAAGTTCCAAGAATTAACGAAGGAACAGGTGTCATATGGCTTGTAACGCCCATTTTTTTCATGATATCGATTACAGAAGGTGGATTAAAACGCTGCATTAGCCAGGCTGAAATATAATTTACAGAATTAGCAAGACCCCATCTAAGTGTAACATATTTATTCTCATAGTCAGATCTTCCTGAATTCTTTGGGGTCCAAACAGTATCGCCCAATAGAAATGTAACAGGAACATTAGGTACTTTGTAGCATGGAGAATAACCTTCCTGCATCGCTAAAGTATAAATAAAAGGTTTAATAGTTGAACCCGCCTGGCGCTTGCCAATAACCACATGGTCGTATTTAAAATGTTTGAAATTTGGGCCACCTACATACGCTTTAACATAACCGGTATGGGGATCCATTGACATAAAACCCGCCTGAAGATAAAATTTATAATATTTTATTGAATCGTATGGACTCATAACTGTATCTCTTTCTCCCGACCATTTAAAAACAGTCATACTGGTTTTGGTCTTGAAATTTTTCAGAACCTCATTCCAGGTATAACCTGCATTTTTAAGAATCCTGTATCTTTCAGTGCGTTTAATTGCTGATTCCATAAGTTGCTTAACCTGGTCAGGTTCCAAATCGCTGGCAAAAGGAGCATTGTGCCTGCCCTTCTTTTCTTTAAAAAAATCGACCTGGAGCGTCTTACTGAGATGTTCAAAAACAGCTTCTTCTGCATATTTTTGCATCTTCGAATTGATAGTAGTATAAATTTTCAAACCGTCAACGTACAAATTATAATTTGATCCATCGGGCTTATTATGCTTGCTGCACCACCCGTAAAGCGGATTTTTAATCCATTCGGTCGAGTCTCTTTTGAAGTCATCGTAATTGTAATAATTATTGGACTGGGGAACACTAGCGCTCATTATTACCCGCAAATATTCCCTGAAGTAAGTTGCCGGTCCTTCATTATGATCCTGTGAATGGTACGCCAGAGAAATAGGCAGGTTGCTAATTGAATCGCACTGGGCATCGCTCAAATATCCATATCTAGCCATTTGCGACAGTACAACATTTCGCCGTCTTCTCGAGCGTTCGGGATTTCTAATGGGGTTATAAAAAGTAGGCGCTTTAAGCATTCCAACCAAAACAGCTGCTTCTTCGACTTTAAGTGAATCGGGCGATTTATTAAAAAATAATTTAGAAGCCATTTTAATACCATAAGCCTGGCTCCCGAAAGGAACTGTATTTAAATACATCACGAGAATTTCATTCTTGGTGTAATTGCGCTCCAGCCTGATGGCGGTTTCCCATTCTTTTAACTTGTCTATAGTCAGCGATGTTTTACGGCTTATTGATGACTCATATAATATGGTATCCCTGGGGAATAAATTTTTCGCTAATTGTTGGGTAATTGTGCTGCCTCCGCCGCTATTACTCCTTAGAACAATGGTTTTAAAGAAAACTCTGGCAAGACCCCTGATATCAATTCCCGAATGTTTGTAAAAACGAATATCTTCAGTTGCGATAAGAGCATTAAACATATTGGGAGATATCTGATCATAATTCACAAATGATCTGTTTTGGTAATAATATGTACCCAAAACTTCCCGATCCTCTGAAATAACTTCAGAAGCGACATTATTTTTTGGATTTTCCAGATCCTCGAAAGTCGGCATGAATCCGAATATCCCATAAGATATTAGTACGAATATTATTGCAGTAATAATAAAAGGTATGACAAATAATATCCAGAAAATTTTTTTAAAAACAGAATAACTCAGTTTGTTGTTTGGCATAATTGTATCTTGCAGTTTGTGGTAAAAATAGTAATTATTTGATACAAAATTTTGAAGTTAGGATTCTATTTAATTTACTTTGTGTTTTCTTATAAAAGCTCTCAAAAAATTAACTGATGGAAGAAAACCTTGTCATTGTTGAATCTCCGGCCAAAGCAAAAACTATAGAGAAGTTTTTGGGTAAGTCGTTTTTGGTAAAATCGAGTTTTGGTCATATACGAGATCTTTCAAAAAAGAATCTTGGTATTGATTTGAAGCATCATTACAAGCCCGATTATATTATTTCGGAAGATAAAAAGAAAGTTGTAAATGAGCTGAAAAAATTCGCAAAGCAGGCTAAAACTGTTTGGCTCGCATCTGATGAGGATCGCGAGGGTGAGGCCATTGCCTGGCATTTAGCTGAAGTTCTTGACCTCGAATCAGGAAGCACAAAGCGAATTGTTTTTAATGAGATAACGAAAGAGGCAATCCAAAATGCTGTCAAGCATCCCCGCCTCATTGATAAAAAACTTGTTGATGCACAACAGGCAAGGCGAATATTGGACCGTTTGGTTGGTTTTGAACTTTCACCGGTATTGTGGAAAAAAGTTAAACCGTCACTTTCAGCTGGAAGGGTTCAGTCTGTTGCAGTGCGATTGCTGGTAGACCGCGAACGTGAAATAATAGCTTTTAAAGCAAATTCATCATACAAGGTTACAGCTCTTTTTGAAGTTAATGATAAAAATAATAAAAAGGTATTGCTGGAAGCTGAATTGTCTGAAAAGTTCAAAACTAAGGAAAAAGCAATAGAATTTCTTAAAAGTTGCACCAATGCTGAATTTAAGATAGCAGATATATCAACGAAGCCTGCAAAAAAATCTCCCGCACCACCATTTACAACATCAACGCTCCAACAGGAAGCCAGTCGTAAATTAAGTTTCTCAGTTGCACAAACCATGACCATTGCCCAGAAACTTTACGAAGCAGGCAGAATCACCTACATGCGTACCGATTCAGTGAACTTGTCTGAAACGGCTCTTAACGCGGCACACGAAGTAGTGAAAAAGGAATTTGGAGATAAATATTATCAAATACGCCAGTATAAAACAAAAACAAAAGGTGCCCAGGAAGCGCATGAAGCTATCAGACCTGCTTACATGGAGCATGAGACAATCCAGGGAAGCAATGCTGAAAAGCGTTTATATGAACTTATTTGGAAGCGAACTATTGCATCGCAAATGAGTGATGCGGCTTTTGAGCGTACTACAGTGACAATAAATATATCAGGAAATTCATATTATTTCATCGCGAATGGTGAAGTTTTAAAATTTGACGGTTTCCTTAAAGTTTATTTTGAATCTTCTGATGACGAAAATTCAGATGAAATAAAAGGTTTGTTGCCGCCCCTGTCATTAAATCAGATTTTAAAAGAAAAAAATATTACTGCTGTTGAAAAATTTGCCCACCACTTACCAAGATATACTGAGGCCAGTCTAGTCAAGAAGCTTGAAGAACTTGGCATAGGCAGACCATCCACCTATGCCCCGATTATTTCAACCATCCAAAACAGAGGCTATGTTTCAAAGGAAGACAGACAAGGGATTGAAAGAAAGTTTCAAATATTAAGGTTTGAAAAAGGCAATATTTCAGAAAGCATTGAAACTGAAAATACCGGTGCTGAAAAAGCCAAGCTCTTTCCTACAGATATAGGTATGGTTGTGAACGATTATCTTGTAGGACATTTTAAAGAAATCATGGATTTTAATTTCACAGCAAATGTTGAAAAGGAATTTGATGAGATTGCTTCGGGTAAAGTTGTATGGTCAGAAATGATTGACAGGTTTTATCGTCCTTTTCATAAAAAAGTAGATACAGCAACAGAAACACGGGATGAAACTACTAAAGGTGAAAGATCATTAGGAAATGATCCTGAAACCGGCAAACCAATTATTGTCAGGATTGGCAAATATGGGCCCATGGTTCAGATTGGGAATAGCAAAGATTCAGAGAAACCACGCTATGCGCGTTTGCAATCAGGTCAATATATTGAAACTATTACTTTGGAGCAGGCAATGAATTTATTTAAGCTGCCTAAAAAAATTGGTAGTTATGAAGATTCAGAAATTGGAGTAGGAATTGGCCGTTTTGGACCCTATCTTCAACACAAATCAAAATTCTATTCATTGACAAAAGATGTGGATGATCCATATACTATTGGTATTGACCGTGCAATTGAACTTATTGAAGCCAAAAGAGAAAAAGACAGGAACAAAATAATTAATACATTTGAAAATGAAGGAGTTCTCCAGGTCTTGAATGGGCGCTGGGGACCTTATATTTCATACAACAATGAAAACTTTAGAATTCCAAAGGGAAAAGATCCAAAGGAACTTACCCTGGAAGATTGTTTGGCGGTTATTAAAAAAGGATCAAGTTCCTCAAAGGGAAAGAGAAAAGTGAGAAGAGGCGCTAAAACAACAAATAAATGATATTTACATTTATCAAAAGCCACATATTACTATTATGTCAATAAACGAATATTTAGAACCTGTATCACTCGAAAAGCCGGAAGGAGATTTACCGGCGAGTAAAAACCTCTTTTGCCGGCATATTGCAATTCATACTGCCGACAATCCTA
>Ga0265316_10000697_pt1 | contig 37389 bp, 29 predicted proteins | sample 4522metaG_FD_202092 | JGI IMG/M metagenome (GOLD analysis project Ga0265316, IMG submission 202092) | Rhizosphere microbial communities from Carex aquatilis grown in University of Washington, Seatle, WA, United States - 4-5-22 metaG | ecosystem: Host-associated > Plants > Roots > Rhizosphere >...
TAACTAGATCTTCCCGCCCGTGAGCGAGATGCTGCTTCTGGGGGTGCGGCTTTCGTTGGCGGCGCTCACGCGCACGCCTGCGCGATCGACCACCGGGCAACGCGTTTCGCAGGTGCCGCAGCCAGTGCAGTAATCAAGATCGACAAACGGCATCTTCAGGGTCTTCTGCGTGCCATCGCGGGCGGTGATGGTCTCCATCTTGAAATAGATGGCCTTGGGCGAGGTCGGGCAGACTTCTTCGCACACGATGCATTCGGTCTGGTAGCCCCAGGGCAGGCAGCGACCCTTGTCGAAGAAGGCCGATCCGATGCGCACAGGCGGCCGGGACGGCATCTCGCCGACCTTCTTTTCGATGGTCAGCTTCTCGATCGCGCCGGTTGGACAGACCTGTCCGCACAGGGTGCAGTTGGACTCGCAGTAGCCGATGCGCGGGATCAGGATGGGCGACCAGAAGCCCTCGATGCCGGCTTCGGCCAGCGCGGGCTGCAGGCCGCCGGTGGGGCACACTTTCATACAGGCGCCGCACTTCAGGCACTTTTCCAGAAAGGCGTCTTCTTCCAGTGAGCCGGGCGGCCGGATACGCGCGGGATTGGGCCGCGGCTCAACCCCGTCGGAGGCGCGCATGAACGGCACCGCCACCGCGCCCGCCACGCCGGCGCCCAGCCACTTGCGCCGCGCCAGATCGATCTTGCTGGTGGACGATCGCACCGGCGGCAAGAACTTGTAGGAAAGGCCGCCGCGCGGGCAGCCCTCGATGCAGTTCAGGCACACCATGCACTCGGTTGCGCGCACCGTTCCCTGAGGATCGGCCGCGCCCTGGCAGTCGGCCCCGCAGAACTTGCAGCTCTTGCAGACTTCCAGGTTCTTGGTTATGCGGAACAAGGAGAACTTCGACAGCAGTCCAAGCAGCGCGCCCAGCGGACAGAGTACGCGACAGTAGAAACGCGGATACACGAAGTTGAGCGCCAGCGCGCCGAAGAACACCAGGGTGATCAGCGTCCCCCACTGGAAGTGCCGCTCGCCCTGGTACATGCCGAAGGCAAGGTTGCCGAGCGCGGGCATGACCGACGTGGCCAGCCCGCGCCAGGTCGAGGCGATTGGATCGAGCAGACCGATCTGCACGCTGCCCGCCGCGGCCAGGCCGAGCATTACCGCCAGCACCAAGTACTTGATCTTGTGCGAGCGCCGCGGGGAGTTCTGTTTCACACGGTCAGGCGGGCGCCGCTTGCGCGCTAGGAATCCCAGAGCCTGGTGCAGAACGCCCATTGGGCACATCCACGCGCAGAAGACGCGGCCCAGAACCAGCGTGATCACGATGAGAATCAACGCCCACAGCAGCGTGTGGTGCAGTGAATGCGAAGCCAGCGCGGTGGTGAGCGCGACCAGCGGGTCGAACTCGAGCAGCCACTGCACGTCGTAGCCGCGGATCAGGCCCGCGGTGGTGACCACGACGAAGAACAGGAAGAATCCAAGGAAAACTACCTGGTAGGAGCGACGCAACCAACGAAACATGGTCAGCCCCCCAGCTCGACGGTCTTGAGGTTTTGCCACTGTGGTGTACCCAGACCGGCCTTCATGCCCTCGACGATGAAGCCGAGGTCGTTGGGATTGAGCCCGAGCAAGGTGGCGCCGAAGGCATCGAGAGCAACCTCGTCGCTGCCGGCCGCGATGGTGTCCAGTTGTTTCACGTCGGCCAAGCTGCCGCCGGTGGGTCCATTGGCCAGCAAAATGCGCGTGGCATCCAGAATGGTCAGGGTGGGCTTCACCATGGACGCCAGGTCGATGATGGACAGGTGGATGTTCTGGTGCAGTTTCACGCGCTGGCCGCCCAGCACGCCGTACCAGTTCTTCAGCGCCATGCTGGCGCCGGAAAGCCCGTGCTGTTTGACGATCGGGATGTTGATCACGCGGTCTGCCTCGACGAAGGGGAAAAGCACGTCGCCGGTACGCAACAGCTTGCCCGACACGTTCACCTCGCGGAAAGCCGAGGCATCGGGCCGAATCACCGTGGCGCCCGCCGCCTTGGCCGCCTTCTCGATGCCGGAGCGTGCGAAGCATTGCTCGGGCGTGTTGACCGAAGCATCGGTCAGCCACACCTTGCCAGCGCCCGCGGCGACCACCAGACGCACCACCTCGGCCACCACGTCGGGATTGGTATTGGCAGCCTGCTCGGGCGTGCGATTCCAGCCGATGTTGGGCTTGATAACCACACGCTCGCCGCGCCGGACGAAGCGGCCCATGCCGCCCAACGCTTCCACCGCCCGACGCACGTTGGCCGCAGGATCCGGCCCGCGTACAATGGCCATGTCCGTGGCGCCGGCTGGCTTGTCGGCCCGATGATCCTTCAATTTAGGCAGGTCGCGGGTCTTCTTCGATCCGCTTCGCTCGCGCAGCCCGAGGCCGAGCGCCACCGACCCAACGGCCAGGGCCGCGGTCATTCCTACGCGCAGGACTCCGCGCCGGTCCATGCCGGCTGCGTCGGCCGGCGGCGTGGAGGTCATCTTGCTGCTCGCGCGAACCTGCGACTCGGGTACCTTGTCGTACGGGCCAGGCGGTCCGTTGCTGCTCATTTCATCTTCCCCTTTAGCGCCTTGGCCAGCCCAGGCAGGGCGGCTTCGGCCTTCTTGTCGAACGCGGTCATCTTTACGTAGTAGCGGCCCGCACGGAACACGAACGACATTGGACCGGAGATGGCGTCGGGGAAGTCAGCCACCGGCGTCGCCTGGGCGGATTTCTCCGCATCGAAGATCGACTGCGCATTGGTCGGCTCGGCCATGTCGTACACGGCGCAGTCAATGTCGGCGCCATCAGCGGAAGCCATGTCTGCGGTAGCCAGCTTGCGGAAATGGCGCTGGATGAAGATGGGAGCCGCGCCGTCGATGTAATCGAACAGGCCCTTCTCGTCGTAGAGGGTCACCTTTTCCTTGACCTTGGCGCCGCCCAGGTCGCCATCAAAAAGCGCGAGCAAGCCCTTGTCGGCGTCAGCACCCGACGGGCGTGGCTTGCCTGCGGCTGCGACGGCTTGGGCTGGGGCGCGACGGCCCTCGCGGACCATCCATCCAATGAACACTGGCGGGATGAGGACCAGCATGACGAAGACAATGATTCGCACTGCCCGGAAGACTACGGCGAGCGCACGGCGTCAATCAAGCGCGACTGCGTCGATCAGACTAAGGTTGCGCCAGCACACATGGCGGACAATACTTTCGACGAACTGCCTCGCAAGAGGCGAGCGATTTGCTGAACCCAGCCGATTGGAGGAGACCAAATGACTCGTCTAAGGTGTCTCAGTCTTTGCGCGTGCCTTGGCCTTTTGCTGACTACGATGGCCTGTGGCAGCGGCGGCGGCAGCGGCGTGGCCAAACCATGGGACCAGGCGCGCCTCGCAAACACAGGGACTGACTGGTGGATCAACGCCACCAAGGGAGCGTTTTTCTTTTCCGTCTTGCTGGCGAATTCGTACGCAGACACGGCCGGGCGAGCGAGCGCGATCAGCTTCACCGAAAGTGTGATCAACAAGCTCACACCAAGCACGACCGACCCGACCTCACTGATGCCGGCGCCCACACCGGACTGGCCGTACGACCCCAACAGCACCTACTCAGTGAACGGGCCTGCGGTGGCGCACAACAATGCCGAGGCCACAGATTTGGTCGACGGGGCAGCAGATCCGCTGTTTGACTCAACCAGGAGCTATCAGCCGGTATTGCTCGTCTGGGAGGTCTATGACAAGCCCAACAGCTCCCCTTACGAAACCATGAACGTGAAGATCCTACAGATGGCGTCGCAGGCCAATGCCGGGCAAATCTACAATGACCTTCTCACCTGGCCGCAATATAGCGACCAAGCGGCGGGCGGGAACATTCCCTGGAGCCAGTGCACGGGAGCAGATCCGAATCCCTGTGGCCTCCCCAGCCCCAGCAGCCACTGAATATCCCTCAGACCTGAATCAGCGAGAAGGTCTGAGTGCCGAGGCCGAGGGCTTCCGCTTTGTCGAGCCAGCCGGTCACCGTGGGGTCGACCGGCTTGGGGATGTTCAAGGCGGCGCGACGCTGGTTGACCAAGGTTAGCGCATAGCTGTCCATTGCGACTGGGTCTTGCGCGAGGAGAATTCGCCTGGGCATGTCGTTCGGCGAGACATCGGTGTCGCCGTTGACGACAGCGATGAGTGCATCGCAGATGTTGAGAGAAATCGAGTTGCGGATTTGCGGCAAGGCGTAGAGCCTGGGCAAGCCACTCTCGAGGAGGGGTCTGTGGTAGGCCGACGGAATGTCGATAATGCCGTAGATGTTCTTCATGGCCGCGGTGATGCCGGAAACCCCGTGGGTCTTGAGCACCGGGCAATTGATGGTGAGTTGGGTGTGATCGGTCAGGATGCGCGACAGGCGCGGCGATTGGCACAATATGGTTGGGCTGATGATGTCGCCATAGCCAGGCTGGCCTTCGCTGCTGGTTTCGGGGACGCCGCCATCTTGCGGTGTACGGAGCACGGTTCCCAGAAGTTGGGCGCCAGCCAGATCGTCGGTGCTGTACTTGCCGTGATTGTTTAGCTCGTCGAGCCGCCGGTCCCACACCACGATCTTGGCGGGGTCCACCCCCAGTTTGTCGCGCAGGCTGACGATGATGGCGTGCACCAGCGCCGGCGAAGTGGGCAAGTATTGATTGAGGCAGTTGACCTTGAGCCCGATGGTCATGCCAGCGCGGTAGTTCGGCAGCAGAACCCGCCAGGGACTGTCAGCGCCGCCGCCCGCGTCCGACGCATCTGCACCGCCATCCTCGACGCCGCCATCAGAATCCGAGGTGTCGTCTGGAGCGCTTTCCAGGGCGCCGGCGGTTGGCGCCGGCAATGTGGCATCGAACAGCGCCGCCTGCTTGGCCAAGGCGACCAAGCCCGCGTCGAGCATGGCAGCCACCACGTCACGCTGGATGACGCTGTTTGCATCCACGCTAGCCGGGTTCGAGACCTCGACCACGGTGGGCGTGACCTGCCTGGGCGTGCCCGCGTCGTTTGCGCCAGCGTCCGGGTCCACGCAAACCGGAGCCCACCGTCCACCGACGTCGGGGAAGCAGCCGGCCAGCCCGGCGACTGAGGCTGCCGCCGCCATCTTCGCGGCATCGGCCATGATCTCGCGGCGTGTTCTGCCTCCGGTGTTTGACATAGAATTTCCTTCCAGCAGTGACCCGCAAAGAATAGCATGGCCCGCCGGAGTCTTCTGGTAGAATCACCCTCGGTCGGCTAAGGGCGGCGGAAACACCGCGAAGGCGCGGTCCCACTTTGAGGAACAACACATGACAGCCATTTCCCGACGTACTTTCGTGGGCGGCTCGCTTGCCGCAGTCGCCGCTTTCCGCTACGGGCGAGCTTTCGCCGCGGGTGAGCCGGACATAGTCGATGTGCAGGGCAGCGATCCGCAGAAAATGGTCGCAGCGGTGTTTGCGTCCCTGGGCGGCATTGGCAAATTCGTGAAGAAGGGTGACTTCGTCGTTCTCAAGCCGAATGCGGCCTTCGCTAATCCAGCCGAATGGGGCACCACCACGCATCCGCAGACCGTGCTCGCGGTGGCAAAGGCGTGTCTGGATGCCAAGGCCAAGGGGGTCTTGATTCTGGAATTCCCGCAGGCCAAGGGCGAGATGTGTCTCAAGCGTTGCGGTTTGATAGAGGCCATGTCCGCGCTGCCAGCCGCCAAGATCAAATTGCTGGGGGCCGCCAGTGACTTCCAGAAAACGAGCGTTCCGGGCGTTTCCCTGAAGAGCGCCGATGTTGCCAAGAACCTTTTGTCAGCCGATGTTTTCATCAACCTCGCGGCGGCCAAGGCGCACTATCAGTCGGGCGTGTCGTTTGGGCTGAAGAACCACATGGGTCTGGTTTTCGACCGGCAGATTTTTCACACCGCGCTGGATCTGCACCAGGCCATTGCCGATCTCGGCCTGGTCATCAAACCCAACCTAACAATCATTGATGGAACGCGCGCACTGCTCACCAACGGCCCTGCAGGGCCGGGCGACACGGCGACGCCTGGGCGCATGGTGGCCGGCCGGCATATTGCCTCGGTCGATGCCTACGGCCTGACTTTGGCGAAGTTCAACGGCAAGAACATGACACCCGCCGATGTCAGACATATCGAGCTTGCTGGGAAGGCGGGATTGGGGGAAACCGACATCGCGAAGCTGAAGGTCAAGAAGGTTTCCGCCTAGGCCGGCCAACAGCGCCATGATGAGACGAGCGGCCATCGCCGCAACCCTGCTGGCCTGTGCCTACGCGACGCCCGCGTTTGCGCGCACTCCGCCCCTGGCCGTGGATCCAGTCGAGGGCATGTGGATCGGCGGCGGCGATGTCTTCATCTACCAAACCCAGAGCCGCTGGAGCGTTTTTCCGGCCGGCGCGAACGTAAACAAGATAGCAGTGGATGCCCAGACCGTGTGGGTGGCCACCGACGACGGCGTGATCCGCTTCGATTCACGCAGCCGGCGCTCGACCCGTATCACCATGGACGACGGTTTGCCCAGCCAGGTGGTGACCGCGGTGGCGTACGACGACCAGTTCGTGTGGTTTGCCACCAACAAAGGGGTTGCACGCTATCGCAAGTTGGACCGGACCATCCGCGTGTACACGGAAAAGGACGGGTTGCCTTCCAAGGTGGTGAACGATGCCTTGACCGTGGGGCGCCAGGTATGGTTCGCCACGCGCGAAGGTATCGCCTACTTCAGCCCTGACGTGGACGGCTTGCGCGGCTTCGGCGAGACTGCCGGGCTGGCCGGCGGGGACGTGGCTGAACTCTATCAGGTGGGCGACGACCTGTGGTGCCGCACTGACGCCGGGCTGTCTCGCTTTCGCATCTTGCAGCGCGTGTTCAGCAACTTCTCGCTGGAGATGATGAAGGCGCAGCAGGTCCGCGTGTTCACTATCGACGGCACTACTGTGTGGGTCGGGACCGACAACGGGCTTTACACCCTCGACACTTCCGATGATTCGTTGTTGGCGTTTCCACAGCAGAGCGCGCTGCAAAGCCGCAACATAACCGGCGTCGAGGTGGACCCGAGCTACGTCTATATCACCACTGACAAAGAGGTCGTTCAGTTCAATCGTCTGACTCGATCTATTCGGTTCTTTGCCCTCACCGACAACCTGACCCGCCAGGAAGGCAGCCTCGGCACGGTGCTCAACGGCACGCTGTGGACCGTGATGTTTCCCGACAGCGGCGCGCAGGTCTATAGCGTAAGCGTCGACCATTTTGTGGAAACCAAGCTCGCGCTCACCGAGAACAACGAAAACAAGACCACTGCCCACGCTTTTGCCAGGGTCAACGCGCAGACGCCCTACAACCTTACCACCCTGCCTGGGTCGCCTCACTGGGATCCCCAGCGCTACGACACCGCGGACACCAATCTTTCCTTTGGCCACAGCTTCTCTGAGGATCGCAATCTCAGCGCTTCGGCGCGTCTGGATTACGGCACCTTGGAGATGCGAGGGATTCGCACTCTGCAGTACAAAGTGGAGTACTTGGGCTCACAGAACGACGCGCTTCGCGACGTGCGCGTGGAAGATCAGCTCAAGTACCAGACGTTGGAAGAGGGCCTTGATCGGCCACTGCTCTTGCAGGGCGCGTATGCACGTGTGGCCACGCCGGGCGCGGAACCCAAGGCCAGCGTGAGCGCGACCGCAGGGTTCCGGCGCGGAGAGCTGGTGCGCGACTTCATCACCGGGCCTCGCCAGAGCGTCTATCAGCTTTCGCGAAAGTACATCGTCGCCGCATCAGAACGCGTGTACGTCGACGGGATGCAGCTCACCAACGGAACCGACTACACCATTGTATACACAGCCGGGCAGTTGTCCTTCCTCAACCCGGAGAGCATCGACGACCTCAGTGTTATTTGGGTGGAATACGAAGCCGATCTCATGCCGGTCAAGGACCTAGGCAGCCTGTCCCTGCTCGACATGCTGCCGGCTGACAACGAGGTCGGCACCTGGGTGCAAACCGGTGGCGTGCAACTAATCACCAGCCAGACCGGGCTCTATAATCAAATCGATGGCGGCGCGCCCAAGTACATTGATCGCGGTTGGGTCAGCAGCGTGTACGTCAACTATAGCCAGGGTTCCCGCACCATGCAGGTGGCCATCCACGACATGGGCAGCGATTCCAATGCCGAGGGCATTTTTAACTTCGCCAAGCCGGCAGCGTGGCAGCCCATCAACGGACTTACCAATGCTGTGCTGGACATGGGGTTGTCCGGCGCCTATGCGGCCTACGCCTACCTCAATCGCTTCTACATCGAACTCAACATAACCGAGAAAGACGATGCTTCGCGTACCACGATTGAGCTTTTTGCCAATCAGATAATCAAGCGCAAGTCACAGGCCGGATCCAACAATGGCAACGCGTTCAAGCAATGGATGGTGGCTGCGCGAGCGGCCGCCTCGCCGGTTCACGGGATGGAGATCGGCGCGCGCGTGGTGGAGATGCAAGACCTTTCCAACCAGTCACAGCAAGTGATTGGTCCCAACGGGCTACCCGTGCAGAAAGCCATGCCTTTGCGCAGTCTCTTGACCGGCGTGGCCGATGGTCGCTATCAACGGCAGGTGGGCCAGGGTGGCCTCTTGACCGGCTACGGGGAATTCGCGGGCTCGGATCGGCAGGATCCCGGTGGCCCCAACGGTTGGGCAGGTATGGGATTTCTGCGTTTGTCTCATTCCTCGCTGGAAGGCACGATTTCAGGACGCAAGGATTCGCAGGGTTTCACCCCGCTGGGCAACGACAGCACGCGTTTCGGGAAGCTGAACGACGAGTTACGCCTGAACGCAACCGGCTATCCCGTGACGTGGCTGCCAACCACAGTCTTCGTTGATCGCCAGCGATCCTTCATGGACGATGGGACCGGCAAGATCACCGACAATGTGGGCGTAATCCAACACGCGCTGGCGCGGGTTCAGCTCAACAAGAAGGGGCTGCCCATGACTAGCCTGCAAGTGGGCAGCACGATCCTGGATAGTCCCAACAACTACTCCACCAATCGCCTGCAAGCCGTTGGACAGACGGACTATGACCTAGCGCAGATTCTCGGTTTCACCCACATCAAGCGATTCACCGTGCGCGGGCTTTACAGCATTTCCCAGGCGGAGACGGACAAGAGCGGGACATTTGCCTATGATGACCGAGTCCAGCTTTCGCGCGTGGAAGCGAAGTTGTCGCCTACCAACACGGAATCGATCTACGGCCTGTTCCGTTCGCGCCTGCTTGAGCGCGAGGCCAAGCAAGACGGACCCTTCGCCCGCAGCCTGTTGCACTGGGAGCTCTACTCGGGCGCAAAGAGCACGATCATTCCCGGCATCGCGCCAACTGTGACCTACACCGCCATCTACGACGACAATCGACTTGCCACGGCGAGCACGTCGACTGGCACGGGCACGTCGACAGGGACCGGAACTCTCGGCGGAACTCCCGTACTGGCGCCGGCGTCGCTGATGAGCTCGAGTACGTCAGCGCTGACCCCGGTCGGGCCGGGTGCGATTTCCGTGGTGCCGCCCACGCGCACGGTCCAGGCAACCGTTGGGGGCGCGTTGGGGATCTTTCCGGGGCAATGGTTGAAGCTGCTGGCCCCGGCGGCCATTCAGCCGCAAGTATCGATCGCCGACAACGAGACCTCGGTCGATCAATTCAAGACGCAATACAATCGAGTTTATCGTTTTGACAATCGCGCGGTGTGGGCCAGCGGCGGCAGGTTCGACTTGGAGTTGTATCAACTGCATCAGGTTGGCGTGACCGCGCAAGACCACCACGAGAACGCTGTGCAGACCCTGATTCAGAATCGCATCGTCTACCGCCCGACCTTCTCCAGTCCCATCACGTTGCGACTGAACTACCAGGACACGCGTTCGTACAACGATCCCACTGTCGTCGGGACGGGCCAGCCGCCCTGGGCCGATCAGACACTGTACCAGGGCATCTTGCAGTGGCTTATGCGCTGGAACCGGTTGCTGACCACACTGTCGACCTTTACTTTCGACATCACGGACACCGCCAATTTCTTGAACAAGGATCCCATTACACTTGTGATCACCCCGTTCAACAACCGGCAGTACCAGGTCGGCCCAGAGGAGGAGTTCCGCTTCTACCCGCTAAAGGAGGCCGCGACACTGTACATCTATCAACGCGATGGTTTGTTTCGCTGGTTCGGTCATGGCGACGGTTCGACCAACGGGATCAGCTACTACATCGCGGCCGGTGGCATCTGGCGCATGGGCGACAAGATCTACCTGGATGGCGGCGTCGAGTACGACAACCTTACCTGCCTCACGCAGCCGACTGCCGGGGCGGCTTGCGTGGCGGTCTCGCGGATCGTTCCGCGGCTGTATCTGACGGTGAATCTCTAGTACCCCTAGTTCATCTTCTGATACTTGGCGGCCGGCAAACCGCAAATCGGGCACTTCTCCGGCGGCTTGCCGAATTCCAGGTGGCCGCAGACCGGACAGAGGTAGACGTCCACCGCATCCAGATCCTTGCCCGCCCGCAGAGCAGCCAGGGCCTGCCGGTACAGGTCCGCATGCACGCGCTCGGCCTGGTTGGCGTAGTCCAGCATGGTCTTGGCCTTGTGGTTCTCACTCTTGGCCTGTTCCACCATGGGCGGGTACATCTCGGAATACTCGTAGGTTTCGCCGGCGACGGCTTGTTGTAGATTCTCGACCGTCGAACCCACGCCGCCCATGTTCTGAAGGTGGGAGATGGCATGGATGGTCTCGGCTTCCGCGGCAGCGCGGAACAGCTTGGCGATTACGGGATAGCCGTCCTTCTCCGCTCGGCGGGCAAAGGCGAGGTACTTTCGATTGGCCTGGCTCTCGCCGGCAAATGCGGTCTTGAGATTATCGATGGTCGCGGGCACGGGGGACTCCTTTTGCTGTGAGACTCAGTCGGTGCCAAAGCATGACGGCTGGGTGGGGGAGGTGCAAGGGCCAAGCTAGTTCACCACAGAGGACACAGAGGTCACAGAGCCGGATCGGAAAGGGAAGGGTTTGGTCCTGTCCGGGCCGAACCATTCCTTCCTTTCCGACCTCTGTGTTCTCTGTGCTCTCTGTGGTGAATCATCCGCGCCCTTCGCGCACACGTCGCTGCAGCTCGACCGGATCGCGGGCAACCGCCACCGCGACTTGCTGGCTGATGTGCCCGGCGCGCACCAGGTCGAGCAGCGATGCATCCAATGCGACCATTCCGTCGTCGCGGCCGGTCTGGATTTGCGTGGTCAATTGGTGGGTCTTGCCCTCGCGGATGAGCGCCCCGACCGCGTAGTTGACCATGAGGATTTCCAGCGCGGGATAGCGCGTTCCCGGCAGCACGCCCTCCAGTAGCCGCTGGGTGACCACCGCGCGCAGCGAGCCGGCAAGTTGCAGTCGGATCTGCGCCTGCTGGTGCTCGGGAAAGATGTCCACGATGCGGTCTATGGCCATGGGTGCGCTTCCACTGTGCAACGTCGACAGCACCAGATGACCGGTTTCGGCCGCGGTCAACGCCAGGGCGACGGTCTCGCGATCGCGCATCTCACCCACCAGGATGATGTCAGGACATTCGCGCAAGGCCGCGCGCAGACCGGCGGCGAAACTTTCTACGTGGGTGCCGACCTCGCGTTGATGAATCAGGCAGCGCCGGGGCTGGTACACGAACTCGATGGGATCTTCCAGGGTGATGACGTGGCGGGCGCGAGTTCGATTCACCAGTTCCACGACGGCCGCGAGAGTAGTCGACTTGCCGCAACCGGTGGGGCCCACAACAAGCACCATGCCGCCGGTCAGATTCCCCAGTGCGCCGACACTGTCAGGCAGGTTCAGTTCGGCAAGCGTGGGGGCGAAGCGGTTCACCGGTCGCAGCGCCAGGGCCAGACCATGCGCCTGCCTGAATACGTTGACCCTCAGTCGCTGCGGCCCCTGCGCGTCCAGGGCGGGCGCCTCCCAGGCCAAGTCGACACTGCCGCTTTCGTCAAGACAGCGGCGGCGCGGCGGATCGAGCAAAGAATCGACGAATCCCAAGATCTCTTGCTGGTCGATCGTGTCACCGGAGGCCGCCAGGCCATTGGCCGTGCGAATCCACAAGGGCTGCCCGGAGGACACAATCACGTCGGACACGGTTTCGTCGATAGCGCGCGCGATCAAGCCTGCCAGGCGAGACGACGTGGCGGCCACCGCGCCAGCGGACGGGGCGATGGCTGGCTTGGTCACGGCCGCGGCATCGGCAGTCGTGGCACGCGCGCCGACGGATCGCAGGCTGGCAGGTGCGGGCGGCGCGGGTTTTGCCAGAACATCACCTGTGCGGCGCAGCTTTAGTGACAGCTTGTCAGCGTCTTTGCGCGCCTCTACGGCGAAGGCGCCATAACGCTCGGAGCGGTACACGGTGTCGCACGCGCCGGTGGCGCGCAGGCGCTCAAGGTCGCCTGTCGCGAGAGCCTCGGTCGCAAAAGTCTCGAGGATTTGCGCGTCGAGCGGGGGCATGGTCAGGCCGCGGCCCTGGGCGCCGATGAGCACCGGCGGCTCGCGCGCCCGCAAGACCAAGCCGGTCGCCTTCTGTGCGTCAATCAGCGCGAGCAGTGAGTCTATGGCCGCCATGCTTTGCGAGCGTAGCAAGACCCGCGCCGGGGTGCCCGATACGAATCGCGGCGGGTGTGCTGGGAGCGACGCTGTATTTGATCGTCACCATCACCTGGCTGCGTGATCTGGAATGCGGTGGCCATGACTATCCTGGCCCTGGCCGTGTTGGTGCGCGTGCCGGCGGGTTTGTACTCTTCTCTCCACAATCTTTCTTGCACAGGGATTTGCCGGGCAAGGCCGGGGTGATGGTGCCTAGGTCCACACCCATGGCTTGCAGGACAGTGGGCGTGATGTCTCGTTGCTCGCCCGCTGACGTCACCTGCGGATCGTTGCTGGCCAGAAAGATGTGGGTTGCCTTGGCGTGGTGAGTGGTTCCCACGTCGAAGCCATGGTCAGCGGTTACGTACACGGCGGTGTGGTCGTAAAGCCCGTCGGCCTTGAGTTGCGCGACCATGCGCCCCAGCCAGGTGTCGAGGGAAATCAGGGCGTCGTTGTATTCCTGCGAACCCTCTCCGTGCTGGTGGCCATTGACGTCCACATCGCCAAAATGAGCGAAGAGGAAGAAACGACCCTTGGGGCCAAACTTGTCGATCAGAGAAAGCACCTTCTGCCCCACGGCGCGTGCGTCGCGCGGCATGTCGCCATCCCACGCCGTGAGTGTGCCCTTGATCAAGTGGAAAGGCTGACCCAGCAGGTTTTGTTCGCCGGCCAGGCGCATCTTCTCCACCCTGCGCGCCTGCTTCGCGTCTTCGTTGCTCGTCTCGTTCGAGTTCAGGCCGGCAGCTTCTGCATCGGCTGGCAGTCTGGGTCCGCCTGGGCCTAGGCCCATGGCCTTGCCGGTCACCATCATGGTTGCGATGTCCTTCTTGCCGAAAGCCTGCTGCAGGCGTTCGAAGATCGAGTAGCCGAGCGGAATGGGACGAAAGGTAGTGTTGGAAACCACGCCCGTGACGCTTGGATCGTATCCGGTCAGCATCTGCGCGTGCCCCGACCTGGTGTCGGTGACGTGGCCCGTGACCTCGATGTCCACCATTCGCCCTTCCTTGATCAGTTGCGCCAGGTTGGGCATCTGGTTGCGCTTTAGACAGTCGTTAATGTGTTCGCGCAAGGCCCCGTCCCACGAGATGAGAATGGCGCTGCGTTCGCGCGGCGGCGTCGAAGGCTTGAATGCCGTCGCGCCGACGAGCACAAGCACGGACAGTAACAAGCGGGAGCGGGATAACATCGTGGGGATCTTCTAGCACCGAAACGCTCCCGACTTGCACTTGCGCTTTGCCAAGCGCTATCGTCTGTCCATGACAAAGATTCGGATGGTTTGGACTCTTGCCGCAGCAATCTTGATGGTGGCTCCGTCGGCCCACGCGCTGGACATGGGCGGCCTGGCCAAGAAAGCCGCGGGCGGCGCAGCCACTGCGGCTCGCGACAAGGCGGCCAAAGAAGCGAACGCCAAACTGCTGGCCGAGGGACGCAAGAACCAGTGCAGCTTCAAGACCGACAGCGACGAGCTGGCAGCCGGCTGTGACAAGAAACTCAAGAAACTTGCCAATGCGCTGGTCGAGGCGAAGAAGCGGCTTAGCTTGGCGGGCGTGACCACTTTCAAGTTCGAGGTTTCTGGCCACACCGATTCAAGCGGCAAGCCTGAGCACAACAAGGAACTGTCGGGCAAGCGCGCCGCTGTGATCGAGCGCGAATTGGTGGCGCGCGGGATCGCCAAGAATGAGATTGTTGCCATCGGCATGGGCTCGGATCGCCCGCTGGTTACGCCCGACAACACGCCGGCCAAGAAGGCGAAGAACCGTCGCTACGAGATCCAGGTGCGTTTCTAACCAGGATTTTGTCTACGAAGTCGCCACGACGTGGCCCTTGGCCTTGGCTTCCAGGGGCGTTTCCTCGCCTTCGTGCATGACCGTGGCATGTCCCAGCAGGCGTTCCGCTACGGCGTCGATGATGTCGTAGGCAACCGGTATCACCACCAGGGTGAGCATGGTGGAGGTGATGAGGCCGCCGATCACCGCAATGGCCATGGGGGCGCGCATCTCGCCGCCCTCGGAAAGTCCCACTGCCACCGGCATCATGCCGAAGATCATCGCTCCGGTGGTCATCAAGATGGGCCGCAATCGCACTGGGCCGGCCGCCAGCAGAGCTTCGTGCCGGTTCTTGCCCTGGCGGCGCAAGGTATTGGTGTAGTCCACCAACAAGATCGCGTTCTTGGTCACCAGGCCCATGAGCAAGATGATGCCGATCATGGTCATGATGTTGATGGGCTGGTGTGCGATTGCAATCGCGCCCAGGGCGCCCACCATGGACAGGGGCAGCGAGAGCATGATGGTGAAGGGATGCAGGAAACTCTCGAACTGCGCGGCCAGCACCAAGTACACAATGATGATGGCCAGAATCAGGGCACCAAACAGGTAGCCGAACGATTCGCGCATGATATCGCCCATGCCTGCCCAGTCAGTGACCATTGAGGACGGCACTTTGGATTTCGCCGCGGTTTCTGTCTCAGTCACGGCCTGGCCCAGAGCCTTGCCATTAAGATTGGCGTATACCGTGATCTGACGCTGGCGGTTTTGCCGGTCGATTTTCGCCGGGCCGGTGCCGTCGGCAATCGACACCAGATTGGACATGCTGACCAGCTGGCCAGTGGTCGAGCGGACCTTGAACGCGAGCAGGTCGGCGGCTTTCTGGCGGAAGACCTCGTCAAGTTTCAAGCGCACGTCCCAGCGTTGGCCGTCGGCCGTAATCTCGGTGACTTTGTCGTTTGCCATCAAGCTGCGCACCGTGCTGGCAATGGCGGCCACGGGCACGCCCAGATCCGCGGCGCGGTCGCGATCGATGTTGATGGCCACTTCCGGTTTGCCTCCGCGGTAGGAAACGTCCACGTCGACGAAGCCCGGCTGCGACTTCATCCAGGATACAAGTTCGTCGGTGGCCTTGCTGATCTCGGGGTAGTCGCGGCCGCGCACGTTGAACTGCAGGATGGAACTGCGAAAGGCTGAGTTGCCGCCTCCGACCATTTGCAAAGGCTCGACCGCGAAGTTGACATCCTGGCGTGGCGTCCAACCGGGAAATTCCTTGCGGACATAGTCCATGAGTTGAAGCTGGGTGAAGGCGCGCTGTTTCTTGGGGACCAGGTTGACCTGAATTTCTGATCGGTTGATCTCGGACTGCGAGGTGCCACCGATGGTGACCAGTGTGTCCTTGACGCCCTTGATCGAGCGGATCTTGCCGGCCATCGACTCGCTGAAGGCTTCGTTGACAGCCAAGGCCGAGCCAGTTGGCAACTCGATCTTGACCAGGAACATGCTGCGATCCTCGGTCGGCATGAACTCCTTGGGCACCACAAACGCGAGCAAGAGACTGGCGACAAAGACGACGATCGCGGCCAGAACCGTGAGTGCACGCTGCCTAAGCGCTGCGGCCAACACCGTCCGGTAGGCACCCTCGACGGCGTCGAGAAAACGCTCGATGGTCCGTGCCACAGGTCCTTTGCCCGTGTGGGTGCGCAAGAAGCGCGAAGACATCATGGGCGTCAGGGTGAAGGCCACGAACAGCGACACCGTCACAGCGAACGCCACGGTCAGGCCGAACTGCACGAAGAAGCGGCCGATGATGCCCTTCATGGTCGCCACTGGCACGAATACCGCCAAGATCGATGCAGTGGTGGCCATGACCGCCAGGCCGATCTCGCCGGTGGCCTCGGCTGCGGCCCGCATGGGCGGCTTGCCCATTTCAAGGTGGCGGTGGATGTTCTCGATAACCACGATGGCGTCGTCGATCAGGATTCCGATGGACAGTGACAGCGCGAGCATGGTCATGAGATTCAGGGTGAAGCCCATGGCCTGGATGAAGGCGAAGGTGGCGATGACCGAGACCGGCAAAGCCAGTGCGCTGATCAGGGTGGCGCGCCAGTCGTGCAAGAAGAACATGATGATGAGAATCGCCAGCACCGCGCCGTAGACCAGGTCGAACTTCACGTCGTTGATCATGTTCTCGGTGAAGACCGCGCTGTTGTTGGGGATGGCGATGGTGACGTCTTTGGGCAGACGCGGGCGCAGCTTGTCCAATGCTTGCTGTACCTTGTGCGAAACGTCGACAGTGTTGGCCCCCGACTGCTTGCGCACGAGAAGCGTGACCGAAGACTTGCCGTTGAGGGTAGCGTACGAGCGGTGCTCTTCGGCGCCATCTTCCACGCGCGCCACGTCGGCGATGCGCACCGGCGAGCCTCCGGCTGCGGTGATGATGATGTTGCCCAGCTCGCGGGCCGAGAACACCTGACCGCGGGTCTTGATGGACAGCTCGTTCTTGCCTACGTCCAGCCGGCCGCCAGGAATCTCCACGTTCTGCGCCACCAAGGCTTGCGCCACATCACCCACCGCCAGACCGTAGGATTCCAGTCGCTGCGGATCGATCCACACGTGGAATTCGCGTTCCTGGCCACCGATGATGTCGACGCCGCCCACGCCGTTGAGCGCCTGCAGTTGCTGCTTGACCACATCCTTGGCCAGGGCGGTGAGATCGCGTTTTTCCATGGGACCAGCCAGGGCCAGCGACATGATGGGGGCAGCGTTGATGTCCACCCGCTCGACGATGGGTGGTTCCAGATCCTTGGGCAGGTTCTTCAGCGCGCCCGAGACCTTGTCGCGCACGTCCTGCACTGCCTGGTCGGCTTTGCGTTCCAGTTCGAACTGGACGAAGACCAGGCCCACGTTTTCCATCGAGGTCGAGCGCATGACCTTGATGCCGTTCACCGTGCTGATGGCTTCTTCCAGTTTGTCCACCACGCGCGACTCGATGGTTTCGGGGTCGGCGCCCGGGTACACCGCGGTGACCGTGACGATGGGAAATTCCACCTCGGGATACAGGTCGATGGCGATTTTTGGGTAGGCCCAGACGCCAAACACCGCCAGCACACCGACCATCACGGTCGCGAAGACCGGACGGCGAATGGAGATATCGGCGAGCTTCATGGCTAGTTTCCTGGCGAGCGCACGCGCTTCTTGATCTTGCCGATGTCGGTTGTCGTTAGTACGGGGGCTCCGCGCGGACGCAAAGTGACTTCAGCGTACAGACCAGAGCGCAGGGTGTGGTCGGAGTTGGGGATCTCCACGATGGCGGAGAAGGTGCGGGTGTGCGGATCCGACGAGGAAACGACGCGCGTGAGGCGCAGGTCCAGCTCCTGGCCGGTGGCCGGCAGGCGCACGTGCACGGAAGAACCCACGGTGACCTGGGCCATATCGGTGGAGGGCACCTGAATGCGCAGGTCCACCGGATCGATTTCCTCGATGGCGACCAAGGGCGTGGCCGGCATGACCGAGGCGTATTCGCCCTCGTTGACAAAGCGCTTGACGATGAGCCCGTCAAAGGGCGCGCGTATGACCGAGTCGTGCAGGGCTTTCTGCGCCATGGCCACCGCGGTTTCGGCAGCAGACAGGCCGGCCTTGGCGCCCTTGTAGCGGGCGTCGATCATGTCGAACTGGCTTTGGGGAACCGCCTTTTCCGCCAGCAGGGATTTCACGCGATCCCAGTCCAGCTTGGCAGCGTCGAGCTGGACCTTGGCGCCATCGCGCGCGGCCTCGGCCTGCTGTGAGCGCAGGACAAAGTCGCGCGTGTCGAGCGTCACCAGGGGTTGGTTCTGCTTGACCATGTCGCCCTCGCGCACGTGCACGCGCGTGACCGCGCTCGACACCTTGGGCGTCAGCGTGCTCTTGCGGTGGGCCTCGGTCGTACCTGACAAGAACGGGCTGGCGCTTCCGGCCGCGCCAGCGGATGGATCAGCGGCGGTCGCAGGGGCGGGCGTTGGGGCCGTGGCCGGAGGCTTGGCCACAGCCGGTTGCGCCGCGCTCGCTGTCGGCTGGGGCAGACGAGCAACCTCGGAGTTGCCCTGGCACGAGACGGTGGCGAGAAAGAAGAGTACAGCGGGAAGTGGGCGAGCCGTCATGATGAACCTCGATTGCGGGGTGGAATTGGGGCGAAGAAAAATTCTATGAGTCACAGGGCACGGCCTTCGAGCGGGTTTTGCTGGCCAATTGCGCGGGCCAGATTGGACTGGGCGATGAGGTAGTCGTAGGTGGCGGCTTGCATCTGGCCGCGCGCAGTGGTGAGTTGGTTTTCTGCGTCGAGCACGTCGAACGAAGTGTTGTCCGTGCTTTCGTAGCGTTTCTGTTCGATGCGGAAGTTCTCTTCTGCCTGTTCGACGGCGTGGCGGGCGACATCCAGGGCCTCGGCCGCTGTGGTCACGTTGACGTGGGCGCTGCGGGTTTCAAGACGGATCGCATTCTCAGCCTTGCGCCGGGCGGCCAGGGCCTGGGCCAGGCGCGCCTTGGCTTCGTCGATGCCATAGTAGGTGCCGCCGCCTTCCCAAATATCCCAGGATGCGGTGGCGCCGATGAACCAGATATCTTGCTTGGGGGCGAACATGGTCGCTGGTGACGAGTGCGTGTAGTTCGCCACGGCATTCACCTGGGGCAGCATCTTCGACTTGGCTAGGCTCTCGGCTGCGCGGGCCTGCTGGGTCTGGGCCGCGATCTCTTTGATTTCCAGTCGGTCGGCCACGGCGCGATCCTCGGCCTGCGCGGCGGGCATGACGGGCGCGACGGTTACGTCGGCGATCTTGTCCGCTGGCTCGATGGCCGCGTCGGGTGGCAAGCCCATGAGGGTGGCCAGGTGGCCACGTGCCAGCACCACGGCACCGTTGGCCTGGATCAGGCGCTGCTTGGCCGCGGCCAGGCCGAGTTCGGCGCGGAGGACGTCATTGCGGCCGACGGTGCCGGCGCGGAAAAATGCCTGCGCTCGTTTGACCTGGGCATCGATGTTCTCGACGGACTTCTGCGCCACATCGACCAGGCGCATGGCCTGCAGAACGCGGTAGTAGGCCTCGGTCACCTGGAAGGCGACATCGCGGCGGGTGGCCTTGCGCTGCAGCCCGGCCAAATCGACGCCCATCTTGCGCAGGGCATAGCCTTCATTGATCGTCCAAAGCGAGGCGATCGGCTGCGCGAGTGTGACAGAAGCGGACCAGGTGGTTTGCGCGCGGAGTTCGATCGGCTGAGCGAGGGCGGCGAGAGGGCCGGTAAGATCGCTCTTGTCGATCGGGATAAGGCCATTCTTGTTCTGGAGACCCACGTTGACGACCGGAATGAGCATGTCCGAAAAATTTGCGCTCAGCGGGCTGTCCCATCTCTGAATTCCTGCATCGAGATGCAGCCGCGGCCCGAACGCCCCGCGCGCGCTCTTGCTTTGGGCCGTGGTCGCGTCCACTTCCAGGTTGGCGGAAGTGATGTCCGGATTGCCTTGCAGGGCCACGTCAATACACTTGGCCAGGGTCATGGGTTCAGCCGCCGCAGTCCCGACTGTCAGCAGCGAAATCGCGAGCGTTGCGAACGTGATCTTGGTGGCACTCATTTTCTCTTGGCTCCCGCTTTGGAATTTCCCGACACGCCATGGAAAAAGAAATCGCGCACCAAGGGCGCGCGGTCGGCCAGGCTGCCCTGCTCCGCCCTGGCCACCCAGCCGTGCAGCAGGCCGAACACCATGCCGACCAGCAGGCGGGCTACCAGCTCTGGATCGTGACTGCCCAGCTCCTCGGGCTTGGCGTTCCTCTTCATCCAGTCAGCCAGGCCGAGGATGCGACGCTCGAAGTTTTCGTGAAAGGATTGGCCGTGGCTGTCGCCCGGGCAGTGGCTGCTCTCAGCCTCGGCGGAGTGAAAGGTGAGCATCAACGCGCGCCGCTTTTCGATCAGCTCGAGCTGGCGCACCAGCAGGATCTCGAAGCGCTGCGGGAAGGTCAGGTTGCTTGGCAGGGGCTGCTCGAACACCCGCAGGAACTCAGTTGTGAGCTGGTCCAGCACCGCTTCGACGATTTCCTGCTTGCTGCGAAAATAGGTGTAGAGCGACGCCGCCGTGTAGCCAGCCTCGGCCGCGATGTCCTGCATGGTGGCGTCGTGCACGCCGATTTCCACGAAGGCCCGACTGGCCGCCTCCACGATGTCCTCGCGGGTTCGCGCGATCTCTCGTTCACGTCTTTGTGGTGCCTTCATTTTGAAACCTTGCTTTCCCAGGAAAACACCTATTCAGTGTGCCGAATAGCCATTCGGACGTCAATACCAATTGTTCGGCACGCTGAGGCAAGGTTCAGATGAGCGCACAGACAGTGGTCTTTCCTGGACACCCAATCGGCCGCCGACGTTGTAGAGTGCAGCCACAAACGCTGCCGTGTCATACGCCCGCCCAAGAATGGTCCCGCTCATCGCCGTCGTCGCTCTGTTCGCCGGCGTGGCGGTTGCGCGCCGTGGACCAGCCAGCAGCACGCGCCCGCCTTTGCCCATGAGTCACAAGCGCCACATCGACAAGGACATGAAGTGCCGGGCCTGCCACCAGGGCGTGGAGGGCCAGGCCATGGCCTCGTTTCCCACCCTGGCCGATTGCATGGACTGTCACAAGACGCCGCAAGGTCACGAGCCCACCGAACCCGAAGTGCGCTCGCTCGCGGCCCACGGGCAGGAAGTCTCGTGGGTGCGGCGCAATCGTTTGGCCGGGCATGTGTACTTTTCGCACGCGGCGCACGTGACCTTGGCCAGCATGAAATGCGAGGAATGTCACCGCGACATGCGCACGATGGATCGCGCGTTGACCGAGGCTGACGTGCACCAGGACATGCGTGCCTGCGTCGACTGCCACCGCGCCAAACACGCCAGCCTGGACTGCCTCGCCTGCCACAAGTGATGCATGAGTCGATTCAACCGACGTGAACTTTTGGGTAGCGCTGCGCTGGCGGGCGCTGCGGCTTTGGGCTGTCGCGCGGGCAAGGATCTCTACCGCATCGACAAGCCGCCGATGCCAGGCAGCCGTCCCGGCGAAGAGCGCTGGGTGCTTTCGACTTGCGCCATGTGCGATGCGGGTTGCGGAATCAAGGTGCGCGTGGTGGAGGGCAGGGCAGTCAAGATCGAAGGCAACCCGGAGCACCCGGTGAACCGCGGCGGTCTGTGCAGCCGCGGACAGGCGGCGCTGCAGGCGCTCTATCATCCGCAGCGCGTGCAATCACCTTTGCGGCGGCTGGGCGACCGTGGCGACGGCTCGTGGAAGTTTATTTCATGGGACGAGGCCATCGGCGAAATCGTGGCGAAGCTGGGCAAGCTGCGCGCCGCCGGCCATCCCGAACGGCTAGTGTTGATCGACGGCGAGACGGGCACGTTCACCCACGAGCTGTGGACGCGTTTCCTGTCGGCGTTCGGCAGCCCGAACCACATTGGACTGGGATCAGCGCGCGCCGCTGGCGTCAAGCTGGCCAGCCTGTACACGATGGGTCGCCATGGCCTGCCCACCTACGATCTGACCCGGGTGCGCTTGCTGCTGGCCATGGGCGCAGAGCAGCTCGAATCCTCTGGCCAGACCATGCATTTCTGGCGCGCGGCTAGCGAGCGAGCGGAAAACGGCCTGTACCTGATCTGCGTGTCGCCGCGCCGGCCGGGCTGCCGGGTCGACGAGTGGATCCCGATTGTGCCCGGCGGCTACGGTGCGCTGGCGCTGTCGCTGGCCCATGTTCTGATTCGCGATGGCCTGATCGACAGGGACTTCGTTCACGACCATGTTTGGGGCTTTTCCGGCTGGCGGGATAGGGCGGGAAGTGAGCAACGGGGATTGGAAGAGGTGGTGCGACTGGACTATGCGCCGGAGAAGACCAGGGACGTGACAGGCATTCCCGCGATCACGGTCGAGCGGCTGGCCCACGCGCTTGTCGAACAGCGTCCCGCTGCGGTTGCCAGCGACGGAAGCGCGACGGCTGCCAGCAACGGACTGGCCACGGGCATGTCCATCTTTGCGCTCAATGCAGTGCTGGGAAAGGGGTTGCACAGCGCGGACACCGCGGACACGGATATCCTTGGCGCGGCGGAGATATACTGGCCCGATCACGTCGTGAACCTGCCGTCGGATACGGATCGTCCGGACTGGGAAGCGCCGACGATCGACGCGGTCGCGGCCGCGGGCACGGCGGTCCCGCGCATCGACGGCGTGGGCACAGCGGCCTGTCCGCTCGGGCGCAGCCGCGTGCAGGCTGTTCCCTCGGCCATCGCCCATTCCAAGCCCTATCCGGTCGAGGCGTTGTTCCTGCACGGCACGGATCCCCTGGCCGCATTGCCAGGACGGCAAGCATGGGTCGCGGCACTCAATCAGGTGCCATTTGTGGCGAGATTCACTTCGTGGCTAGACGAAAGCGCCAGGTCGGCCGACTTGGTGCTGCCTGAGTCATTGCCCCTGGAAAGCCTGGACGTGGTCACTTGTGCCCCGCCGGCAGGCGAGTGGGCGCTCGGCCTCAGGCAGCCGGCGGTTGCGCCGTTGCACGACACGCGGCAGGCCGGCGACGTCATCGTCGCCCTGGCTGCCGGGCTGGGCGGATCGGTCGGCCGCTCGCTGCCTTGGAAGACCTATTCGGACGCCTTGGCGAAGTCGTTGCCGTCGTCGCTGTTGGAGCGGATGAAAGAGAAGGGCGGCCGATGGCGTGAGCCCGAGTACAACGAGCCCAAGACCGGCGTGTTTTGGACACCTGGACGCAAATTCGAGATCTGTTCGCAGGAGATCGCGTCGCGCATGGCAAAAGCCCCCGACACTGCGAAAGCGTCGCAGGCATGGCCGTGCAAGGGCCTGCCCGCATGGGAGCCGCCCAGGTTCTCCGGCGACCCGGCGCAGTTCCCCTTGCACCTCGTTCCCTATCGGCCGGTGCAGTTTGTCGAGAATGGCGGGCGCTATTTGTCATGGCTAGGAGAGCTGCCGCTCGTGTCGGGTGATCCTTGGCCGTTGCGCGCGGAGATCAATCCTGCCGATGCTGCGCGGCTCGGTTTGGCCGACGGCGATCAGGTGCTGGTCGAATCCCCGGCTGGCTCGTGTCCAGCCGTCGCGCAGTTGAGCGACGGTGTGCGCGCCGGCGCGGTGGCGATGGCGATGGGCGAGGGTGGGGTTGCCGAACTGGTGGTGCCCGACGAAGATCGTTTCTCGGGTGTGCTGGCCTGGCAAGGCACGCGCGTGTGCGTGAAGAAGACGTCATGAAGCGCGGCCCATTCGACGACGACACGCGCGACTCGCGACGCAAGCTGCTGGCTGCGCTGGCCGCCTCGGCCGCAGGCGCGATAGCAGGTTGCGCGCTGGCCGTGGCCGCACCAAGCGCACCGCCCGCGGCTAGCGGACACCGACGAAAATGGGGTCTGGTGATCGATCTCGACCGCTGCGCCCGCTGTGCCGGGTGCGTGGTGGCTTGCCAGCAGGAGAACAACGTTGCGCCCGCCGGCCCGCGCGTCGCGGCCCGCACGCGCCCGATTCACTGGATGGACTTTCTTCCGCCCGCGCCAGGAAGCTGGGCGCCCACGCCCATTCCTTGCATGCACTGCGAGGACCCGCCCTGCGTGAAGGTCTGCCCGGTGGGCGCGACCTACCAGAGCGACGAGGGCATTACCGCGCAGATTTGGGAACGCTGCATTGGTTGCCGCTACTGCATGGTGGCCTGCCCATATGCGCGCCGCTATTTCAATTGGAGCGAGCCGGGCTGGCAGGACCAAGTCGCCAGCCTCAATCCCGACGTGGCCCCGCGGCCGCGCGGCGTGGTGGAAAAGTGTACCCTGTGCCACCACCGCATTCGCGCCGCGCTCGAGCGCGCGCGCCTCGACGAGGAACCGCTCACCGACGAAACCCTGCACCGGCTGCCGGCCTGTGCCCAGTCCTGTCCCACCCGGGCCATCACATTCGGCGATCTTGCCGATCCCACGTCCGAGGTTGCGCACCTGGCGGCGAGCCCGCGCGCCATGCGACTGCTTCCTGAGGCTGGCACGCGGCCCAAGGTCATCTACTTGCGGGAGAGCAAGTGATAACAGCACGCAGATCCATCGTGGTTCTCACGGCTCTGGTCACGGTTGGTGCCTACGCCTGGGTCCAGCAGGCCATTCAGGGCGACGTGGTCATGGACCTGCACACCATTGGCGCAGGCGGCGCGGTGTGGGGCCTATATGTCGTGGGCGACGGCTTTTTCGCCAGTGCGGCCCTGGCCTTGCTTGCAGTGGCATGCGTGATTCGTGTTCTGCGACTGCGGGGAATGGAAGGCGTCGCCCGGATGGCATTGCCGCTCGGAATTGCGGGCCTGCTGGCCTCGCTCGGCTGCGTGTTGGCCGATCTGGGCCGCTTCGCGGCAGCGACGGTGAATTTGCCGCTGGTCGGACGTCCGCGCTCGCCGTTCTTTGGCACGTTTACTGTGGTGGCAGGCGCGTCGCTTTTCGTGACTGTCGTGCATCTTGTGTTGTCCAGTCGGCCAGGCTGGGCGCAGCGGGCGCACTCGGCAACGCGATGGTCATGGTGCTGGCGCCTGCTGGCCTGCGGATGGAATGAGACGGCGTCGGCAAGGCGACGTCGAGATCGCGTCGACTTCTGGCTGTCGCTGGCGCAGTTGCCTTTGCTTCTGGGTGGCTTGGTCATTCTTGGCATCGTGTTCGGCCTGCGCGCAGGACGTCCGGCGTGGCAAGGCGGACTCGCGGTGGTCACCTTCGTCGTATCCGGGGGCGCCGCCGGGTGCGGCCTGTTGCTGCTGGCTGCGCACGCGTCCAGGCGGGCGAGCGTGTCCGCGGCGCGCGCACTGGCTGTGTTCACTGGCCTCACCGTGCTTCTCGCGGTGGCGGGAGAGATCCTGGCGCTGCGCACGCCGCTCTTGTCCGTGCATCGCTATTCACGTGCCCTGCTCGACGGGCCGTGGAGCAGTTTCTTTTTCGGGGAACTGGGTTTGCTCTTTCTTTCCGGGATCATCAGCTTGGCAATGGCGTGGCGGAAGAAGGTCCCATTGATTTTGGCGGCGACAACCGCATTGCTTGTCTGCGCGGCTGTGGCGTTTGAGCGTTTCCTGGTCTTGGTGGCCTGGCAGACGCACGGTCTGGGGCTGCCTTGGCCGGCCGGCAAGTACAATCCCACTTCGATCGAATGGTCGGTGCTGGTCGGAGTGACAGCCGCGGCTGTGCTTGTCTTCCTGTTTCTGGCCAGGGTTTGTCGCGCAGAAACCTGCGACGCGTCCGAGCCCACCAGCCCCGCGCCCACTGGCCGCCAGCTTCGCGCGCTGGTCACCGCGGTTTGTTTGATCTTGGGCCTCGCGGCGGCCGCGGGTGGTCTGGCCTTGTCTGCTGGTCTTGCCAGCGCGCCCTTTCTCGATCCGATCTTGCCGGGCAGCCCGCTGGTCTTCCTTGCGGGTCTGTTAGTCATGGCGCTGGCCGCAGTCGCCTACGAACTGATTCCGGACCGGGAAGTCCGAAGCGGCGCCAAGACTTGAGCTGCGCGCATTTGCGCTGGCGGCGAAAGTCCGTCATCCTGAAGTCGTGGTTGCCGCTACTTCAGATCCTTCGCCATCTCGACCACCGTCGGCCTGAAGCCGAGCGAGCGTATGAGGGCGTGCGAAGTCTCGTTCTGCCAGGCGGCGCTGGCTACTGCGAACGGGGCGCCGAGTGCGGTCAGGCGGCTGAGGCACTCGCGCAGCATGGCGGTGGCCAGGCCTTGGCGGCGCGCGCGCTCGGCCACGAAAACGTCGTGCAGCCGACCACAGTCGTCGCGCAACTCGGCCCAGTTGCGCTCCTCCAGGCTGGCGTAGGCGTAGCCCACAATCTCGCGGTTGTCTTCATCCTCGGCCAGCAAGAGGATGGTGCCGTGGTTGCCGATCTGACTGGCGAAGTACCGCGCGTAGCCGGCCTCGATACCCTCGGGAAGCATCCAGCGCCCTGGATCGAAGCCGTGGTGCAGGCGCACGAGTTGGCCGGCCAGTCTGCCCACGGCCGGCAGATCCTCGGGCAAGGCATCGCGGATGCGGAATTCCACGCCGAAGTCGTAGCACGATCCGATCCCTCAAGCTTGAGCGCGAGACGGGGCTCGGACCCGCGACCCTCGGCTTGGGAAGCCGATGCTCTACCAACTGAGCTACTCGCGCGAATGAAACAATCTCAACAGGTTAGGCTAATTTTGCTATCGGTCTCGGACTCGCTCGGAGACAACCTGCCGCCAAGTTCACCCGGGACAGGTGTAAGTGATACCACGGTCCCGCCTGGCTTGGAAAGGTCCACGTCTACGGTGGCGAAGCTGGCTTCCGTGAACAGGGCTGGTGGCTGAAGCGCTTGGTCCAAATTGCGACGTCACTGGAGGGGTGCGCACGTCGACACACACGCGCCGACGATCCAGCGGCCGCTATCGGCGATGACGGGGAGGAGGGTCGTCGGATCGGAGCGACTAACTTTGTATAATGAAGTGCCGAGGAAGTTGAAGGACAGTTAAGCGACCCGATGTCTTTCGTCAGCCAAGATCCAAGATCCACGGGTTGACCACGGCTTGTGCCACCACTGCATCCGGCAGACACACCCAGTGTGGACAGTTGTCGAGCAGCCAAGCGTCGCTGGAAGCGGCGACCCAACCCGTGATGGCAATGGCGCGATCGGGGTTGTCGGCCAGCTCGACTTGCCAGGGCCAGCCTGCCGCCTTGGCCATCGCCTCGATCAGGCCGCGCAGCCGGCCGCTGTTGGACACGGGACGGTCGAGAAACCAGCGCACCTCGGCCGGTGCAGCGTCCACGATGACATTGCCGAGAAGTTGCAGAGCCCGCTCGGTTTCCTGAACCTGGCGGTAGCTGCCGTGAACACTCGAAAGATCACGTAGGGCCTGATCGCGGCCGCGTAGCAAGACGCCACCGGAAAGGGCCGCTTCGACGGTGATGAGGCAATTGAAGCCGTCCACGGCCAGGCGCAAACCGTGCAGACAGCTGACCGTCAGTCGCCGCCGGCCGCGTTCGGCGGACGCGCTCGCGCCACAGGAACTGCGCAGGACCGCCAGACGCTGTCGTTCGCGCAAAGCAAAGTGATCGCCCACCAGCTTCAAGGCCGCGACCTGGCTGTACCCGCGCTCGAACAGCCAAGACAGCTCCTCGGTCGCCTGGCGCAGGACTGGCACCGCGACACCGCCGAAAAGCCGGCTGTCGGCCGGATGGCGTCCGCGATGCTGGCGCTCGTCGGTCATGGCAATCTCATGCAACAATAAGAACCATGAAGCGACGATTCAAGCAGGTCGACGCGTTCGGGGCGCGGCCATTTCCTGGGAACCCGGTGGCGGATGGCGCTATCGAGGTGTAGCGGACGATGAAGTACGATCGGATCGGCGCAGGGTACGTCCAGCAGCGGCGGCCGGATCCTCGTCTCGCCGCTATGATATGGGATGCGCTTGGGGACGCCGACAGCGTCTTGAACGTTGGCGCGGGAGCTGGATCCTACGAGCCGCACGACCGCCGCGTCGTGGCTGCAGAGCCGGCCATCGGCATGATCCGACAGCGTGCGGAAGGCGCCGCGCCCGCTGTTCGAGCATGCGCGGAGGCACTGCCTTTCCCAGACGCATCGTTTGCCGCCGCGCTGGCGGTGCTGACCATTCACCACTGGTCGGACTGGCGAGCGGGTCTGCGTGAATTGGTCCGCGTCTCACATCGCAAGGTCGTCTTGTTCACGTGGGATCCGCAAAGTGATGGTTTCTGGCTCTGTGACTACTTTCCGCGCCTGCTCGAAACGGACCGACGGCGGTTCCCCACTCTTACGGCGCTGCGGGCAGTTCTGGGCGAAATCCAGGCGATCCCTGTGCCCATTCCTCACGATTGCAGCGACGGTTTCATGGGAGCTTACTGGCGCCGCCCGTCGGCCTATCTTGATCCCGAGGTTCGGGCGGCCATCTCAAGTTTGGCCACCGGGGCATCAGACGTCTCCCTTGCCCGTCTCGCCGACGATCTCCGTACCTGTGCTTGGGAGCGCAAGTATGGACAGGTGCTCGACCAGGATGAGGTCGATTTGGGGTATCGTCTCGTGGTTGCGGCGACCGATTGATCGGCATGGCCGGGCGGGTCCCCATGCTATCGTCCTTCTGTGCGATTGCCGTCGGCTTTTCTCTGCCTAGCACTGGCCACACCGTTTTCCGCGTGCAAGACGTGGCGCGTTTCCTCGGCGCCCGCATGGATTCTCGACGGGATGGTCGAGATCCCGGGCGGCACGTTCGCAATGGGAAGCGACGGCCGGGAAGCGAATGAGAACGAGAAGCCGGTGCACCCCGTGACGGTGAAGAGTTTTCGCCTCGACCGGACCGAAGTGACGGTGCAAGCCTATGCCGAATGCGTGCGCGCACGTGCGTGCAGCGAACCTGATGCCTTTCGCTACGAACGCGCCAACTTCCACATTTTTTGCAACTGGAGGCACCCAGAGAACCGTTCCTCGCATCCCATAAACTGCGTCGATTCTCAGCAGGCCGTTGCCTTTTGCGCTTGGGCCAACAAACGCCTACCAAGCGAAGAGGAATGGGAATATGCGGCCCGCGCGGGATCGGAAGGCCGAACCTACCCGTGGGGAAACGACAAGCCGGACCAGACACGGCTGAATGCCTGCGGAACCGAATGTCCACCGAACCTTGTGGCCAAGGGGTTTCCCAGGTGGGCGCCCCTGTATGAAACGGACGATGGCTGGCCGGAAACGGCTCCGGTGGGCAGTTTTCCCGCCGGCGCGTCTAAACACGGTGTTCTCGACCTCGCCGGCAATGTGTGGGAATGGACCGCCTCCGAGTACGCGGCCTACGACGGCAGCGAAATCGAGAGGAAGCGTGTCCTGCGTGGTGGAAGTTGGGGCGGCGGCGAGGCACGGACCGAGCGGACCACCAACCGTTTTCGCTTGGTTCCGGGGAACCGCGCCCAGTTTCTCGGCTTCCGCTGCGCCCGATAGCCAGAGCTGACGAACCGCCCGCAGGAGCGAAAGCTGGGCGCGCTCGCGGCGAGACTGGTGCACAATAGCTGCGTCGACATGCGGCCCGTCTCGCGCTCTATCTCCCGTGCCATGGGCAGCTACCTGCGGCGCATCGCCGTGCACCGGCGTCCCCTGGCCAAGATCCTGATCCTGTTTCCCATCAAGCACTCCGCCTATCTGTTCTATCCCATCCTCATCAAACTCATCATCGACCGCTTCATTCCGGCGCGCCGGCTCGATTTGATCTTCGGCACGCTGGGGGTGGTGGCGCTGCTGGGGGTGCTGAACTACTTCTGCCATCGCGCCTATACCGTGTGCGAGACCACCATCACCAAGGGCGTGTCGCGCGACCTGCGCAACCAAATCATAGAGAAGCTGCAGATTCTGTCTCTGCAGTATCACGCGGGCCACGAAAGCGGGCGCTTCGTCTCAAAGCTGTTGGTCGACGTGGAGCGGACCGAGCGATTTGCGGAGATGCTCTTCAATACGCTGCTGGCGTCAGTGATCACGGTCGTGTTCTCGGTGGCGGTATTGGCAACCGACAACTGGAAGATGCTGTTGTTCTATCTGTTGTGCATTCCCTTCTATTTGTTGGTCTATCGCTACTTCAATGTGCGCTTCGGCCGTTTGCAACACGCGGCGCGCATGGCCAACGAAGACCTCAGCCACTCGATCAGCCAGTTCATCCAGACCTCGTTTCTCAGCAAACTCCACGGCGAGGAGGAATTCGAACGCAAACGTGTCGACGAGCGCAGCGTCGATATTATCCAGCGGCAGAAATCCATCCGCAAGACCATCGCTTCGTTTGGCATCATCACAGTGACATTTTCGCAGGTGTTCACCATGCTGATCGTTGCGGTGTGCGCGACCCTGGTGATTCGCGGCGAAATGCTCATTGGGTCGCTGGTGTTGTTTCTCACCTACATCACCCAGCTAACCAACACGGTCACCAACATAATCAACCAGTTCCCCACTATTACCGAGTTCGCCGAATCGGTCTATTCGATCCGAGAAGTGCTCGATGCCTCGGAAGAGGAGCACAACCAGGGCAAAGAGAAGCCCGCTAGCATTGCCGGGCAGCTCGAATTTCACGACGTGGATTTTGCCTACGGCAGTGGGCCGCCGGTGTTTGCCGGGCTTTCCGTGGTGATAGAGCGTGCTGCCACGGTGGCGCTGGTGGGCGCCTCGGGTTCGGGCAAGACCACCTTTGTGAATCTGGCTCTGGGTTTGGTGCAGCCGCAGCGCGGGCGGATCTTGCTGGACGGCCGCGACCTGTGCAGCCTTGACATGCGCCACGTTCGCAGACAGGTCGGCGTGGTCACGCAAGAGCCCATCATTTTTCGGGGAACCGTCTACGAGAACATCGCGCACGGTCGCGAGGACTACGACAAGCAGGCGGTGCGCGAAGCGGCCCGGCGGGCGAACGCGCACGACTTCATCGCGGCCTTGCCCGAGGGGTACGATACCGTGGTCGGTGAGCGCGGGGCCACGCTGTCGGGCGGACAGAAGCAGCGCATCGCCATTGCGCGCACGATCTTTCGCCGGCCCGCGATTTTGGTGCTGGACGAGGCCACCTCGGCGCTTGATGCGGAATCAGAGCGGGAGGTGCAGAAGGGGATCGACGGCTTGCTCGGCGGCCAGACCACCATCGTGATCGCGCACCGACTGAGCACGATCTTCAGGGCGGATCGTATCCTGGTGTTCGACAAGGGGAACATCGCGGAGTCCGGCACACACGACGAGCTGATTGATCGGCGTGGCCTCTATGCCAGCCTGTTGCAGGTGCAAATGGGACTCGACGAGCAGACCATTGGGATTCTGAAACAAACAGGGCATCGCGGACGCGGTTGAATTCCCCGGCGACAGCGCCTGCCGCGGTAGCGAGTTTGGCGACGGCGGCTGCCGAGCAGCGGCTTTGCGGCGGTTGGTCCCGGCATCGCGCTTCGAGGCCTAGCCCGCGGTCCAGTGCGGCATTTACTGAGCCACTAACCTTCTTGACGCTGGCCTGCCTATTCTGGGACACTGCATGCGTCCGACTTGTCACGCCAATGATCCGCACGCACGGACGGGCGCATCAGGTACGGGCGCCGTCACTCAGAAAGGAGCCGATACCTATGTCACAGCAGAATTTCTTGAGCCTTCTGTCCCGCGGAACTCTGTCTTTCGCACTTCTAGGGGTGGTGCTTGGATGCGGCAGCTCGCCGCCGAAGCCGCAGAATGCACTGCAGGCCGAGATGGTCGGCGCTCCCAAGTGGGCGCAGAGCAGCTGTCAACTTGGTCTGCAAAACAAGAAGGCTATCTGTGGCACCGGCAGCGTGTCCGGCATGACCAACGTTGCGTTGGCCCGCTCGGCCGCCGAGGGCCGCGCGCGCACCGAGCTGGCGCGCAGCCTGCAGACGCGAGTCAAGGCGATGTTGAAGGATTATCAGGCAGCCACCCAGGGCGGCCCCGGAAACCTCACCGCCAGCGAGCAGCACATCGAAGATGTGTCGAAGCAGATCACCGATCAAACGCTCACGGGCACGCGACTGGAAGACACCTGGATCTCGAACGCCGGCACCTTCTGGGCCCTGGTCGTGCTTGACACCGACGCCTTCAAGGACTCGATGAACAACATGAAGCAGCTCGACGAGCGGATGCGCGCCGCCATCGTGAAGAGGGCTGACAAGGCGTTCTCCGAGCTGGACGAAGCCACGGCTCAGTAGCCGGCGTCCGCGCGCACGACTCAAACCAGGGAAGAGCACATGCAGACACCTGTCTTCCGTCATCTATCGCTCGCTACGCTATCGCTGACTTCGATTCTCTCTGTTGGTTGTGCCGGCACTATTACGGTAACCCGCTTGGCACCTGCCGAGGTCAACTTGGCCGGCGTCAAGCGCGTTGCCATCACCAACATCGACGGTCCCGACGGCGAGACATTCTCCACCCTGGTCAGCCAACGTATCATCGACTCCAAACGCTACGAGCTGGTGGAGCGCGCCGAGATGAACAGGATCGTGGCCGAGCACCGCGGCGCGCTCGATGCGGCCTTTGAACAGAATCAGGGCGTGGAGATCGGGAAGCTGCTGCCCGCGGCTGCGCTCATCGCGGGCCGGGTCGACGAATCCAAGGCCAACGAGAGTGTTACCAGCCGTGCTGACACCTGCACCGGGTATCAAAGCGGCAGGGTGGTGCGCTACCCGTGTACTCGCTACACGCGATCGGTGAAGGCGCGCTTCGTGACCAACGTGCGCGTTTTCGATACCAACACCAGCAAGGTTCTGGTCAGCCGACGCTTGGTCGCGGAACGCAAGAAAGAGACCACCGCCACTGACGGCGATCCTGCGACCGTGGATACCGATGGGTTGCTGGATCAGTGCCGCAACGAGGCGGCCGACCATTTCCTCAAGATGATCGCGCCCCATCCCGTGCAGGAGCATGTGGACCTGGAAGTGGACGGTGCACTTCCCGAGCTGAAGCAGGGCAACGAGTATCTGAAGCGTGGCGATCCAGGCACTGCGGCGGAGTTCTTTGCTCGCGCGGTGGCCAGGGCGGACGCAGATCCATCACTCAAGCCGGATGTCAAAGGCCGCGCCCACTACAGCTACGGTTTGGGCAAGGCGATGGTTGGCGACTACGACGTCGCCTTGGCCGAGCTGCACATGGCCCAGACCCTGAAGCCGCAACCAGCGTGGATGGATCTGGAAATGCGCGTGCGTGCCTGGAAGAAGGACGCGGACAAGGTCAGTGAGCAAATGAGGGACGCCGCGCCTGCAGCCCAGCAGTAGCGCGCGGCAGCGATCAGAAGCGGAGGCGGAGAGTGACGATGAAGAACTGTCTGACCCTGGCTGTGCTGTTTTTCCCCCTGCTGTTCGTGGTGGCAAGGGCCGACGCCGGGTGTCCCGACTGGACCCGCAGCGGCCAGAGCCCGGAATACCCCCGGTCCCGCTTTCTGGTAGGACTGGGCGTGGCCGGCGCCGTGCCCAGTCAGGCTGCCGGCGAGGAGCCGGCCAAGACCGCCGCGCTGGCCGACATGTCCAAGCAGATCGTGGCGTCGATTTCGTCGACCACCACGGTCGAAGCTTCGGGCAGCTCAAGCGGCGGGGCACAGTTCTCCGTCAGGGACAAGTCGACCATCAAGAGTGCCATTAAGCTGCCCGACGCGCAGATCGTCGCGCGTTGTTTCGATCCGCAGCAGGCCACCATGTACGCGCTCGCCGCCGTGGACAAGGCGGTGGCACAACAGCGCATCAGCGCGGCCGTGGATACCGGGGCCGACAAGGCCGCGCGCGAGATGAAGGCGGTCGAGGTAGCCATGAAGAAGCGGGCGCCCATGGATGCGCTGCCGCACTTGCTGCCGGCGCGCGAGGGAATCGACGAGGTGGAGATGCAGCTCGTCGTCCTGCGGGCGATCGGCGGCAGCTACAAGAGCGAGGCCCCGACACGCAGTCGCTTCAAGGATCTGGCCCGTGCCCTACGTTCCAAGTTGCGCGTGACTGTGATCGCCACGGGCGAGGGCAGCAAGCAAGTTGCCGCGGGCGTGGTCGAACGACTGACCAAGCTGGGAGTGGAAGTGCAGACCGCTGAGCGGGCTGCGGGCGCTGTCGTCATCAGGTTGGAGGTTTCAGAAAGGGCGCTGGTGCCGTCAGCCATCGCCGCCGGTATGGCGGCGCAGGAGGCGGCTAGCGTGGAGGTCAAGCGCACTGACACCGACGCGGTCATTGCCGGGTTCGATAAAGAGGGTCGTGGCGTGGGCCGCGCCGAGGCCGATGCGCGCAGCCGCGCATTCACCAGCCTGGCCGGGCTCATCGGCCCCGCCGTCGAGAATGCGCTCAAGGGTCCGCTGGCCCTGGGCGCTGAAGGCGAGTAAACTACAGTTCACCGCACTTGCTGCGCGGGAAGAGATGTAGTGCTCCGCGCGACGATCCACAAACGCCAGAGTGTCGGCGGTCGGCCGCCGGCAGTGGTCGGCTATGGTTGTGGAGTTGTCTCGCCTCGCGGATTCGTGCTGGCGATCAGCGTGCTGGGTTGTGGCTTGGCGTGTGGCAATTCGGGACCCACCGGACCTGCATTGGACGCGGCCGCCGGCCACTCGCCAAGTGACGCGGCAATTGGCAGTGCATTGGGTGGCAGCGCGACCACCGGCGGCAGTGGTGCAGGCAAGACCTCGACCGACGGCGCGGGTGGGCGCGACACTGGTGGCGTTGTCGCGGGCGGGGCTAGAGCAGGCGACACGGGCGGCTCTGGCGGAAGAGACACGAACAGCGCTGGTGCCGGCGGTGCTGGCGCGGGCGACACGGGTGGCAGCGACTCTGGTGGCGCTGGCGGAAGTGATACCGGCGGCAGCGCAGCCGGCGGCTCCGGAGGAAGCGACACGGGCGGAGCGGACGCAGCGGCCGGCGCGTCTGCGATCGACGGGAGCACCAGCGCGCCCGATGCTCCGTCTGCGCCCAGTTTCCTTCACGTGCAAGGCAATGGCCTGTTCGACGCCCAGGGGAAGAGCGTGCGCCTTACCGGCGTGAATTGGTTCGGGCTCGAAACCTCGCTTGAAGCGCCCCACGGACTCTGGGCCCGCGATTATCGCAGTATGCTCAAGCAGATAGTCGACCTCAAATTCAACTCCATACGCCTGCCCTGGTCCAACGCCATCATGCGTCCGGGTGCTGCGGTCGCCTCGGGTTCGGTGAACAGCAACGGCGCCGATCCCTACGACGGCACAGATCCGATGAACGGGGATCTGGTAGGCAAGACGCCGTTGCAGATCATGGACGCGGTCATTGCGGCCGCCGGGGACGTCGGCTTGAGGATCATTCTCGACAATCACTCGCGCGAGCCCGACGCCTACGACAAGGAAGAGCTCTGGTGGAGCGCGAAGACCTCCGAGCAGCAGTGGATTGCCGACTGGGTCACGCTGGCCACCAAATACAAGGGCAATCCCACAGTGGTGGGATTCGACCTCGACAACGAGCCGCACGGTGCATCGACCTGGGGCACAGGCGTAATAGCGACTGATTGGAACAGCGCCGCCGAACGCTGTGGCAACGCCATCCAGGCGGTGAACCCCGACGCGCTAATTATCGTCGAGGGAGTCAGCATTGTGGGCACTGACGTCTATTGGTGGGGCGGCAATCTCAGCGCGGTCCGCACTGCGCCCATTCACCTGACCCATCCCGAGAAGCTCGTGTACTCAGCGCACGAATACGGTCCGGAGGTGCACGACCAGACCTGGTTCAGCGACGCCACTTTCCCTGCCAACTTGCCTGCAGTGTGGACCCAGCATTTCGACTTTATTATGCAGCAGGGAATTGGACATCTGCTATTGGGCGAATTCGGCATCAAAGACCTTACGGCAGATTCCGGCAAGTCAGGGCAGTGGTTCAATACCCTGCTCAAGACCGTCGCCTCGACCTACTCATGGACCTTCTGGTGCTGGAATCCCAACTCCGGCGACACCGAAGGAATCCTGCAGACCGACTGGCTGAACGTTCAGCAGTGGAAGGTGGACGCGCTCAAGCCGTACCTTGCGCCGATGATCGGGCAGTAGCGGCTGCCCCCGCCGCTGGCACAGCGACGCCGTGCTACTGAGGCAGCGGCGGCGGCGGAGATGGCGCCGGGCAAGCTACCTGCGGCGGAGGGAAGGGCAGCCGCAGCACGGGCGGCGGGACAGCCGGTGGGGGCGGCGGTGGGCTGGTCAATGCCGGCGTCAAGCCGCACACCTGGCTGACCGTCTTGCCGCAGGTTGAGCCGTCAGAGCACGGGCCACAGGCGAGGGCTCGGCCGCATCCGTCGCCGATAGTTCCGCAGTACTTGTCGCCGCTCGGGGCGTCGCAGGTCAATGCTGTGCACACCGAAAGCGGCCCGATGCACGTGCGATTCTCACAGAGCCAACCGGACTTGGCGCAAGTGCTGTCGCAATGGACAATTCCTCCACAATCATCACCAATGTCACCACAGAATTGATTCCCTGTTGCGTCGGTACAGCCGGCCCACCCGCAGAATTCCCCGGGAATACAAAGGCTGTTTTCGCAAATCCATCCCGCCCTTGGGCAGTTCTGACCACAATCGAGTGTGCCGCCGCATCCGTCGCCGATAGTTCCGCAGTAGTCGGCGCCGTTCGGGTCCTCGCAAGTCCACGGCGTGCAGACTGAAGGCGGCCCGACGCAGAGGCTGTTCTGGCACACCCCGCCCGAATTGGCGCAGGTGTTGCCGCAATGGAGAGCTCCACCGCAGCCATCGCCAATATCACCACAATACTGATACCCGGCCGGGTCGGTGCAGCTGCGAGGCGTGCAGCCCACATATCCCTTGCACATGTTCTTGTCACAGACCGAGCCCACCCTCGGGCATATGGTCGGGCAGTCGAGCGTGCCGCCACACCCATCACCGATGGTCCCGCAGTAGTCGGCATAATCACAGGTCGTCTGGTTGTGACAGGCAGTTGGCACGCAGGCATCGAGTCTAGGCTCCGAGTCCATATAATTGGGGGCATCCGGAACTTGCGGCGCGTCGGCGGGCGAATCGGCGATTCCAGCATCAGCCAGCGCTGCATCGGAAACGCCCGCGGCGTCCGATTGGGCTTGCGAACCGCCGATGTCCACCGGGCCATTCCTCGCATCGGCGGCATTCACATCGGAATCCGGCGTGCCGGCATCGTGGCCAGGCGCGACCTTCAACGCGTGCCGGCCGCACCCCAAGAGGCCAGCGAGGACAACCGCGGCGAAACAGGCCAGCAGTTTGACTCGGCGACGCCTCCTGCCGTTCATGCCCAATAGTTTACTCGATTTCCCGGGCAGTCCGCGACCCGCGTCATCTGGCATTCTACAGCTTGGGGACGCGGTCGCTCCGTTTCTGGTGGCGCTCGACATGGTCTTCAATCTTGTGCGTGGCGATCTTCAGCAGGGTCGCCACTCCGGACTGCACCGCGGTCTCGAATGCCTTCGCCCCCGGGTCCACGCTATCGCCGCCCTCGAAGAACTGGTGCTTCCATGCCGCGCGCGCGGCTCGGCGTCGTTCGCGCTCGCGCCGCTTCTCCTCGCGGCGCCGTTGCCGCAGGACCTTGTCATAGGGGAAGAT
>Ga0265316_10000699_pt1 | contig 37344 bp, 28 predicted proteins | sample 4522metaG_FD_202092 | JGI IMG/M metagenome (GOLD analysis project Ga0265316, IMG submission 202092) | Rhizosphere microbial communities from Carex aquatilis grown in University of Washington, Seatle, WA, United States - 4-5-22 metaG | ecosystem: Host-associated > Plants > Roots > Rhizosphere >...
GGTCGAGGAACTGCAGTCCGCGGTTGGTGTACTTCTTGGCAATCGAAACGACGAGTCGCAGGTTGGCTTCAATCAGCTCGCGCTTGGCCTGCTCGGCGTCCATGTCGCCCTGGATCATTTCGCGCTGCGTGCGCTTGAGCTCGCCGATGGAAACGCCCGCGTCGCCTTCGATTTTTTCGAGATCGACCTTGCAGTTTTTCTGCTGGCGGCGATATTCCTTCTTGAGCTCCTCGGACTTTGAGGCGTCGTACTTCTGATCGAGCGAACGGATCTGGCGCTCGAGCGTGCGCATGGTGTCGACGGTCTTGTTTACCTTGTCGAGGAGGCGCTTGCGTTCGAGGGCCGTGTACTTGAGTTCGCGCACAATGCGCGAGATGTAGACTTTTTCGCGCGCAATGGACCAGCGGACGCGGCGCGCTTCCTTGGCCTTGGCCTTGCTTGCCGCAGCGTTGATGGATTCCTGCTTCTCTTCGAGGGCAGCAATTTTTTTCTGGTGCTTTACCAGCGTTTCAATGCGGGCCACGGTGGCCTTGACGCGCGTGACCACGATTTCTTCAGTGAGCTCTTCTTCGTCGAAGATGACCACTTCTTTAACGTTGCGCACGCCGCGCTTGAGGTCTTCGCCGAGCGCCGAGATTTCGCGAATGACGATGGGCGAACGCGAGATGGCTTTGAGCACACGCATCTGGCCGCGCTCAATGCGCTTGGCGATTTCGACTTCGCCTTCGCGGGTGAGCAACGGAACCGTGCCCATTTCGCGCAGGTACATGCGGACCGGGTCGTTGGTCTTCTCTAGCGTGCCGGGCGTGAGGTCAAGTTCGACATCCTCGCCTTCTTCGAGTTCGAAATCCTTATCGCCGGGGAACTTGGGCGCGTCGAGCAGGTCAATGCCCTGGGTGCCGATGGTTGTGATGAGGTCGTCGAGGTCGTCTGCGGAGCCGATCTCTTCAGGCAACATGTCATTCACGTCGCCGTAGGTCAGATACCCCTTTTCCTTGCCGACCTCGATGATGCTGTCGATGTCGTGTTCGAATTTGTCTTCGATCGCCAAATGACTCCTGCTCTCTACGGCGGGATCCGAGTTGCCGGATCAAGGGCCGTCTGCCTTGTTGGCCGCATGGCCATCGGGATTCGTTGTCCCGGGCGATGCAGCCGCGCAATCAATCACCACCGGAATGCGCACCGGTTCGCGATTTGATGGACGCGCGCAAGTGAAGGTTTGCCGAATCAAGTGATCGTTCGGCCCAAACGTGCGTACGCACAAATCCGCGGTTTCCCGCAAAAAATGCGGATCTTTTTTATTGCTCGGAACAGGATGACGGCGCTTCAGGTTCTCGCCTGGTTAGCCCGCGAGCCGCAGCTCATGTATGGGGCAAAAGGGCGCGCATCCTCACAGAGATCAACAGATTAACATAGGCCGCCTTACTCTCTCCAGCAAAAAAGTTGAAGGAGTTCGGGTCTCTGGCGGACCTTTTCAAAACCTGACATTCAGCCGGGAATCTCTGACTTATCCGCTCCAAGCTCTAAAGATTAGACGCCGCAGGAAACGATTTCGACGCAGAGAAATGTGGCTGATTTGACACAGGAGTTGTATGAGAGCGTAGAGGCTGGAGGGGTGGATCAGTGCTGCGGGGGATGGTGGTCGTGGAGGCGGCGGAGGGCCTTATCCAGATCCATTTTCTGTTGGGTAAGGGCAGCCAATTCAGCGATATCGCCGCGGCGTTCGGCCTCAGCGATGAGCGCCCGCATGTCGCGCAGGCGGCTGGCAAGGGCGCGCTCTTCGATTTCCTGCAGGGCTCCCTGAACTTCAGCGAGTTCAGGCGGCTTGACCTCGGCCAAAAGCGCCTCCGCAAGGAAGGCGCGCTGGGCTTCCTCTGTGACGACTTCCATGGGGTCGCGGGATTGCCGATTGGCCAGCTGCTGCAGAGCTCCGAATGCGCCAAGGTGCTGAAACCATGTTGGTTGCTCGCTGATCGCCTGGGTGGCCAGGCGGCGGGCCTCCACTCCCTCTGGGTCCGAAATAGCGAGGGCGCGAAGCAAGACGCGCTCGACCTCGGAGAGGGTGGCGGTTTTGACGTCGATGTGGTCGCGGCGTCGCAGGGCGGCCTGGCGCAGCTCTTCGCGGAGGACGGCGGAGTCGATGCCGAGCTTCTGGGCGGCGTCGTGGGCGAACTGGTCCCGGGCAAGCTTCTCTGGCATGCGGCGAATATGCGGCAGAAGGTAGTTCATAGCCTTGACCTTCTGCTCGGCGCTGGCGCCGGGAAACATTTGCCGGGCGCGCTCAATAAGGTAGTCGGACTGGCGGCGCGCGCCGCGAATAGCCGCCGTATATGCCTCGACGCCGCGCTCGCGAATGTAGCGGTCGGGGTCGAGGCCGCCTTCGAGGGTGACGATTTTGATGGCAAAGCCTTCTTCAGTCAGCAGCGAGATGGACTTTTCGGCGGCGTTGGCTCCGGCGGCATCCGGATCGAAGTTGACGACAACGTTGGAAGTGTGGCGGCGGAGCAGGCCTACCTGCTGCTCAGTGAAAGCTGTTCCGCTGGTGGCAATGACGTTTTGAATGCCGCGCAGGAAGACTGAGATGCAGTCCATCTGGCCTTCGACAAGCAGCGCGAACTCGACCTGGCGAATGGCGGTGCGGGCCTTGTCGAGATTGAACAGCACATGGCCCTTGGAGTAGAGCGGCGTTTCAGGCGAGTTGATGTACTTGGGGCCGGCCTTCTCGCCGGTGTCGAGCGTTCGCGCGGTAAAAGCGATCACGCGGCCGCTCTCATTGCAGATGGGAAACATGACGCGTTTGCGGAAGCGGTCGTAGAGCGGGCCCTGCGTTCCATCGCCCTGCTCTTTTGAGCTGAACAGGCCGCTGGCACGGAGTATGTCGTCCGGGGCAATGGTTTTGAGGCGGTCGCGTAGTGCATTGAAGCTGTCGGGAGAGTAGCCGATGCGAAATCTTTCTATTCCTTTGGGATCGAGGCCGCGACCGGCGAGATATTCACGGGCAACAGCGCCTTCGGGGGCGCGCAGCTGCTCTTCAAACCAGGCGGCTGCGGTCTCATGCAGTTCCAGCAGCTTGCCGCGCTGGCGGGCTTCCGCAGCCTCTTCGGGGGACGAGAACTCGCGTTTGGGCAGCGGGATGCCGGCCTTTTGTGCGACGATCCGCACCGCTTCAGGGAAGGTGACGTTCTCAATTTTCTGCACGAAACTAAAGACGTCGCCGGAGACACCGCAACCGAAGCAGTGGTAGAACTGGCGGACCGCGTGGACGTTAAAAGAGGGCGATTTTTCCTTGTGGAACGGACACAGACCCGAATAGTTCTGCGCGCCGGATTTTCGTAGGCGGATATAGCTCTCGATGATCTTGACGATATCGGAGTGTTCCTTGGCGAATTGGGCGAAATCGGACATGGGCGGGTCTAAAGATCAGCATAAGGCCCAGGCGCCAATTCGCTCCGCGACGATGTGGAAACCAGGGCGCTACCGTTTCTCTCGGTGCGCTTCCCTGCAGTACCTATAATTGCTGCAATGCCCTCCTTCATTGGTGATCTACGCTTTGGCGCGCGGATGCTCGCCAAGAATCCAGCTTTCACCCTGGCTGCTATCGCCGTTCTGGCTTTTGGTATTGGCGCCAACACAGCCATCTTTACCGTTGCCAATGCACTGCTGCTGCGCCCATTTCCTTATCCGAGCCCCGAGCAACTGGTGAGCCTTACGGTCAAAGACAAGACAACGGATCTTGGCGGGACGCTGCTGCGCTACGAGTTGTTGCGCGACCACAGCCAGTCGTTCGAGTCAATTGCCGCATGGACTGACGACAACCTGAATCTAACGGGCAAAGGCGAGCCGCAGCAGGTGCCGGTGGCGCGCGTTACGGCAAATTTCTTTCCGACGCTCGGTGTTCAAACGCAATATGGCCGCACGTTCACTCAGGTTGAAGGCTCGCCTGAAGGTCCGCCGGTGGCGATGATTACTGACGCTCTGTGGCGAAGCCGTTTTGGAGCAAACCCTGACCTCGCGGGCAAGATCGTTACTCTCGATGGCGTGGCCTACACGATTGTCGGCGTGCTGCCTGCCGGCATTCAGTTTCCATTTGTAGCGTCAGCTGATATCTGGATCCCGCGCTACTTTGAACTTTCGTTGATGACTCCGCAGCGTCTGCGCTCAGGCGTGGGCTATCTCAACTACCTCGCTCGCCTCAAGCCTGGAGCCTCACTGCAGAGCGCCGCCAGTGAACTTGGCGTGCTCAACGACCAATACCGCAAGCAGAATCCAACCATGCCTGACGCCGATCCCGATATTGTGACGTCGGTGGTTCCGCTGCGCGAACTGGTAGTTGCCGACGTTCGGACCAAGGTACTGGTGCTCTGGTTTGCGGTTGCGCTTGTGCTGCTGATTGCCTGCGCCAATGTCGCCAGTTTGTTGCTTTCGCGTGCGCTGGCGCGCAGAAAGGAAATCGCGATCCGCATTGCACTGGGCGCTAGTCGCGCCGCCATCATTCGGCAACTGATTGCGGAGAGCCTGCTGTTGGCCCTGAGCGCCGGCGTGCTGGGCATGGGAATTGGATGGGCTGCAACCTGCGCGCTCGTCCGCTGGGGGGCCGCACAGCTTCCGCCCGGCGTTCCGGTCGGCATGGATCTGCGCGTACTGCTTTTCACACTTGCTGTGTCACTGCTTACCGGAATTATTTTCGGCGCAGCGCCGTCCCTGCTGCTCTCATGGGTGGATCCGAACACGGCCTTACGCGATGCAGGCCGCGGCACTGCCGGCGGTCGCGCGCGTACACGCATCGGCAGCTTGCTGGTAGTGGGGCAAGTAGCACTCTCGCTGCTTCTGCTGGTGGGCGCGGGGTTGCTGCTCAAGAGCTTTGCGCAGTTGCTGCGCGTCGATCCCGGCTTCGACGCCAAGAACCTGCTCACCATGAACATCACTCTGCCGTCTCAAAAATACGCCAAGCCGCAACAGCAGACCGCGTTCTTCGATGCACTTGTGCAACGCGTCTCAGTACTTCCCGGCGTTAGGAACTCAGCCGTGTCGGCCGCACTGCCACTCGAAACCAAACGCATTACCCCGATGCTTCCCGAGGGTCAGGCCGACGTTCCTTTGGCTCAACGTCCCTTTGTTGATATTCAGGCAGTAAGCCATCAGTGGTTTGAAACCATGCGCGTGCCGCTCCACGCAGGACGCCAGTTCAACGCCGCCGATAGCGCGGAATCGCAAAAAGTGGTGATCGTAAATGAGAGCTTTGTGCGGCGCTTCTGGCCGGGCCAGAACCCGTTAGGCAAAGGAGTGACGATTGGCCGCTGGCCGCAGCCTGCGCAAGTGATAGGAGTGAGTGCGGACGTGCTGAACAAAGGCCTGGCACAGGACGCGCAGCCGCAGGTTTTTATTCCCTTTGCGCAGCTGCCGTGGACCAACATGAACCTGCTGGTCCGCACCGCCATTGCACCGGAGGGCCTCATCAATGCCATACGCGCTCAGATTTACGCGCTCGATCCCGACCAGCCCGTCACCCACATTCAAACAGCCGACGAAATTGTGAGCGGGTCGCGAACCGAACTTCGCTTTACACTTGCGCTGCTCAGCGCCTTCTCCGCAACCGCCCTAGCACTGGCGCTCATGGGCATTTACGGCTTGCTTTCCTACTCCGTGGCCGAGGGCAGCGACGAGATGGGCATTCGCATGGCGCTGGGAGCCGATCGCAACGATATTCTCGTTCTGGTCATTCGCAAAGGCCTGCTGCTTTCTGCTGCCGGAATTGCCGTGGGCCTTGGGTCGGCATTTCTATTGACGCGGCTCATGGCCGGAATGCTGTATCGCGTAGGCGATCATGACCGCATGACGTTTGTTTTGGCCCCATTGATATTTCTTTTGGTAGCGCTGGTGGCCAGTTACCTTCCCGCGCGCAGAGCTGCGAAAGTCGATCCGGCAGAAGCACTTAGACAATCCTGAAGCCCCTGAATTTCTCATGCTTTGGCTGCGACTGGCCGAATTAACCTCTTCGCGGCCAAATAGTTGTTGCAACGAATATCCGCGTTGAGCATCCAAGTAGCTGAAAGGAACAAAGCCACCATGACAACTACCGCTGTTACCGCTGCAAGTACCGCCGCCCCCGGCACCGTAACCACCTGGAACATCGATCCGGCCCACTCCGCAGCCGAGTTCAAGGTGAAACACATGATGATCTCCAACGTGAAGGGCAAGTTCACCGGACTCTCCGGCGTGCTTAAGCTGGATGAGACCGACTACACGCATTCGGTCGTCGAGGCTTCAATCCCTACCGCAAGTATTTCGACCGGCGATGACAAGCGAGATGGGCATTTGAAAAGCGCGGACTTTTTCGACGTGGAGAAGTTTCCTGCGATGACATTCAAATCTAAGAACATCGATTCTGACGGCGGCCCCAACTACACAGTGACAGGCGACCTGACGATTCGTGGCATCGCTAAATCCGTCACGCTGGCCGTGGAAGATGTGAGCCAGCCCTCGAAGGATCCCTGGGGCAACACGCGCATTGGCCTTTCAGGCTCAACCAAAATCAACCGCAAAGATTTCGGGCTGGCGTGGAACTCCGCGCTCGAGACAGGCGGCGTGCTGGTGGGCGAAGAAGTGACGATCTCGCTGGATATTGAGTTCGTCAAGGCATAACTTAATACCGGCGAAGTCGGTTTGAGGGGAAGCGCCATTCGTGAAATGGTGCTTGCCCGTATAGACTCCTGCTGTGGATTCAATCATCATTCGCAATGCCATCGTCTCTGAAAAGGCGGCACTGGAGGCACTGCAGCTCCGCGCCTCTCTTGCGAACGAAGGTGACCGCGCAGCGTTGCTCGCCAATCCGGATGCTATCGAGCAGCCAATCGAGCAGATCGCATCCGGAGATGTGTTTGTACTGGAACTGAACGGCAAGATCGCGGGCTTCGCTGCACTGATTCCCAAACCGGACGGCGATACGGAGCTTGACGGCTTGTTCGTTGAGCCGGATCTAAGGCGGCGCGGCGTCGGGCGTTTGCTCGTTGAACACTGCGCGCAGATTGCTCTCAGCAAAGGATCACTCAATCTTTGTGTTATCGGCAACCCTCACGCCGAGGCGTTCTACCTGTCATGCGGATTTGAGATGGGCGGTTGGACCGAGACTCGCTTCGGGCCGGGACTGCTGATGAGGAAGCGGCTGTTGGCGTGATGTGGGCGGGAGCGGCGTGCGCCGGGCGCCAGTTCAACTTTGGAGATGGAATGCCCATAGGCGAGCAGGTGTCACTGCACCGTGTCGAGAGTTATCTGCGAAGTCTCAGATCGCAGATGGATTGGGGCGCGAGTTTTCGTAACCTCTCCGTAAGTGAACCGGTACAGAGAGTTTTCGCGGCTCTTTTTCATCTTCGAACAAAACTCTGCGCGGCAATTAAAATCACCGGGGCGATTTACATATACGTCGATCGGTGTCTGAAAGCCAGCGGGGAAAAACGCCTGCACTTTTTGTTGCGCGTAGGCGTTCAGGTGGCCACTAAACTGTTGCGCCGTGATCCTGATATTGATTTCCCAATCGGCATTGAGAGTTGCCTCTCCTATTGAGCTCGCGTAGTCGATGATCTGCGCGGATGCGTCCACCAGGCCTGATGTATTGAGGACTATAGCTCTGCCCCGCGTTGCGGCGATGCGCACCGGGCCGGCAACATCATGGACTTCAATGGCTCCCCAGGAGTGAACAATGACAGGTGCATCGGCAGGTGCATCAACAAGCAGCGTACCTTCCCCTCCAGACAATCCGTTCAAATCGGTGCCGTTCAAAGTGAGCAGGCTGCCTGTTCGCCGCATGGACACACCTCGCATATAGCCGGTGGATTCTTCAGCGGTGTCGCCTTTGCCTTTGGCGCAATATTGAATTTTCCATTGATTCTGATTCGCGCCGCCGATTTGGATCAAACTGTTGTATGGATCGGCAGCTATCGTGAGGGCTGGAACTTCGTTCACCGGGAGATCAAGCGTTTCGAGACGCGTGCGCGCATAGCGGGCTGAAGGTGAAACGGTTACATACGCGTGCGTGCCCGGCGGTAGAGGTGCCGGCCAATCAGAGCAGTTCATCTGAAATGGATGTTCTTCAAACAGAAACAGAAAAGGCGGTTTCGTTCGACGGGAATTCTGATTCGAGCAGGAAACCACGCCGCCCACCATTGCGCTAATCGCAAGAAGGAATACGCCGCCACGGATGGAAGTCAATACCCGAGGGAATTGTTGCGCGTGAATGGCAATCAACATAATGCCTCGATGTGATGGATGACATTCTACGACGGATCGTTGGAATAGGTATCAAAGTATCGATGCCATCGGTTGCTTCGTTGGAGAATATGGCAACCGGCCAGACCGTCGTAGGCAAGCCACTCCGCTTCACCAGCATTTGTGTGCATTCGCAGAAACTCGACTTCGGGACTTTCACCGGCTAACCGGACCTAACTCGTTGAACGCAGCGAAAGGCAACTGCAGGTCCCTCGGCTTCACTCGGGATGGCAGTGCTCTTGATCTTGTTCAGTAGTGGAATTTGCTCATCGCTATTCCGTTCTCAGGACGCGCATTGGCGAAACGGACGCTGCTCGCCTTGCGGGCAGGAAGCAGGCCAGGATTGCGGAAGCCAGCAGGAGGGTAGCGACCGCAAGGAAGGCCGCGAAGTCGAGTGGCTGTACGCCGAACAGAATGCTCTGCATGGCCCGGCCAACAAAATAAGCGCCGATCAAGCCGAGTCCGAGCCCAATGGTGGCGAGGATGACGCCGTCGCGAATGATGAGGCCGACAACTCCATTGCGCGAGGCGCCAAGAGCCATGCGAAGCGCGATTTCATGGGCGCGCTGCGCCACCGAAAACGACATCACGCCATAGATGCCGAGGCCGGCAAGGAACAGTGCGACAGCCGCAAAACTGGTGAAGAGGATGAGCGTGAATTGCTGGTTGGCCATGGATTCATCGACGATTTGACCGAGGGTCTTTGGCTGCGCCAAGGCGAGGCTGGAATCAACCTGGTGCACCGCAGTGGAGACGCTGGTAAGCATCGTAGAGGGGTTCTCCGAGGTGCGCACGGCGACTCCCGCCTGCGGCCAGGGAATCTGGTAGAAGGGGATGAGCATCTCTGGGTTTTCGTCGCGCTGATCTGCGGTGTGCACGTTGTGATAAGTGCCGATGATCTGCCATGGGATATAGCCGCCCAGCTTGGTGACGCCGGGAATTAGTTCTTCAACGAGCACGCGCTGACCAATAGGGTTTTTGTCCTTCAGGTATTTGTGCACGAAGTCCTGGTTGACCATGGCCACTTTAACTGTGGCTGCTGTGTCCTGATCGTTGAAGCTGCGTCCTGAGATGAGCTGAATGCCATAGGCATTGAAATAATCCGGAGTGACCATGCCGAACCGTGTGCCTGGGCGCTGCGAGGGATCTGCGTAGGTTTGCCCGCCTTCAAGCATGAACGGCATGCCAAAGCCAGGCCCGTAGGGTGGTTGGCCGGTCATGGCAGCGGTGTGCTGCACGCCGGGAACCGCAGCAATGTGATTGAGAATGTCGCGGTAGTAAGAGGAAATTACCTGGGGATCTTTGGAGCGCGTTTCCGGTACCGGCAGAAAGAATGTTAGGACATGGTCAGTCTTGATGCCGAGATCGACGTGGGCGAGATTCCAGGAGCTGTGGATGGTGAGGCCCGCACCGGCCAGCAGGGCAAGCGCAAGCGCGAACTCACCGATGACGAGAATTCGCCTCAGGAAATGCTTGCCGGCGCTGGTGCCGGAGCGTCCACCTTCTTTGAGTACTTCGGCGGGATCGACGCGAGAGGCATACCAGGCTGGAGCAGAGCCGGCGAGAAGACCGGCAACTGTAGTGGCAAGTAGTGCAAAAAGCAGAATAGGAATGTTGAGGCGCAGATCAGCCTCGCTGGGCAGCGTGTTGCGCGGCATGGCGGCGACGAGGCCTTGCAGCATGGCGTAACCCACGCCAACTCCCAGGGCTCCGCCGGCGAGAGCCAGAATCAGGCTTTCGGTAAGAAGCTGGGCGAAGATGGTTGTGCGGCCCGCGCCAAGTGAGCTGCGAACGGCTAATTCCTTTTGCCGCGCCATGCCGCGCGCCAACAGCAGATTGGCAACATTGACGCAGGCAATGAGCAGTACGAACCCGACCGCGCCCATGAGCAACCAGAGCATCTTGATTCGCTCTTTCGGCAGAAAATTATTTTTTAGTCCCTCGACATACGCCCCCCAGCCCTTGTCGCTTTTTGGATACACCTCGGCGATGTGGGCGGTGACGGAGTCCATGTTCTGCTGCGCCTGCTTGAGTGTGACGCCGGGTTTAAGGCGGCCCATGACAAGTAGCCAATGGAAGTCGTGGTTGATCTGTTCCGGCTTGAAAACCAGAGGGACGGTGAGCTGGGGCTCCTGGCGATCGTAGATGCCTGGGCGCTGCACCCCGACGACGGTGTATGGGGCGCCATTCAACCGCAGGGAGGTGCCGATGATGTTTGGATTGGCGCCGAGCCTGACCCACAATTTGTGGGTAATGATAACGACGTGATCGCGGCCGGCTACGCCCTCTTCTGGTAGAAAGTAGCGGCCCATGAGAAGCGGCTCGCCTATCATCTGGAGCATGCTGTACGTCCGTTGGTCCCCGCTGACGTACTCCGGATTGTCTTTGGTAGCCAGGTTGAAGCTGGTGCCGGACCAGGCGCAAAGATCCTGGAAGACGGTGTTTTGCTGCTTCCAGTCGAGGAAGTCGCCTGCGGCAACGCCATTGTGATAGGTCTGGATTTTGGACCAGACCATTACGAGCTGATCGGGTTGCGGATAAGGCAGCGGAGCCAGAAGCGTTGCATAATCGACCGTGAAGATGGCGGTATTGGCGCCTATGCCGATGGCCAAGGTGAGCAGAACAGTGAGGGTCAAGCCGCGATTGCGGGCCAGCATACGGAGGCTGAACCGGATGTTCTGAAGAAGAGTCTGCATAGCGATCTCCCCAGGTGATTTGTGCTGCAACAGTCTTCCAACATCTTCGAATCTGTTTGAGCGTCAAAGGAGCTTGCGGGATTTATGCCGGCTAAATCGTCACTGCACGGAGAGGGCAGTGCTTCTATGTTGCGATACGAGTGCGCTTCTGCCTTAGTTCCGTAACAGAATAGACGGATGAGGAGGAAAAACGCGCCGATGTTCGATGGAGGTTGGCAATCCGAGCAGTTTCGTTGGCTCGGATTTCGAGAGTTTCGACGACAATTGGGGAGCAGGCACGGAAATCCCCGGCGCAGACCGCGAAATACCTGTTGCAACGAATATCTTGGTCGCGCATCCAATACCTGTACGCAGAAGAGTGGATCTGAATCTGGCAAGTGCCGTTGCCATGCGAACGGCCATGGCCCCCGCAAAGGGCTTACGCCTGCGAAGTTCCACTTGTGAGGAGGTTGAACCATGTCGCTTCGGGCAGTGAAACAGATTCTTGAAACTAAACCTACGATTGAAGGTGCCGGCGTTAAGTTGCAGCGCGCTTTCGGTTTTGGAAAGACCCACGAGTTCGATCCGTTCCTGTTGCTGGATGATTTCCGCAATGAGAATCCGGCGGATTACCTGGCCGGATTTCCATGGCATCCCCATCGCGGCATTGAGACCATTACGTACGTTCTGGCCGGCGAAGTGAACCATGGCGACAGCCTTGGCAACAAGGGACGCATGACTGCGGGCGACGTGCAATGGATGACGGCGGGCAGCGGCATACTACACCAGGAAATGCCGAAGGGCGATGCCAATGGGCGTATGCACGGGTTCCAGCTTTGGGCCAATTTGCCGGCTACGCTGAAGATGACTGACCCGCGCTACCAGGACATTCCCTCGGCTGCGATTCCTGAAGTGACGGAGGACGACGGTACCGCGGCGCGTATTATCTGCGGTGAGTTCTGGGGCAAGAGGGGACCCGTGGAAGGCGTTGCCACCGGGCCAATGTCCGCGGAGGCGCGTTATGTCGATCTATCGGTTCCGCCGGGCAAACGCAAGCGCATCCAGGTGGAGACTTCGCGCAACGCGTTCGCGTATGTGTTCGCGGGATCGGGCACCTTTCGCGATGCCAGCGAACCGCAAGCGGTGCTGACGGAGTCGGCTGTCGATCCAAACGCCGCGCCTGTGTACGACGCGAAGAATCACTCGCTGGTGCTGTTCGACCAGGGCGATGAGATCGTGGTGCAGGCTGGGCCGGAGGGCATACGGTTCCTGCTGGTCTCAGGCAAGCCGCTGAAAGAGCCGGTGGCATGGTATGGACCGATCGTGATGAATACGCAGGAGCAGATTCGCCAGGCCATGGCGGAACTGCACACCGGCGGGTTTATCAAGCACAAGTAATTCCGATAAAGGTGAAGCGCGCTGCCGAGACGTTTTCGGCGGCGCGCTTTTTTGTATCCGGTTGTTGTTCAGCCCTTGACCGTAAGCCGCACACCTGAAGCCTTCTTGACCGTGACGTTATAGTTGCCGCCGTTTAGCTTGCCGGAGGGCGCGGGGGAAATATGCGCTTCGCGACTGTCGAGCGCAGGTGCGTGCAATGTTTCGATGGAGACTGCGCCGGATTTGCCGCCGCCCAAGTTCAGTGTCAGGTCGAGATCGCGGTCGGCATCTTTGTTGAGGATGATTACAGAGATTTCGCCGCTGGGCATTTTGACCGCGTAGCCTGATGCATTGACGCCGGACTCTTGCAGCTTGGCGGTGAGATTGGCGGGCAGGAAGGTGCCTCCGCTCAGCGAGCCTGCGAACTTCAGACCATAGGCGACCGGCTCAAGCATGTACTCCGAACCGAAGGTAGCGACCGGCGTATAAAACGGGTGCGGATGCGATGCGATCTGCTCGGCGTTCTTTCCCTGCTGTTCAAGCAGCGTATCACCGGGTAGGCTGCCACCCACCGAGTTGGCGACGGATTTTCCAGTGCCGCCATGCAGGTTGATGCCGGAGTAGTTATTGCTGGCCAGCAGAAGTGAATAGTCCGCAGCCCACAGAGCGGCAGCGAAAACGTCAGAAACGCCCGGCTTGCCGCCGCGAAAGCATGTGTTTCCTTCTGTCATGCGAACGCGAGCGCCCACTTTGCGCGCGGAGTCAGTGGCAATGTCGGCGGTCTTTTGAACCTTGGCCATGGTGGCAGGCTTAAGCAGGTTGGGGATGTTCACTTCAGGGTTGGTGGCCGGGCCGCCGAAGTAGTGGTGGTGCGTAAGCGTGGAAACGTGCGGCGGATTCTGGATCGAGGGCCAGAGATCGGCGATCTTTGGAAGCCAAGAAATATCGGCCGCCACGTCAGGAATGCCGAAGACCGCGTTCGGCACGCGCTCGCGGATGGCACGGGCCAGCATGAGCCACTCATCAAGATAGGTCTTCGCCGACCAGGTCTTCGGATCACGCAGGTGGCGATCGAACATGTCGACTTCATTGCCGATCTGGAAGTACTGCAGGCTCGAACCCAGCGTTTTGGCAACGAACTCGGCCTCTTCGGCAGCACGCTCCGGCACATTGGTCCCCATGCCGATGCCATACAGGCAGCTCCAGCCGGTGGCTTTAAGGAATGCTGCCAGATTGCGAACGGCATCTTCGCGGACGGCATAGAAGCTCGGCTTCGGCTCGCCGACGACTTCGCGTGTCTTTGGATGTTCGGGCTCAGGCGATGAGGAGGTGGGTTGCCAGTAGGCGAATTCGCTAGTGTTCCCGCCGAGACGCAGAACGCCGTGCGATGAAAGCGCCTTTAACTCGCGAATGAGACCGGTGTTCTGGGACGAAAAGAAATTGGGATCGACAAGCTGCTGGACCTCGTACGAGAGACCAACGAAGTCCGCAGGCATGTGCGGTCCAGTGGCTTCGGCAGGCAGCGTGATTGAGACCTTTGCGGTTCCCGAGCTTTGGGCATTGATGCGGGCGACCGCGGCGGCGCAGGCTGCGGTAGCAATAAAATAGCGTCGGCTGATCTTTGTCATGGTGATTCCTTCTCAGGGAAGCGCTTTGAAGCGATTCCAATATTCAGCGTGATTTTAATCCCATTTATTCCATGTGTCGAATTAAAAGGGATTGTGCAATCGGGGGGCGAGAAGGACTGGAGGCGACGAACAAGGATTTGGCGAGCGCTCACGTTACAGAGATGGTTCTGCATCAAAAAGCTATTATCGGGATTGCAAGACAGACCCGGCGGTCCCCCGGGAACAGCAGCCGCAACAAGGAAGGTGTCTGGTGCCAACATCTCAATCCGATGCTCTTGTGGTTTATGGCGTGACAGGCGATCTTGCCCACAAGATGATCTTTCCCGCACTCTATGCGATGGTGAAATCCGGAGCGCTCAACGTTCCCGTCATCGGCGTCGCCTTTCCCAAATGGTCTCTTGAGCGTTTGCAGAGGCGGGTAACACAGAGCATCAAGCAGTCGGGCGGGATTGATAACAAGCGGGCGTTGAATCATCTCCTGTCGCTGATCAAATACGTGAGCGGGGACTATAACGACAGCAAAACGTTTGCGGCCATCAAGGAGTCGCTCGGTAGAGCGCGCCGTCCCGCACATTACCTTGCCATACCACCTTCGCTTTTTGGGACCGTAATCAAGGGGCTGGGCGCAGCAGGATTGGCTGAGAATGCGCGGGTGATTGTGGAGAAGCCGTTTGGGCGCGACCTGGCTTCCGCCCGTGAGCTGAATTCTGTGGCGCGGTCGGTGTTCCCTGAAGATGCGATCTTTCGCATCGATCACTTCCTGGGGAAGGAAGCGATCATGAATATCCTTTACTTCCGATTTGCGAACTCATTCCTTGAACCAATCTGGAACCGCAATTACATCTCCAATGTCCAGATCACCTTGTCAGAAAACTTCGGCGTGGGAATGCGTGGCGCGTTTTATGAGTCGGCCGGCTGCCTGCGAGACGTCATCCAGAATCATCTCTTTCAAATTGTGGCGCTGCTGGCCATGGAGCCGCCCGCGGGCCGGCATTACGGAGCAGTGCAAACTGAGAAGGCGACCATCTTCAAGGCGATGCGTCCTTTGACACCCAATGACATTGTGCGCGGCCAATACGCGGGTTACCGCAAGGAGAAGGATGTGGCGAAAAACTCCGATGTGGAGACTTATTGCGCGCTTCGACTGTCAATTGACTCATGGCGCTGGGACGGCGTGCCTTGGTATCTGCGCTCGGGCAAGTATTTGCCGGAGACGGCTACCGAGGTTCTTGTGGAACTGAAAGCGCCGCCGCAAAAACTCTTTGCCGATGCAGCGGCGGCCGCCGACGGCCATGGAAATTATCTTCGTTTTCGGCTGTCTCCCAATGCGGAGATCGGGCTTGCCGCACGCGTAAAGCTTGCCGGCGAAGAATTTATCGGTGAGCAGCGGGAGTTGTATTTGCTCGAGCAGCAGGCAGGAGAAGAAACTCCCTACGAACGGCTATTGGGAGACGCCATGAAAGGCGACGGAAGCCTGTTTACCCGCGAGGACGCGGTGGAAGCAGCATGGGCAGTGGTCGATCAGGTACTCAAACACCATCCCCGAGTGCGCCCTTACAGGCGCGGGACTTGGGGGCCGAAACAGGCAAACGCTCTGATCGCGCCGGGGGGCAGCTGGCATAATCCCGGTATCGATCCATCTGGAGCATAGTTCTCAAAGCTAGCCATTTGAGGACAACGTTCCTCGATGTAATCAGGTTGAAGCGGCGCTCCTTCAGTGTGCGCAGAGATTTGCCAAATGCCGGCGTTGCCAAAGACTGGCTTTCCGGGTGCAAAATAGTTGTGGAAGGCAGATCGGAACCCAAGCCAATGCAGCAAACCTGGATAGTGCGGATTGTACTTTGCGCGATTTTTGCTTTCGGCGCTTCTATCGGCTACGCCAAAGAAAAGAAGGCTCCTCAAGTTGATCCGTCGGCAGCGGTGAATGAACTGCTGCATTCGATGACGCCGGTGAAGAACGCTTCTACGGATGACCAGGTTCGCCAGTATTTGCAATTCAGCCACGTAGTAGAGGACTACAAGGCGGCGTGGATTGCCGGCGTGGACAAGAATCGCGCGCGCGGCCAGCCGTACCTGCCCGACTCGTATTGGGCGGACATCAAGACCGAGATCCAGGATACGGATCTAGCGCCGGCATTCACGGTGTGGTTCAAGCACACGGTCTCAAGCGACCTCATGGATAAGGTGCTTGATGCGTATCTTAAGCTTGGAAAAAACTTTCCTGGATCGCCTATGTGCATTGAGATTGGCAAGGTGCAAGCGCCCATGGGCGACCAGTGGAATCAACTGACGGTGTTGCTGGCGCGGCAGGTGATGGCGAAAGTCACCCTGGCCGACAAGGCGAAGATTGACGACGCGCGCACGCAGTATGCCGCAGCTCATCCTGGATGGAAAGAGCAGTAAATCCCAATCAGCTCGTCTGCGGAACGTCGGCGCCGAAGATGTTCATTGGCGTTAGTCCCCGCTGGCGCAGCGTGCGCAGGCTTAGCGCGTCATGACGCTTTGCCAGGCGGCGGCCGTTGTGGTCGAGCACGAGATTGCAGTGATACCACGCGGGCGGCTGGAAACCGAGGGCTTTGAAAAGCAGAATCTGGCGTGCAGTCGATTTCAGCAGGTCCGCACCGCGCACCACCTCGGTGATCTCCATCGAAATGTCGTCGCACACGCTGGCAAGCTGATAACTTGGGCCGCCATCTTTGCGCCACACAACGAAGTCGCCAAAGTCGTTGCCGGCTACAAATCGCTGCGGGCCGAGATTTAGATCGTTGAACTCAACCACTTCGCCATCGCGAATATGGAACCGCCAGTTGATGCCGTCGGGCTGCTCCACCTCGATTGCCGTGGGGCCGGGCAACTGCGGTGCGCGCCACTGCAGGCGGCGGCAAGTGCCGGGGTAGATCGGCTCGTCATCGAGCAACTCCGTTTTACCGCGGCCACCGGAACGCGATGGATTTTCGTGAGGCGCAGTCAATGCGCTTTCCAGGTCTTTGCGCGAGCATCGGCATGGAAACAGATAGCCGTTCCGCAGCAGCTTGCGCCACACGGTGAGATAGATTGCGGTGCGCTTGCTCTGTTCGTACGGAGCAAAGGGACCACCCTTGTCGGGACCTTCCTGCCAGCGAATGCCGAGCCAGTGCAGGTCGTCGAGCGCGGCGTCGGCGTAGATCTGCTTGCTGCGTTCCGTGTCCAAATCGTCCATACGCATGACAAGAGTGCCGCCGGTCTCTCGCGCGCGCAGCCACGCCGACCAGAAAGTGCGCGCATGACCGATGTGCAGATAGCCGGTAGGCGAGGGCGCAAGACGGCCTCGGTAACCGGTGCTCGGCACTGGGGAAGGTGTGGACATACTGCTCTAAGTTTAGGCAGTAGGCTCCGGTTGCGGATATGGAGAGTTTGGTACGGCGGGAAAGCGGCTGCTAGCTTGTAGCTGCTAGCTCGGAGGTACTGGGTTGAATTTGTGCTTTCCTGGCACTCGGCACCCAGCCATTCGTTAGAGGGTCGCTAGTCTTCTGCAGAATCGCCTGAAGCGGTATGCGCGCTTTGATGTTCGTATTTTTCGACGCTTTGGTTCAAGTGGTCAGGATCGACTGAAATTTGCACGACGTCGAGTTCGCCGTGGTCGTGGTCGATGATGAACAGCCCCATGTGCTTGCCCTCCGGGTGGCTGTAGATGAGCGTTTGCTCGCCGTTTTTGCGGCTTGTCTCGCGCACCATCAGCTCCCATCCGGGGCCGAGTTTCTTCTCAACCATCTGCTTGAGTGCCTGCCCGTCGACAGCTGCATCAAAGTGCTCGAACTCGGCCACATGCAAACCGCGAACGCCATCGCGTGTAGCCGTACCCGCAACCAGGCTGATCAGTCCCATGAAGGGAATGCGCGTGGCGTGGACATGGTACTGGCTCTCGATGGAATCGACAACGCCGTCAAACCCTCCGTCGCCGGTGGCGGCAAGCACAACCGCGGTAGGAACCAGAAGGAGGATGGCGGCAAAGGGAACGGTCCAGATCAATTTGTTCAGTGCCATCGGTCGCTTCATTGCGCACCTCCGGTCTTGTCTTTGGATTTGTCTTTCGTATTGTCCTTCTGCTTGTCCTTGTCTTTATCTTTTGGGCGCGGCGTGTGCTGCACTCCGCTCATGGCACCGGTGGGGCCAAGGATGCCGCCGAGGCCGGCAACACCCTGAATCTTGCTGAGGTCGTCCATGCGGATGGGGCCGAGGATCAGGACGATGGAGAGTTCTTTGGGTTCGGCAGAAAGAATAAATAAGCCGCGCGATTCGCCATTCACCATCTTCATCATGATGTCGGTGGATTCGCCGGTCTTGCGTTCGCGTTCGCGCACCATCGACGACCACTCGGGTGTTTCGAACGCGTGGCGGATCTGATCAATGTGGTCCATGGAATACTCGCCGGGTTTCTCAAACTCGTAGTCGCGAACATAAATGCCGTCCAGGCCCATGATGAGCTGGCGCGTGGCGGCGTCGCTGTCGTTTTTGCCGTTCATGAACTTGGCCGCAAACTCCAGCATGTTTTTGCCGAGCGTCACTTCAGTTACATCGGATGCGCGAGCGGCAAGGTCCTTTTCGACGGACGCGGGCAGAAGCTGCTGAATGGTCTGCGCTGCCGACGTGAGACTGGCGGCCGTTGCGGTGAGGAGCAGAAATGCGAGGACTCGAAACTTCATGGTGTTCCCTTTCTTACTCTGCATTGCGATTCCGATCCGCAAGCTGCTGGTTCATCTTTTGGAGCGCGTGACTGGTAATGCGAAGCGCTGTTAATACCTGCTGCCGGGCTTCTTCGCCCTTGCGGCGCTCTTCAGCGTTGTGCCACAGATACGCTCCGCCGGCCACGGCTGCCAAAACGATAGAAGCGGCGAGCCGTTGCCACATGACCAGACGCGCATGCACGCGCTGCGTGTTCTGTTGCTTGCGGCGGGCGAGAATCTTCCGCTTGAGGCTGGGCGGAGCAGGCAGGCGTAACGTGGCCTCGCGCAGCTCCTGTTCAAAATCGTCCATCGGTTCAAACTCCACGAATGTACTCCCTGAGTTGGCATGTAGCCTTGGCCCGCAACAGCTTGAGGCCGCGCTGCAGATGGCTTTTGACAGTGGCGAGTGGAGCCTCGAGCGTGTCGGCAATCTCTTCGGGCGAGAGGTCTTCCTGGTAGCGAAGGACGAGCGCCGCGCGTTGCGACTCCGGCAGCGTGGCCAGCAATTGTTCCAGCCGCGTTGCCAGCGGCGAGCTGTGCTCTTCAGCCAGCGCGCCGTGATTCTCGTCGATCTCCACCCACAAGTCCATGGCTCTCACTTTTCGCCGTCGCAGGGCATCGGCCGCGCGGCTCATGGTTACGCGCCGCAACCATGCCAGCGCGTGCAGCGGGCTCTCAATTTTGTGCAGGCTCTGATCCAGAGCCAGAAAAGTATCTTGAGCAATCTCTTCGGCAAGTCCGCGATCGCCGGTCATTCGAAGGGCGAGAGAGAACACCATCGACTGATGTTCGTCTACGAGTTGTTCGAAGTCCGGTTGCCAATCGCGCGCCATACTTGTTGCTGCTACTCTCATATCCGCAGAGAGCGGACGGATGGGATGCAAAGATTTACGTTTTTGCGTGGAAAAAGTTCAGAATCACCATGCGACAGAGTTCGGCCAGGTGCCTCGACTGCGAAAGCAGGCTGGGTGAAGGGTACGGGCTTTAGCCCGTACGTTGGCTCCTCTAAGAATTCGCTGGGCTTTAGCCCCTGAGGGAGTTTTGTCCATTCAAATCAGGCCTAGAATGTTGGATATGCGGAAGAGATTTTGGCTCATCGGTTTCGCACTGGCGATAAGTGCGGTTGCCAACGCGCAGTGGCAACTGCAGGACTCGCACACGACCGCTGATTTGCGCGGGATTCATTACGCCGGCGGCGGTGTAGCGTGGGCCTCTGGGACGAACGGCACGGTGCTTCGGACGTTGGACGGTGGCGACAATTGGCAGGCGTGCGCGGTGCCGCCGGGTGCGGAGAAGCTGGATTTCCGCGGAATTCAGGCCTTCGATGCGAATACGGCGATTGTGATGTCCAGCGGCAAGGGAGATTTGTCGCGGCTGTACAAGACTACGGATGGGTGCAGGACTTGGAGGCTGGCGGTGAAGAACCCCGATGCGGAAGGGTTCTGGGACGCAATACGGACTGGTGATTATGAAGACCCCACAGCAATCCAAGATGGGCTTAATCACGCTTTGATTCTCGGCGATTCGGTCAATGGTAGTTTGCGGGTGTTGGAATGGAGAGAAGGATGGGAAGAACGGGAACTCGAACAAAGCTTTTATGTGCGCCGTAAAAGTGAACCTCAGGAAGGTTCCTTTGCAGCGAGCAATTCAGTTCTTGAGATCGCCAGGACATCTCAAATCGATCCGATCTGGAAGTACGCATTTCGGTTTGCGTCTGGGACCGCCAACCACTCGTATGTCTCGATTCTCCGCTTTGAAAATACTCCGACGTGTGAACCGTGCCGCGCGGAGTCATCGCGAGTTGAAGTTCCAATGGCACAAAACAGCGAAAGCGCCGGGATCTTCTCCCTTGGATTCCGGAGTGATTTAGTGGGGGTTGTCGTCGGAGGTGATTTCCAGAAGCCGAACGCGACAGATCGAACTGCAGCCATTTCTGAAGACGGCGGAATGTCTTGGAAACTCCCAACAGTTTCGCCTAACGGCTACCGCTCAGCCGTTGCCTACGACGAAGCAACGAAGAACTGGATCACTGTTGGTCCGAACGGCACGGATGTTTCTACCGATGATGGGCGGAACTGGCGGGCGGTTCGTCCTGATGCGGCGCTGCATGAAGCGCCGGACGCAAACCGCAATTGGAATGCGTTGTCGCTGCCCTTTGTCGTTGGGCCGAAGGGGCGCATCGGCAAGCTGGATCGTACCCACTTTTGATCGCTACTGTGTGGGTGGGGCAACGAATGCGAACGCGTTGCCGTCGGGGTCGGTGACCGTGATGCGATTGCGCTTCTGCGTGACGGTGAGGCCTGCCGCCTGCAACTGCTTTGTAGCTGCTGCGACATCGGCGACGCGGAAGATGGTTGCTGGTTGGGCCCCGGCTGCCGACGCGCGGATCTGGATGCGCATGTCTGGCGCGCCCGGTGCGGTGATGCGCAGGCCGTTGCGGTCCTCTCGCGATTCAAAACCCAAGCCGCTCACATAGAACTTGCGCGCGGTTTCGAGATCGGGAACCGGAAGCTCGAATCCCGTCATCAGGTCGGACACGCGATGCTCGCCGAGGTGCTTGCCCTGGCCGAGTGTGTGGCGCGAACCGGGCATGTACTGCGTGAATTCGGTGACGCGGCCCTCTGGATCCTTGAGTACCGTGAGCAGATTGCCCGCGCCCGCTTTGCGCGCAGGGCTTGGCGTCAAGGCGTGTGCCGCGAGCGTTGAGTAAAGCGCGTTCAGGTCGGCTGATTCGTAGCAGACGTGCATCCAGCCCATCTGCTCTGAGGCCGCGCCCGGAGGATAGACCTCAATGAACTGGTGATCGTTGACCTTGATAAACGACTCGGCGACTTTGCCTTCGGGACTGATGTTGGCGAATGCCTGCTCGAAACCGAGCTTCTGGAAGAATGCGATTTCTTTGTCGAGATCGGCGGCGCGATAGGCGATGTGGGCGATGCCGGTGATCTGGCTGGTTTGCGCTTGCAGAGACGCACCGCAGATGAATGCTATTAGGAAGATTGAAGTCCATCGTGTTTTCATTACGCCTCCGTGCAACATATGGGAGCGACGGGTTTGGGTTTGTGCTTTCCCACCCATGCAGCAGAATGCGCTGCATGGATGGGGCACCCGTTCATCTTGCAGCTGATTAGTAATTGTGAGGGCCGAGATGCTGGCTTACGCGTAGTCTTCCCGGTAGGGCGTGAACACGTCCAGCACTTCGCAGTCTTCGAGCGCTGACGCATGGTGCTCAACGCCGCCATCCACTACCAGGCAATCGCCGGCGCGCAGATTCCACTGCTTGCCCTCAGCCTCAAACAAAATGTGCCCATGCGTGACGTACACCATCTGGTGGTGCGGATGGCTGTGGCGCGCGCCTGCCCATCCTTTTATAAATGTATGGCGCACCATCATCAGTTGCGGATTGTAAGCGAGCACCTGGCGGATCATGCCCGGTTCAGGGGTGGATTTTGGCGTGGCATCGGTCGCGGTATAAGTTACTCCACTGCTCGTCATGCATCTCCTGGATAAAGATCAGCGATTGAGCCAGCCGCCATCGACAACGAGGATGTGTCCGTGCACGTAATTGCTGGCTGCGGAGGCAAGAAAGACGGCTGCGCCGGCAAGGTCTTCGGGTTCTCCCCAGCGACCTGCGGGAATGCGTTCGAGGATCTGACGCGAGCGCTCGGGATTTTTTTGAAGCGCCTCAGTGTTGTCGGTTGCAAAGTAGCCCGGCGCGATGGCGTTGACGTTGACGCCCTTCGACGCCCACTCGTTTGCAAATGCCTTGGTCAACTGGCCAACGCCACCTTTGGCCGCGGCGTACGAAGGCACCGTGATGCCACCTTGAAAGGTAAGCAGCGAAGCGATGTTGATGATTTTGCCGCGGCCTTTGGCGATCATGTGCCGGCCGGCATGTTGCGTGAGCCTGAATACGCTGCTGAGGTTTACATTGATGATGGCCTGCCAGTCTTCTTCAGAATGATCGACGGCAGGCGAGCGGCGGATGATGCCGGCATTATTGACGAGGATGTCGATGGCGCCGAAGTGGGTAATCGTGTCGGCAACCAGCCGCGCGCACACGGTCGCATCGCCAACGTCTCCGGCCAGAGCGATGCAGTCGACTCCGGTCTCGGCCACACGCCTCTGGGTATCTGCCGGCGGTTGCGATGATCCGTGCACGGCGACGTTGGCTCCAGCCTGGGCAAGCGCAATCGCGATTGCTTCGCCAAGCCCTCGCGAGGAGCCGGTAACCAGCGCAACTTTGCCCTTCAGATTGAATTTGTCGAGTATCAGGGGAATGGTCCTTTCAGCTTTTGACGACGAGCAGCAGCGCAGAAATCTGTCTGTGCCAGTTTAATTCGATCGGCGAACACTCGTATGCCTGAGCAGGCCGAAACGCAGAATGTGAGATTCGCGCGCCGGTGGCCGGATTCCTGTGCAAACGCAGGCGGAGTAAAGCATAATCCTTGTGGCCGGATTGGGGCCTGTTTTTCGAGTTTGAACCGGATTTGAAAGAGGGGATTGCCGTGAGCAAGAACGGATTGACGCGTCGGGAATTTGTGTGGGCAAGCGCGGGCCTGGCGGCTGCGGGAACCGCTTCAAAAGCGATGGGCAGCGCGAACACCGCCGCTGACGCGCACGTACATGTTTGGGAAAAGCACGAGCTTGAGTTCACTTGCGAGCGCGAATACGCCAGCGCTTACACCGACGCCACGGTGTGGGTTGACCTCACCGGGCCGGGCTTCAACAAGCGTGTGTACGGCTTTTGGGATGGCGGCAAGAGCTTCAAGGTCCGCGTGGCAGCGACCGCGCCAGGCGTTTGGCACTGGCGCAGCGGATCGGACCCGAATGACCCGGGACTCTCCGGTAAATCCGGCGCGTTTACAGCCGCGGCATGGACGGAGCAGGAGAAGCAGGAGAATCCGCTAAGCCGCGGGTTCCTAAGGCCCTCTGCCAATCGCCACGCGCTTGAAACTGCAGACGGCACACCGTTCTTTGTTGTTGGCGATACATGGTGGGGGCTCGGCACCAATCGATTTAAGTGGTACGACGACAATACGGAGCGGCCGATGGGGCCAACCGCGGGTTTTAAGGACTACGTCCGCTACCGCAAGGCGCAGGGATACAACTGGGTGAACATGATTGCGGCGTGGCCCAACTGGGAAACCGACGGGCTGCCGTGGCACATTGTCACTCCAGACGGGATCACTGTTCGCTCGGCGTGGCTTGAGTACGGCGCCAACAGCGCCAAGAACATGGACAACGAAGGCGGACGGCCGTTCCAGTTTCCGGGTAAGGTGCCGGGATACGAGAATGTTTTTGCAGACGTGGACCGCCTGAATCCCGAATACTTCAAATACATCGACAGAAAAATCGACTATCTGAACGCGAACGGCTTTGTGCCGTTTATTGAAGTGTCGCGACGTGATGCCAGTGTGCTCTGGAAGAAATACCACAAGTGGCCAGAGTCGTACGCGCGCTTTATTCAATACATCTGGGCGCGCTACCAGGCGAATAACACCGTGCTGAGTCCAATACACCTGGACGTCATCAGCGAAAGCGTTACGGTTCCCGACTTTATGCAGGCCATAAACCTGGTGATGAAGAAGTACGGGCCGCCGCCGTTCGGCACGCTGCTTTCGGCAAATGCCAACCCTTCAACGCTGGCCAACTGGGGAGAGGACTCGTGGGTGACGCTGCACCAGGTGGGCAACAAGCGCGAGCACGAATATTACTGGTACATGACGGAAATCTTCAATGAAACCCATTCGAAACCAGGCATTAACGGTGAATCGTATTACGCCGGATATAAAGATGCGCGCGACGTGAACTACAGTCATGGCGCGCCGGGCGGAACAGACAAAGACGACATGTATGTCCGCTCGTCCATGTATGGGAATTTTCTTTCTGGCGGACTGGGCGGCTACGTTTACGGGGCTGAAGGCATTTGGAGCGGCGATATTGAACCCACCGCGCCCACCAAAATGTGGGAGTCGTTCCAGTGGAAGTCGGGTGCGCAGATGCAGCACCTGAAGACGTTCGTGTATTCGATTGGCAATCGCTACCAGGACCTGGAGCCGAATGCGGGACTAGTGTTTCCAAACCAGACGCATAACGGGCTGACGTATGAGGGCTGGGCATTTGCTGCTCGCACGCGCGACAAAAACATTTTCCTCGCCTACTTTGAAAATGGTTGCCCAGCGGGCTTGGTGCGCGGCGCCAAAACGATGAGCCAGTACCATGCGCGCTGGTTCGATCCACGGCGCGGCACATGGCAGGATGCGGGTAGCGGCGTGCTGGAGGCGAACAATACCGGCGAAATTAAATTGCCCGATACTCCCGGCGATCTGGACTGGGGATTGAGCCTGGTGTACCAGGGACCGGCGCCGATACCTGACCATTTCTAATTGAATCTGCACGGTTTCTCGAAGAACCAGCGAAACGCGCACGCAGTTCAGGCAACAGCTGACCACCCCCGCGGCATCTGCATAAGTCGCGAGGGAAAGATTACTGCAAACCACGCCAGAGCACCCGCCTCACAGGACGCGGCAGTACAAGCCGCTAAATTTGCCGAACGGATTCCCTGAAGCGCTGAATCTCTGAACCATGGGCCCCATGACTCGTGGGCTGACAATGGTGCCTGTTTTCTGGTGGGCTTCTGGCGAGGAATGCAGGACTGGCCCCTGCGGCTTTACCATGCTGAATAAAGCATAGATAAGGGAGGAACGTACCTCATGACAACAGCAACGTCTCCGACGCTGCTCGTATTGGCCGCCGGCATGGGCAGCCGCTACGGTGGTCTTAAGCAAATTGAGCCGGTTGGCCCCAGCGGCGAAGCGATCATCGACTACTCGGTTTACGATGCCCTGCGCGCGGGATTCGGCAAGCTCGTTTTTGTCATTCGCAAAGACATTGAGCAAGCGTTCAAGGAGTTTGTTGGTGCGCGCTTTGAAAAGCACATTCCCGTTGAGTATGCGTATCAGGAACTCGACAATATCCCTAACGGATTCAAAGTTCCCGCGGGACGCACCAAGCCATGGGGAACAACGCAGGCCGTGCTGATGACAGAAGGCATGATTAAAGAGCCCTTCGCCATGATTAACGCCGACGACTTCTACGGTGCGGAAAGCTATCGCGTGCTGGCGGAACACCTGAAGTCCGGCTCAGCCGATTACGCCATGGTGGGTTTTGTGCTGCGCAATACGCTGTCTGATTTCGGCACTGTGGCTCGCGGCGTATGCCAGGTGAATGACGCCGGCTACTTGACGGGAATCCGGGAAATGACGGCAATTGCACATGATGGCGACCACGCTAAAGACACCGACGCCGAGGGCAAGGTGACGACGCTGACCGGTGATGAGCCCGTCTCAATGAACTACTGGGGATTTACGCCCAAGGTCTTCGGACAACTGCGCGAGTACTTCGTAAGGTTTCTGCAACAGAACGGTTCCGACCTGAAGAAAGAGTGCTACATTCCAAACACGGTGAACGACATTATTGTTGCCGGACAAGGCAAGGTAAAGGTGCTCAAGAGCAATGATCCGTGGTTTGGAGTCACCTATCGCGAAGATCATTCCCACGTCGTCGAGAACATTCAGCGGCTGGTGAAGGAAAGAAAATACCCCGAAAAACTGTGGCCATGAGCAAGGCAGATCGCGTGGGTGCGGCGGCGCGCCAGTTTGAGATCGATGGTGAGTTCGTTGGAGCGCAGCCATTTGGAAGCGGCCACATCAACGACACCTATCGCGTGGCATTTCAGAGGGACGGCAAGCCCTTCTCTCACATTCTGCAAAAAATCAATCGCAATATTTTCAAGAATCCTGACGCGCTGATGGAGAACATTCAGCGCGTCACTGCGCATTTGGGCTCCCAGGTTATGGACGAGCCGGACCGCAATCGCCGTGCTCTGCGGCTGATTCCTACGCGCAGCGGTAAAGCGTGGCTGGCTGACGAAGATGGCGATTATTGGCGCGCATACTATTACATCTCCGGCGCACGTACCTACGACGCAGTTGAAAACACAGATCAGGCATTCCAGGCAGCCCGGGCCTTTGGGCGTTTTCAGGAACTGCTTGCCGTTCTACCGGCTCCGCGCCTGCACGACACGATTCCCGATTTTCACAACACGCCTAAAAGATTTGTGGCTCTGCTGGCGGCAGTTTCCGCGGATACTGCCGGACGCGCAATGCTCGCCAAACCGGAGATTGAGTTTGCGCTCCAGCGTGAGCCGATTGCGAGTGTTCTGTTGAACGCAAATCTTCCCGAGCGCGTAACGCACAATGACACAAAGTTCAACAACGTGATGCTGGATGACATTACCGGCGAAGGCATCTGCGTTGTGGACCTCGATACGGTCATGCCGGGACTGGCTCCTTACGATTTTGGCGACATGGTGCGCACCACAACCAGCCCAGCCGAAGAAGACGAGCGGGACCTGTCAAAAGTCACAATGCAGTTCCCCATGTTTGAGGCGCTTGTGCGCGGCTACCTGAGTTCGGCAGGCGGCTTTCTGACGAAAGACGAACGAAAGCTTCTGGCGTTCTCAAGCAAGCTCATCACTTTCGAAATCGGCATTCGCTTTCTTACAGATCATCTCTGCGGCGACACCTACTTCAAGATTCATCGGGAAGGGCACAATCTGGACCGCTGCCGCGCGCAGTTCAAGCTGCTGGAATCGATCGAACAGCAGGAAGAGCGCATGGAGCGGCTGGTCGATTCGCTGAGCTAGAAGCTAAACGCCGCACCCGCGAAAAAGACGCCGGCTTCCAGCCCTGGCATGGTGCAAGTTATCCATCATCTGAAGTATGGTAGGAGCGAGACACTCGGTACAATCCGGACCGATTGTGAGGTTTTGATCGCGCTCCCATGCGTCGAATTCACGCCGGTAAATTAGTTTCGGAGGCTCACGCACTGTGCCGTTCGATGCGGCGGTGGCAGAGATCGCTGGCGCTCATTTTCTGCGGCGCAGCGTTGCTCGGCAACTCATTTACGAGCTGGGCACTCGATTCTTCCACGGCTCTTACCAGCTATGCGCGCCAAACGTGGGTAATGGAAAACGGGTTGCCGCAGAACACTGTGACGGCGCTGCTGCAAACTCAGGATGGATTCATCTGGCTTGGCACCGAAGCAGGCCTGGTGCGGTTTGACGGCAACAGCTTTCAGGTCTACGACCGCAACTCCGAAGCTGCCATGCCTGGCAACGACATCTGCTGCCTGTTGGAGGGGCCTAACGGGGCGCTATGGGTGGGCACCAGCGAAGGCCTGGCGCGCGGGCAGCAAGGCAAGTTCCGCGCTTACTCCATGCGCGACGGGCTGCCGAGCAACGGCATTCGCGCACTCGCGAGAACAAGTGATGGCCAGTTGCTGGCTTACACCGACCAAGGAACTGCGCGGCTGAGCGGTGACAAGTTCGTGACGCAAGCGGCAGGGAGCTCAGGAGCTAACCTTCCCGGCACTGTTGCAACCAGCGGCAGTGGCGCCATCTGGATGGGAAGCCCGATGAGCCCTGAGGCAGCGGCCAGCTTGTGGAAACGCATCGACGAACAAGCGGGGCTGCAAAAAGAGTCGGTCGAGTTCAATACAGTTCTCGGACCTGATCAACGCGTATTTGCAAGCAGAAACTTGCTTGTAGTCACACACGGCGATCGAGTTATCACGCAACTGCGCGCCGGCAAGGAGCTGCCCGGCAGCCGCATTCAGACGCTGCTCGTTGACCGGCAGAACGCACTGTGGATCGGCACGAACCGCGGACTTGCCCGCCTAGTCGCCGGCAAGCTTCAGGCATTTCCTGCGACTGACTTGCTGGGCAGTGAGTCTGTGCTGTCGCTGCTTGAAGATCGCGAAGGCAATCTATGGGTTGGCAGCGAGTCAGGCGGACTGCACATTCTTCGCGACCAGCGATTTAAAACGATTGGCACACGCGAGGGGTTGAACTCCGATTCGATTACGGCCATTGTGGAAGATCACGCCGCGAATCTATGGATTGGTACGCAGGGCGCTGGCCTGAACGTGATTCCAAGCGGCGGCATGGCCGCCGGTAAGGTGCGCACATTCACTTTGCAAAACGGCCTGATGAGCGACGTAATTCTTGCGCTTGCTGCTGCGCCGAACGGCGACTTATGGGTGGGCACGCCGGACGGCTTGAATCGCATACGCGGCAATCGCGTGGATGCAATTACGTCGGCCGAAGGATTGCCTGACGACTTTATACGGTCGCTCCTGGTCGACACCGACGGGTCGTTGTGGATTGGAACGCGGCGTGGTCTTGTGCATTGGAATGGTGCGGCAGATTTGCATACGCAGACCGGGATGCAGGTGCTGACGCAGGCGAATGGGCTGGGCAGCAACACCGTGGGCGCGCTGGAGCGCGATGCGAAAGGCGATTTGTGGGTGGCGACTTTTGCGGGGCTGTCGCGTTTGCACAACGGCCAGATTACAAACTTCACAACTGCAAACGGACTTTCGAGCAATGTACTGACGGCGCTGTTGCCGCGCAACGACGGCGCACTGCTGATCGGAACGCAGGATCACGGCCTGAACATCTGGGACGGCGGGAAGTTTACACCCGTGACGGGTGCGGGCCTGGATCAGGTTACGATCCATGCGATTCTCGACGACCGGAATGGCCACCTGTGGTTCGCAACTGACAGCGGAATTGCGCGCTGCGATTGCGTCGATGCGAAGCAGGGCCTTTCGCATTGGATTGAATTCGGCACCGCCGATGGGTTACGCAGCAGAGAGACGACGGCCAACAGTCATCCTTCAGCGGTTCGAACTGCAGACGGGCACCTCTGGTTTGCGACACCGCGCGGAGTGGTGGAGGTGGACCCGCTGCATTTCCCGGTCAACACTGTGGCGCCGCCGGTTGTGGTGGAGCGCTTTGCGGTGGACGACCGGGATATGAAGGATCTCGACCATCCGGCAGGGACCGGCTCCGGGCCTCAGATCTCCGCTGGCCACGTTCACTTTCAATTCGAATACGCCGGACTGAGCTTTACCGCTCCGCTCAAAGTGCGCTATCGCTATCGGCTTGAGGGTTTTGACAACAACTGGACCGATGCGGGTGCGCGCCGAACCGCCTACTACACGAACATTCCACCGGGACGCTACACGTTTCGCGTGCAGGCAGCGAACAACGACGGCCTTTGGAACACTACCGGCGCGTCCTTTTCGTTTGAACTGCGGCCCCACTTCTACCAGACCATATGGTTTTATCTGCTGCTTTTGACAGCAGTGGCACTGGTTATATTTCTGCTTTTGAAGCGGCGGTTGCGGCTGGCCGAGCGCGAGTTCCAGGCCGTGCTTGGCGAGCGCAGCAGGATTGCGCGCGAAATTCACGACACACTGGCGCAGGGCTACGTGGGCATTTCAGTGCAGCTTGAGATGCTGTCGGAATTGCTGCGTCAGCAAAAGGTTGACGCAGCAGCAAAGCAGTTGGATGTCACGCGCGGCTACGTGCGCGAGGGACTGTCGGACGCGCGACAATCCATCTGGGCGTTGCGCACGCAGGATTCTGGCGAGACTACGTTGCCGGTGAAAATCGGACGACTAGCGGAGTCGGCCGGGGGTGGCGCTCTGACGTCGCAGTTCAATGTGTTTGGCGCCTATCGCCCGCTGGATGCGGAGAAAGAACGCGAAATACTGCGCATCGCCCAGGAAGCCATCCATAATGTGAAGAAGCACTCCGGGGCCAGCGAGCTTTCGGTACACCTGAGGTATGATCCGGCCATGGTGGAGCTTGAAGTTCGTGATGATGGCGTTGGTGGAGCACGGGATCGAAAGGCATCCACACTCCACGGCGGCTTTGGAATGACGGGAATGCGCGAGCGGGCGGCCACTCTTGGCGGTAAGCTCGAAGTGACGAGCATTGAGGGTGAGGGAACGACCGTGCGTTTGCGGGTTCCGGCGCCGGGAGATATGCGCGAGCAGTCTGGAGAGATCAAGTGACGAAAGAAGCAATTCGCGTACTGATCGTTGAAGACCATAACGTGGTGCGGCAGGGACTGGTAGCGTTGATCAACCTGGCTGAAGGCATTCAGGTGGTGGGCGAAGCCGGCGATGGCGTTGAGGCGATCGCACAGTTTCGCAAGTTGCAGCCGGACGTAACGCTGGTGGATCTCCGCTTGCCCAAACTAGGCGGCGTGGATGTGATTCAACGCGTGCGCTCGGAGACACCGCAGGCGCGATTTGTTGTGCTGACCACATACGATGGCGATGAGGATATCTATCGCGCGCTTAAGAGCGGAGCCAAGGCTTATCTGCTGAAGGGCATGACCTCCGACGAGTTGATCACGACGATTCGCGAAGTTGCCATGGGCCGGTCGCACATTCCTGCCGCCATTGCGGAACGACTTGCCGAGCGCATGGGGACTGAAGATTTGACTCCGCGTGAAGCGGATGTGCTTGAACAGATTGTGCACGGCAAGAGCAACAAAGAGATCGCGACCGAGTTGGATATATCAGAGGCAACGGTGAAGACGCACATCAATAGTCTGCTCGGCAAGCTGGGCGTTACGGACAGGACACAGGCCGCAACCGCCGCCATTCGGCGCGGTCTTGTGCCGTTTGAGTCGTTGAGAAAGCCTACGCAATGAAGGGCCTGAAATCCATGAGTAAGACGATCCTTCTTTCCGCAGCCTTGCTGCCGTTGGCTTGTCTGCCCGTGATGGCTCAGAAAGCGGCGTGGCGACAGGCTACGGACGCCGAGCTGGCCTCCGTGTTGCCTTCGCGCGCGCATGTTGAAAGCGAACACATCGAGACCGAGATGCGCACCGCCTCAGGAATTGTGAACGGGCAGGGCCACTATTTTGCAGGAGTGGTGCTGCTGACGGCAGGTTATTCGGCGGAGGGAAAGTACTCGCATTACCTGGTTGTGCAAGTACCGTTGCGGGTGGGCGGAGTGGCGCTGAAGCCGGGCAGGTACGTCTTCGGGTGGACTCGTTCCAATACCCAGGAAGTGCTGCACGTGCATTTCAACGTGGCGGAAACTGGTGAGCAGGTGGGCGCCACGGACGCCCATTGGATTCCGAAACCGACGCGCATTTCGAGCCTGCGCATCTGGCCGCCGGGCGAGAACGCGATGATCCAGATTGGCCGGTTTGGAATCCCTTACAAGCTTGGCGCCGATTGACCGTACGGTTCTCCACCTTTTGGTTGATATTGCTGGCTTAGATCGGTCGCCTATACTTGCCAACATGTTGCAAGCATTCCGTACAGCCATCATTCTGGGACTGTTGACGGCAGTGTTTCCGGCCTTGATTTCCGCACAAAGTCAAGAATCCGGAAGCCTTCCCCAGAAGCAGCAGACCGATCAAACGGCTCCGCAAACCACCGGCAGTGGAGTTGATACCGGCGCTCCATCGGCGCCTCAGCTCGACGACCAGCACCGCCCCATGACTGCGGGCGGCTTTGTCGCCAGCGGCCCGGTAATCTTCAAAGATGTTTCAGAAAAGGCAGGCCTGACCAAGTGGACCCACAAAATGGGTACCCCGGAGAAGAAGTACATCGTTGAGACCGATGGCTCCGGCGTTGGCCTGATCGATTATGACAACGATGGCTGGCTGGATATTTACGTCGTCAGCGGCTCCACTTTCAATGCTCTCGACGGCAAAGAAACCCCGCCACACGCAGCCCTCTTCCACAACAATCACGACGGAACGTTTACCGACGTAGCCGCGAAAGCGGGCGTGACCAACGACCGTTGGGGCATTGGCGCAGCAGTGGCTGATTACGACAACGATGGCTGGCCGGATATCTTCGTATCGAACTGGGGCAAGAATCGGCTGTACCACAACAATCACGATGGAACGTTTACCGACGTCGCAGAGAAAGCAGGCGTGCAACTTGGCACCTGGTCTGCCGGAGCAACGTGGGGCGATTACGACGGCGATGGGCGGCTGGATCTGTTTGTTCCCGGCTACGTTCACTTCGACCGCAACAATCTGCCGTCGGGCGGCGAAGGCGATGTGCCCGATCAGTACTGCGTATTCCGCGGCGTGCAGGTGAATTGCGGTCCGCGCGGGCTCAAGGGCGAGCCCGATCATCTGTTCCACAACAATGGCGACGGAACATTTACCGACGTAAGCGAGAAGGCGGGAGTGGCCGATGCATCGGGATACTACGGGCTGACTTCGCTCTTCATCGACATCAACAACGACGGCAAAATGGACCTGCTGGTTGGCGACGACTCTACGCCGAACTATCTTTACCTGAATAAGGGCGACGGAACGTTTGAAGATGTGAGCTATGCGTCAGGCTATGCGCTCAATGAAGGTGGGCGCGAAACTGCGACGATGGGCATCGCGGCCGGAGATTTTGCAAACGATGGCAAGATGGACATTTTCAACACGACGTTCAGTGACGATTACAAGCCGCTCTATCGCAATGAAGGCGATGCCAACATGACGGACATCAGCTATCAGCTTGGCATTGCAGAGACGACGGTTCCCTTCCTGGGCTGGGGTGACGCGTTCCTCGATTACGACAACGATGGCTGGAAAGACCTGATGATGTCGGACGGTCATGTGTATCCGCAGGTGGATCAGCATCCGTGGGGCACGAGTTGGGCGCAGCGTCCGCTGCTGTTTCACAATGTTGCCGGCAAAAAGTTTGAGGTGATGCCTGCGGTAGAAGGCTCGGGCCTTGCGGATGTAATTGCCGGGCGCGGTATGGTTGCCGGTGATCTGTTCAACGATGGCAAGATCGACGTGGTGATCAACGTGATGGACGGCCATCCGGTGCTGCTGCGCGATGTTTCGCCGGACACGAACCACTGGCTTGAATTGAAGTTGACAGGCGCAGCCAAAAGCCCGCGTGATGCAGTCGGAGCCACGGTCTACGTGACGGCAAATGGAATGAAGCATCGCGAAGATGTGCTGAGCGGCGGCAGCTACGCATCAACCAGCGATCCGCGACCGCACTTCGGGCTGGGATCGGCGACGAACGTGGAGGACATTGAGCTGCATTGGCCCAGCGGCAAAGTGGAGCACTTCGCGGTACCCGGCGTGGATCGGATTGTGCCGATTACCGAGGGGACGGGAAGGCCGGCGGTGCAGTGAAATTTCATGTTGTCTCTTACTGCTTTTGAGTCCGTTCGAGTAAATTCCACGCTGGGGACAGAGAGGGGAATGAATGGACACGGGAACGCGCCAGTCAACTGAACCGCACAATCTCGCAGCATCGTTGCGCACGTTTCATACGGAGACGGGCCGGTCCCTGCTCGATCTAGTGGACGAATCACCGATATTGCTCATCTTTCTTCGCCACTTTTCATGTGCCTTCTGCGCACAGACTCTCGACCGCGTTTCACAGCGGCGTCAGCAGATTGAGGCAAAGCATGTGCAGCCTGTCTTTGTGCATCTGGGGTCGCCGGAACGGGCGAAACCTTATTTCGATTACTACCATCTTTCCGATGTCGAAAGAATCAGCAACCCTGAGGCGACGCTTTATCAGCTTCCCGACTTTGCCTTGTCGCGCACTAACCCTTATTTGCACTCGTTGACTCCGGCGGTCTTGATGGGCTGGTTCAAGGGTGCTCTGTTCAAGTATGGAATTGGCCTCATCAAGGAAGATGCGGAGCAGATGCCAGGCGTGTTTTTTCTGAAGGAGCGGAAGATCGTGCGCGCCTTTCGCCATCGAACAATTGCCGATGAGCCGGATTATTTGAAACTGGTTGGCGCGGGTTAACAGGAAAGACGGCTGCGCAGTGAAAGGCTCAGAAGCTATCTGATCAAGAACTAGATGCCGGTCCAGAATAATCTCCGCGTCGTCGAACATCCACCCGCATTGCGGTCCAACACCCCGGCTCCCCTTCCGGCACTGTCATCTTGAGGAGCGGAGCGAAGAAAGATCTGCGGTTGCTTCTAAATCTCGAAACCGCATTTGACGAAAATCAGGATTATTTCTGGATAGACGACATCCCAACCGCGACCTCGACGCATAAAAGGGTTATATAAGACGAGCAAGATTTGCACTGCACCCATCGCGACGATTGCCAGTAGCTTCTTGTCTGTATTCGTCGGAGTTAGTCGCTCTCACTATCGGAGCGGAAGAGACGAATATCAAAAAACAAAAAGCCTCAGCAGCCACCAAATCAAGAAAAGCCCGATGATTGCCACGGCAATGTGACCGATCCACTGGCCAGGCGTTTTGGGGTTTCCGAAGTTGAACACGTCGTAATGGTAGCATCCGTGCTGAAGGCAGAACCGCGACGAATTCGTGATTACGACGCAGCTCTTTGCGTTCCAGTCGTATGACCTCCCATCAGTAACCCCGCAGTACACAATTGCTTGACGTGTTGCTCGATGAGCAATTTCCCAATAAGCGACAATCTGACCGGAACCGTGGGACTAGTTTGCTTTTGTGGGTCTAATTCTCGTGATGGTGCGGTTTCGTGGATCCAGTCTCTACCGACTTTCAGAGAAACATTGCGGTATTCCCTGTTCGCGATCATCGTCGGTCGAGAACGCCGAAATTACTACGGCTCCACTATTGCTGACGCCCAAAAACGCGGTACAGAACGTAACAATCGGCAGATAAAAAGGGGCACATTTCAGTCGAAATGTGCCCCTTTTGCGATCGAAACTGCCGATTTCTGACCAATCAAAAACTGCCTGCCTTTAGAACGACAAGCGCGCGCTCAACTGGATTTCGCGGCCGGGCGTTGTTGCCTCAGTGATGCTGCCGAAGCTTGACGTATTCACGAAGCGGTTGGGTGTGCCGAGGTTGGTGTGGTTGAACAGGTTGAAGAACTCAGCGCGCGCTTCAAAGCGGGCGCTCTCCGTCACGCTGAATTCGCGAACCACACCCACATCCATCGCCTGCATGCCGGGACCATAGACTGAGTTCCGGCTCGCATTGCCGAAGGTATATGCCGGTGGCGCAGTGAATGCTGCCGGATTCATCCAGGTGGTGGCGTTGTGCGTGCCGGAGGGGAACACCGCTGCGCCGGTGACGTTGGCTCGAATTGGATTCTCGCCGACAACGGTTCCTGCATTTGCCGTATCGCCAAACACCGAGACGGTGAAGGGGAAGCCGCTCTCAACCTGGTATTCCATTGAGCCGCGCCAGTCGCGCGTTACAGCACGCGTAAGGTTGGTGCGATTCCACGAGGGAGCCGCATAAACCGCGCTCAGCGCAAAGCGATGGCGGATATCGCAGCCGGGACCCTTCTCAGCATTCAGGTTGTTGTCGTTTTGCGGGATGGCGGACTCGAACATCGGGTTGCGGAAGTCCGGCGCGTTCTCAAGCGACTTGGCAAAGGTGTAGTTGGCCAGAAAGCTGAGGCCGCGCGCGTAACGGCGACGCACATTCACGTAGCCTGCGTCATACCAGCTCTGCGAGGTGTTCTCAAGCAGGTTGATGGTGCTGACCGGAAAGGTAGTGCTGCTGACCGTGACGTTGGAAGGAAACGTTGTGCCCGAAACAAAGCTGATTTTCGGGAAGGGACGGCGCGGCTGAATGAGACCCGGACCGGGCAGTGCGTTGTTGATGAGATGCGAACGCTGCAGGTGGAATCCACCTGCGCCCAGGTAGCCGAGCTCGAGAGTGGTCTGGCTGCCGAGTTGCTTTTCGACAGAGGCACTCCACTGCTGGATGTATTGCGGCGGCGCATGCAGTTGCAGCGCGGTGTAGCTGACCACCGTTGTACCAAGTACCGGTTGAGGAAAATTAAAGGTAGTGATACTGGGGATGAACGGGTCGCTCTGCGAAGTTTGCGAGAACACATACGGTACGTTGTGGCGCTGGTTGCACCACGTATTCATGTCGACGGGCGTGTAGAAGATGCCGTAGGCAACGTGGACTACGATGCCAAGCTTGGGCAAGCCCTGGGCGAGTCCGAGCCGCGGCGCGAAGCGGGTGAGGTTGGGATACATCAACCCTTGCGGATATCCGTTTTGACCGCCGATGAAAACCTGCGGAGTTCCGCTGCTGAGATCGAGGTTGCTATTGGTGTACTTGATGTCGACAAGCGGGCTCATGAATTCGTAACGGAGGCCATAGGTGAGCGTTGTGTTGGAAGTAAGGCGCCACGCGTCTTGCGCGTAGCCGTCTGCGTACCATTGGCGAAGATTCATCTGCGGTACGCCGGCCTGACCCTGGCGTGCGGCAGGCAAGCCGAGCATAAAGCTGGCCAACGCCGATCCCGTGCTGCCGTCGTTGAGCGCGTTTTTCGTGGTGAAACCGTTGGTGAATTGATAGAAGCCGCGATTCTGGAAGAAGCCCCACATGGGCCAGATAAATCTTTGATAAGCCGCGCCGAACTTTGTACTGTGGCGACCAATTTGCCAGCTTAGCGCATCGCGGCCTTCAACCACGGTATCCCACGCATGCATGGGCGTGGCAAGGTAGTTGTCTCCCAGCGGGGAGTAACCCTGAACTGTGAAGTAGGGCGCGCCCCACGCTGCCGGACCACCGAATCCTGTCCCGGTAATGCCCAGCTCACTGACGATGTCGCTCTTGTTTGCGCTCTCAGTGGAATGGGCCATGGCCAGTCGCGACATGGCGACCGATGCCATGTTGACAGCATGATCCGAGATCACGCGAGTCCAGGCGATGGTGGCCTGCTGAGCAAGGTTCTGGTGGTACATTCCAAAGCCGGGAAGGCCCTCCGGCATAAAGCCATATTCGCTTCCGGCGGAGTAGCGCATAAAAGCTGTGTCGCCGTTCGCGAAGCTGTGATCGAGGCGGAATGTGCCTTGATCGTCGGTCATGCGCTCA
>Ga0265316_10000702_pt1 | contig 37077 bp, 30 predicted proteins | sample 4522metaG_FD_202092 | JGI IMG/M metagenome (GOLD analysis project Ga0265316, IMG submission 202092) | Rhizosphere microbial communities from Carex aquatilis grown in University of Washington, Seatle, WA, United States - 4-5-22 metaG | ecosystem: Host-associated > Plants > Roots > Rhizosphere >...
GCGGTGCTCTGGCTGATACCCAATAGAAAAATGGTGCTGGAAGTTCTGAACCGGACATCAGTCACTCTCAACAAAATACCCAAAAAGTGGATCGTTTCGCCGCTGCTGGTAATTGCCATACTGACTACGCTGACGACCTTCAACATGCCGGATGATAAACTGCATGTCAGCTTCCTCGATGTCGGCCAGGGGGACGCGATATTAATTCAAACGCCGGATCATCAGGACATTCTCGTCGACGGCGGCCCCAGCGCGCAGGCGGTCAGCAGCGAATTAGGTAAACACCTGCCGTTCTGGGACCGCACGATCGAGCTGGTGGTGCTGACTCATCCCCACCTCGACCATATGACCGGTTTGCTGGAAGTCTTACAGCGCTACAAAGTGCAACAGGTGCTCTACCTGGACACGGAATATCAGACGCCGCCGGAAAAGGAATGGCTCACGCTGATTCACGATAAACACATCAAATCCACATTGGCGACGGCCGGGCAGCAGATCAACCTGGGGACAAAAGCAACCACTATCGAGGTGATCAACCCCGCGCCGGATTCTGCTGTGCCGGACATGGATAACGGCATTGTCCTGAGGCTCAGCGACGGCAAGATCAGCTTTTTATTGACCTCGGATATTTCCTCGGATTCGGAATTGGATCTGCTCACCCGGCGGGCGGATCTGCGCAGTACGGTGTTAAAAGTCGGGCACCACGGCTCGGACGGCTCCAGCAGCGCCGCCTTTCTCTCTGTCGTCGCCCCCCAGCTGGCCGTGATTTCCGTCGGCACGGATAATACCTTCGGCCACCCCGCCGCGGCCACCATGCAAAGGCTCACGGATAGAATCGGGCCAGCCAAAATCTACCGCACGGACAAAAACGGCACCGTAGAATTCATAACCAACGGTGAAAGACTGTGGGTGAAGACGGACAATTAAAAAAGCCCTGATTCTTTAATCAGCTTCCAGGGCTTTTTTATTGGGCTGCGCATTCAATTGTTTTGGTCATTTGCATGTTCTCTCTTGAACGCGCCCGGAGATAGGCGTAACGGCCCCTCCCGGACATTGCCAGCCACTTGACACGAAATAAGACTTTATCTAAAGATTAATCCTTTTATCACTTTAAAATCAGCCGAACAGGTGATATGTTGTTTCTTCGAAACCGTTTAACCTGTGGAGAGTAGTTATGAGAACGGCCACCATATTTTTAAACCACTATTGGGACAAGATTTTTGAACGGGCCAGGTAAAAAGTTGTAATTATTGACGGAGGTTATTTTAAATATGATACAACAACATTTTTCTCAAATCGCTGATAAATATTGCCAGGTCCGGACAACCGATTCAGAGCTAATTAAGTGTGTTGTGACAAAGATGAAAAAACTTAAGCAAATTAAAGCCATAGACATTGGTTGTGGAGATGGCAGATATGACGCTCTGCTCTTTAAATACCTGGAACCCAAACTGAACCTTACTTGTGCTGACGCGAACTGTGACATGTTGGGCAGTTTAGTTAAAAATCTTTCAAGTCAAAATATTTCCAAATTTACAACGATCAATGCGGAGGCAGAAAAGATACCGTCTTTAGATGACGTTTACGATTGTGTTTTTGCCTTTAATGCTGTGCACCATTTCAAGCTACTGGAATTCCTGCGTGAAAGTGCCCGGATTTTGAAGGCAGGGGGTTGCATTTTTGTTTACACCAGGTTACCCGACCAAAATAGAAATAATATATGGGGCCGCTACTTCCCGATGTTTAATCAGAAGGAGACTCGGCTCTACACATTAAATAAATTTGTTGAAACCGTAGAAGCAGTGCCGGAACTGCAATTGAAATCAATTAAATATTATAAATACAAGAGGAAATCAACCTTGAAAGAACTTATCGAACGGGTCCGGGCCCATCATTATTCGACCTTCTTTTTATATTCATTTGAAGAATTGGAAGAAGCGATAAACGGATTTATCTCCAATATCAAGTGTAATTTTAAGAATGATACAAAGGTGCATTGGTTCGATGAGAATATCATGTTTGTCATTAACAAAAGGTGATTTATGGACGGAGAAATAAAAAAGCCCCGGACTCTTTAATCAGCTTCCAGGGCTTTTTTATCGGGCTGCGTATTCAATTGTTTTGGTCATTTACATGTTCTCTCTTGAACGCGCCCAGAGATAGGCGTAACGGCCCCTCTCGGACATTGCCAGCCACTTGACACGAAATAAGACTTTCCGGGTGAAATATTTCATCGTTTTGACACCTCCTTTTTTGTACTCCCTATATTTAAAACGAATTTCCGGTAAAAACGTTACGTGTCATTTCAACCTATCCTTTGTCGTTAGATCCGCCTTAGAAGGATCGTAGGCTCCCTCCCTCTCAGGCCGTAGACCGCAGTCGGAGGTACTTTTCGGAGTCTTTCGGAGAAAATGTAAAGGGATTAAAGGAGAGTGAAAATTTCTATAGGCAGGAGGCCAATCGAAATGCCCGCCTCAGGCGGGTGAGGGTGTACCACTATGTAGCCATTCTAAGTTAGTCCCTCGTAACAGTAATCCCGCGTCTACCTAGCTTCCAGGCTGTCGTAAACAAATGCTTCGCCGTTTTCGCCGGTGCAGGGAAGTTCAAACCGCCAGGGTAGGTTCGCGTTGCGGGCCAGGATTTCCCAGCGGGAAAGGCCTTCTTCTTCGTCCTTAATGGAGTAACCACCGAACAAATTCACGTATTCAATTTTATTGATATAACACTCGCTCATGTTTCACCTCCATCTAACCAAATTATGCCTCCCGCATATTTCGTTTCGATTAAGATGTTGTTAACTTTTTGTTAAATGATTGGGATAAATATCGGGAATACCGCCCACATACATATGTTTCAAAATCGACTTCATGCACAAGGAACTCTTTGATTATAAGCCGGTAGAAAAACTGTGACATGGAAGAATCAATGCGCTTTGGGATGCGGGGAAAAGGGGTAACCTGAGGGCAAGCGAGGGCGCCTGCCCGAGCGCTTCCCCAAAAAATAAATCTAGTCTGTCCGAAATTAACTGAATTGTCGGATCAAGCCCATTCCGAGGCTGTCCAAAATCTCCAAGATTACATGATCAAAGCCATTCCCCCCCTTTCGCGAAAGGTGGAATTAGGGGGGATTTACTTTTGCCATGTTCCAATATTCATCTCAATTTTCATTTCCACCATCGGTTTCCAGACAGCCTCGAAGGAGTTGGGGCGTTGAGACTACTTTAGCTTTGAGAAAATAATAACCGTTCCCGGCAGATGTAGTTCAAAATGCTAACAATATTCAGATTATACAGGTCGATCGGATTTATTAAACCCGAAGATCGCGCTCTGTATAATGCGCGTCAGAAACACTGCCTGCGGCAAGGTGAAGTATGAACCGCGCACTTCCCTGTTCTCCCGGCGGTACCGGCGGGCATGTTCTTCTGAACAGAAGAACACCGCCTTCTTTCAGAATCCGTCGATGATGCTGGGACTGTTCGGATCGATGATCTTGAGCGGCGCGAATACGACCGGCCGCGTCTCTTTCTCGATCACCTTGAATTTTAGCTCACTGTCGATCTCGATGTGCAGCGGCTGATGGCAATAAGCGCACTCCGAGGTAACCGTCGCGGAAATGTATTGTTCCCGTAAGCCCCCTTGCACGAAGGGTACTGCTATCGCATCGACTGCTCAAGCCGCATAGACCTGTTCTCCCGTATTCAGCTTCAGCAGATGCGGCGTTTTCTCGGCGGTCACCGGATAAGCCCAGTTCACTGCTCCCTCCGCATTCCGGAAGAGAAACCCTTTGTGCTCCTCTAACTCCGTCAGAATAACTGCGACACGCGCCGCCGGCAGCTCCAACGCCCGGGCGATGACTTCCGGCGCCAGCGGCTTGCCCACACGGGCGATCTCGCTCACCACATATTTATGTACGAGATGATGTTCGGGCGACATGAAGCCCTGACCGGCATCCATATGGCTGGCATTTCTGACAACTTGCTTTTGCCACAATACCCGCGGCATTGGAAATGTGTAACGCATCAGCCCGATTAATAGTGAATTATCCACCTCGAGACTCCTTGATAGTACTTTCCCATAGTATTTGTTGACTTAATTAATTGTTTATTATAATAATTGTTAGCAATATTAACTATTCTAATCCGTTGGGTTTTGATTGTCAATGGTTACTGCCGATGACCAATGCGAGGACGTCAGGACGCGGCAGTCTCTGTGTTTATCGGAGATAGCACCGATCGACTACTTCCCGGCATCCCCGCCCCGATTTGTGCAGATTACAAAGGCCAATTCAGGATGGGCAATGGGAGATTGTGTTATCCACTGACAATATCTGACAATTACAGTCGATATCTCCTTGATTGTCAGGGGTTAGTTCATCCAAAGCTGGAGCAAACTAAACCTCATTTTGAATGGCATTTCGGAATTATGGTTTACCACTAGCTATCCGGACGGATAATGGTTTTCCTTTTGCCTCTACCGGGGTCAGGTGGGTTATCCAGATTATCGGTCTGGTTCATTCAGTTGGGTATTAAACCGGAAAGAATATTATCAGGCTGCCCGCAGCAAAATGGGAGGCACGAAAGGATGCACAAGACATTGAAAGAAGCTGTTGCCAGTCCTCCTAGAATATGGCGGAACAACAGAAAGCATTTAATTACTTTAAAGAAGAGTACAATTACGAAAGACCTCACGAAGCTTTAGATCAGAATCCTCCAGCCTCGGTATATCAGCCGTCATCAAGACCATTTCCCGCGAAAATACCGGCAGTAGATTATGACTCTAATACAACCATCCGTTTTGTACACACGAATGGTGAAATCAAATGGAAGGGTGAAAAAATCTATCTTTCAGAAGCATTGATTGGTCAATATGTAGCTTTGACTCCAGTGGACAATCATCTATGGAGAGTAAACTACGGCTTTTATCCCCTGGGATTCCTGGACGAAGTATTAATGAGGATGAGAAAATATTAAAAAGTGTTACCAATCAGTTCGGACAAAAAATCATAACAAATATTTAAGATACAAGGGGATATCGTGATTTATGACCAGCTAAAATTACAAAATAGCCGGTTGCCTGTACGGATGGGAAACTCGATATGGGCGACGGGAAATGATTGGATGGTGTTGGGGCGACCGGCCGGTCGCCCGTACAACTATTGCCGGTGAGATTGCCGTGTCGCTTGAATATTGATTATTTAACTGTTCTATTTTCCGCGTAATGCCGAGCGCAGCGCTTCTTCGGATTCAGCGGAAGTAACCGCGATGACCTGGTCGCCGGCCGCTAAAATAGTTGTCGGCAGCGGGATAATCGGTTTCTGGTCTTTGCGGATGATCAGGGAGAGCATGCTGCCAGCCGGTAACGAAAGATCTTTGACCGCTTTCCCGATACTCGATGAGCCGACCGGGATCCTGACTTCCACCACTTCCAGATTTCGTTCCGGAATATCCATCAGATGCGTTAATGGGTGGGTGGGGAGGGATTCGGTGATATGTTCCATGATCACGTTGGTGCTGCTGATCGTGACATCGATCCCCAGTTTCTTAAACAGGGTTTCGTTCTTCGGGTTTTTTAGCCGGGCAAAGGTTTTCGGCACCTTGAATTTGTGTTTGGCGATCTGGCAGGCCACCAGGTTGTGCTGGTCTTCCCCGGTCACCGCGACGAACATATCGGCGCGGCTGGTTCCGGCGTCTAACAGGGTGGTGACTTCGCAACCATCGCCGCGGGCGCAAATCCCGCCCAGTTCATCATTAATTGTCTTGCAGACAGCGGGGTTCTGTTCGATGATCAGGACTTCGTGGCCTTCTGCCAGCAGGGCTTTAGTCAGGTAATAGCCCACCCGTCCGCCGCCAACGATGAGAATGTACATAGTCTGCTCCTCAGCCCTCAACTCTCTTTTTCAAAATATCCGCGAAGATGGTGGTCGGGCTAAGTGTTTCCAGCCCCAGGGTTTGAAAAATTTCCTGGCGCAACGGGTCGTAAATGCGGCAGATGACCCGCGGTACATTGAAAATGTGCTTGGCCATCTCGGCTGCCATGATATTGCGGTTGTCTCCCTGGGTCACGGCAATAAAGACCTCTGTTTCGGCGATACCGGCTTTTGTCAGCGATTCCGGATCTATGGCGTTGCAGACGATGGCCTTGCCTTTATACTGGGGCGATAACCGGCGAAAACTGTAAGCATCGACGTCTAAAACGGTGACGGTGTGTCCGGCGGCATCCAGTATATTGGCCAGTTGTCCGCCTGTGCGCCCACAGCCCATGATAATTATTTTTTTCATAATCAATTTCTCATTATTGCCGGTTTGTCCTGTACTAATGACTTAGTATATCACAGCAAAGCGCGGTTTTAAGATACGTTATGATTCCTCAACGTTTGGGATTTTACTACCAGCGGGCGGTTTTTGTCAATGTGGATAAGGAGCTCTTATCCTTCAAGTCCCATCGGTTCTTCTTCCAGCGGTACTTTATCCACGATCACCTCGCAGGTGGCGCGCCGCATGATCTCCAGGCTGGTTTTACCCCATTGGCTGGAAGTACGCGGATTCACACCTACACCCAGGATGATAGCGTCTACATCCTCTTCCGTTGCCACATGCAGGATGCCGTCTGGGATGCTGCGGTGGCGAATTGTCCGTTTAGTGACTTTATAACCATAGCGCAGCGCGATGGCGGCGCCCATTTCCAGCGCTTTTGCAGCCCTTTTTTCTTCTTCCGGCGCCGGGTCATCCAGGGCCATCGAATACGGGATCACAATGACATTTAACAGCACCATTTCCGCGCCCTGTTCCTGGCCGATACGGCAGCCCAGGCCGATGGCGCGTTCGGAGGGAAAGGCATCGGTGATCGAGACCAGCACCTTATGCACCGCGCTGAGAGAGCTGTAGGCTTTGGCCGCGGACATGGTCGAACCTTTGGGCACGCGGAACATCCAGATCAGCAGGGACGCGACCGATACCACAAAAATCGTGCCCAGTAAAATGCCGAGCGGTTCAACATGAACCATGCGTTTCCTACCTCTTTTCCCGCAGTTGTTTCAATCTGGAATATCCCAGCCAGAGACGGTAAACCCCGAAACCGAGAAAGGCAAAACCGACCATCAGCGCCGGCGGCGAGACGGCAATCGCCAGGGTGCGCCACAAGATCACGACACCGAGGGCTATGGCGATCACACCAAGCAGCAGTTTATATTTGTCGGTTATCGTGAATTTTGTCGGTGGGGGCAGCTTTCGAAATATCATGTTTCACCTTCTTATCGCGTTGCGCCAGCGCATTTTTGTAGGCTTCTACCAGATCGTATTCTTCGGCTCCAGTCAGCACGTCAATCTGTTCCTGTTCCCAGTTATGCTTGATGCTGCCAAAGATGGGCAGTTTGTTGCGCTTGCGCCATAAAACATAATACACCAGGCAAATAACTACCCAGGCCGGTCCGGCAATACGGCCGATGGCATGGGTAAAGATGACCTCAAACAGAATAAAACTGACGCCGATAAAGCCAAGGATGCCGAACAGCGGGAAGTCCACCACATTGCCGCGGTATTTTATTTTGGCGTTGACCGGCATCTTGTAAGGACGCGGCGAATAGGGGTCTTTATAACGCAAGACGATCAACGAGACAAAAACGATCATGTACCCCAGCGTCGCGCCGAAGGCATACATGTTACCCAGGGTATCCATCACGCTGGGGGTGAGAAAAGCGAGCAGCGCTTCGACGGCGCCCATCAGGGAAAAGATGACAATTGTCCGCACCGGGGTGTGAAATTTGGGGTGAATTTTATCCAGCCAGCCGGTGACCAAATGCAGTTGACTCATCGAAAGGGTCAGACGGGAAGCGCCCATGACACCGGTATTGGCGCTGATCAGCAGAATGGTCGCGCCCAGCACGGCGGTAAAAGGTCCGGCGATAAAACCCAGGTAGGGGATCGATTTCGCGATCTGTGCTACCGGGTCACTGATATTATTGGCAAATTGCTGCCAGGGCAGGATACCCAGACCGACGGTCGAGAAACCTACGGCAAAGATAAAGACGGTAAAAATCAGGGCGATGCTGGTGCGCGGAATAATCGTCGCCGGGCGGCGTGTTTCCTGAGCCGCCTGGGAAATGGATTCCAGGCCGACAAACGAAATAATCGCCAGGCTGGAGCCGTACATGAACCTGCTGATCGGCAGGGTATGGATGGCCACATTCCACTGGCTTGCCAGCAACTGGGGATGCCATGCCAGCAAAAAACCCATCAGCACGACGGTGGTTTCCAATATCAGGTCGATGGCGCCCAGGATTTCGTTCAAGCGGGAGGACTGCCGCACGCCGCGGATGTTAATAAACATCAGGGAGAGGATGAGCACCATGGTCTCAATCAACCAGAATATTTTAATGCCGTGCAAAGGGCCCAGCGCAATTACAAACTGGCTGACGTTGATCCCAAAGACCGCCGGCAGAAAAAAGTTGATATAACCGGCGGATGCAACGGCAAAGAGAGCGATATCGATAGTATAGTCGAGCAAAAGCGCGGCCCCGGCGACGAATCCCCAGAAATCGCCTAAACCGCGTAATGCGAAATAATGGCCGCCCCCGGCGACCGGATAAGTTGAAGAAAGTTCGGTATACCCCAGCCCGATAAGGATGTAAATGATACCGGCCAGGGCGAAAGCCATCGGTGCGAGACCTTGAGACGCGGCAATAACCAGGCCGAGGGCAGCGTAAATATCAGCCCCGACATCAGCGTAGCCCCAGGTATAGGAACCCCAAACTGTTACGTCCCGGCGCAGTTCTGATTTCTTTTCTGCGCCGGTATTACCGGCGGTTGCCATTCAAATATCTCACTTGAATCTTATCTGTACTAAGTAAAGCATTGTACTATGTCACCTGAATGAAATCAAGCCCGCGGTGGGGGCCGACCGGCCGGTCTCCCGTACAATGAAGACGGTCGCTTTACAACGTGGGGCACACGGTATATTATCATTGTTAAAATAAAAAGAAATACCACGGATTAACAGTGTTGACTTCGTTCTCAGCAAGATACGGCCCATGGGCTTTGATTACCGGCGCTTCACGGGGACTGGGCGCCGAATTCGCCCGTCAATGTGCTGAACGCGGCCTTAATGTAATTCTCATTGCCACCAATGCCGATCTACTTCAATCCCAGGCTGATTCGATCAGAAGCCGCTACGGTGTGGAAGCCAGGACAATAGCGCTGGACCTTGGCAGGGAAGACATTCTGAAAGACCTGACTGCCGTTTCTGACTCGCTGGAGATCGGCTTGCTGGTGAATAACGCCGGTGTTTCCACAGTCGGTCCATTCCTCAACCTGACTGCTGACGAACTGGTAAAACAATTGCACGTTAACGCGCGGGCCGGACTGATTCTGGCCCATCACTTTGGCAAAAAGATGGTCGAGCGGAAACGCGGAGGTATTATTTTTCTTTCGTCGGCTTCCGCGATGTGCGGGACGGCCTATTGCGCCAACTACGCAGGAACAAAAGCCTACAATCTGATTATCGCCGAGAGCCTGTGGTACGAGTTAGGCCGCCATGGGGTTGATGTGCTGGGTTTTATGGCCGGATCCACGAAAACGCCAGGCTGGGACGCTAACGCGCCGAAGCCAAACCGGTTTGTTAAGGTGATGGATGTAAAATCAACCGTCGCGGAAGCGCTAGTTGCGCTGGGTAAACGGCCAAGTCTCATTGCCGGAAGGTCGAATCGTCTGGGGTACTTCTTTCTGGGGAGATTATTGTCCCGCCGGCAAGCTGTCCGAATAGTCAGCGGATCGATGGACCGGGTGTTCGGCCCGTTCGATGATAATGCGTGAAAAAAAACGAGAGGTTTGATATAAATGGGAAGATTTGATCCGGATGTTGTGCACCAGTGTGCGTTAGAATGCATGGGTAAACCTAAACCGCAGATGTTCGATGCTTTCGCCAATGCGCTGGCGGCGCATTATCCAAATACCCTGGATTTTTCGCAGCCCTGGGTATACAGCATCGCCGGGGGCGCGATGATCCAGATGAAGCTCTATTATGCGTCCACCAGCGAATACATTATGATCTGGGGAACTCCGATCGGTTCAGAGGGCCATTCCGGCCGTCATTTTGCCGGATTCTGGGATACTGTTATCGATGGAGAAACCTGGTATTATGCCGAGGGTCAATTCGAGAAAACAATTTATAAGCCCGGTGACCGGATCTACGTTGGACCGGGCCAGGCGCGCGGAATGAATTTCACCGACGGCGTCTGGGCGGTCGAATATGCCCGCGGTTTTATTCCGTGCAGCGTGCCTTTCGGGGTGAACGAAGAGATCCTTATTTGCGTCGACTATTTGACTGCTATCCAGACATTCAGCCTGTACACCGACCTTATCGCACAGAGCTTCGGTCAGCGGCTGGGCGTTTTTAGACCGGTGACAAAACCCGTCAGTTGGGTTGCGCACAAAATAACACAGAAATTAGAACCGGCACCGGAAGTGAAAGAAATCCCCAAAAAGAACATCCGCTGGTTTAAATAACTATTTCCAGCCAGGTAAATAGTGGTGATCCCGTAGCAATAGTTTATTCTCGAATCTTGATTGTTGATTATTTTATTTGACGTCTATTTCTGGCACTTGGGGCAATAATAACTGCCGCGTCCGCCGACGACCACGCGTTTGACCGGGCCGCCGCAAACCGGGCAGACTTTTGCCAGATTATGGGCCACATTGAAATGCTGGTGGGCCGTCCCCACCGAACCGTCCGGGTGGTAATAGGTTACCACGCTGGCGCCTCCGTATTTAATCCCGGCGATCAATACATCCTGAATTGCGGTGAATAAGCGTTTGAGTTCGGCCTTTTTCAGCTTATTGGCAGGTCGCCGCGGGTCAATTTTCGCCAGGAAAAGGGCTTCGTCGGCGTACATGTTCCCCACTCCGGCGATAAATTTCTGTTCCAGTATCACCGATTTGACGGGCGCGCTGCGCTTTAGCAGGCCTTCGGTAAAATACTGCGGTGTGAAACTTGCTTCCAGCGGTTCCGGCCCCAGTTTAGCATCGATCTCCAGGGTATCTTTGACCAGGTTGAGTATGCCAAACTTGCGCGGGTCGCGGAAATAGATATTCTGCCCGTCGTCCAGGTGGATAATTGCGCGGCTGTATTGCGGTGGTTCAGCGTCGATATTATTACCCAGGATCAGGGAGCCGGTCATTTTCAGGTGGATGATCATCTTATAGCCGCTGCCGAGGTGGACGATCAGGTACTTGCCGTGGCGCGTGACGCCGGTGATTTTCTGCCCGGCAATGCGCTTGACAAAATCCTGCGGGTCCTGACCTTTGACCATCCTGTCCCACAGCAGGGTTACTCTGGTAATCGTCCGGCCGATGATGTGCGGCGCTATCTGGTTTTTAACTGTTTCGACTTCCGGCAGTTCTGGCATTTATTTCTCCATTTCGCCCCAGTTTCTTCCTGTTTTGACATCCACTTTCAGCGGGATGCTGAGTTTGATGGCGTTTATCATCATCTCCGGCACCAACTGCCGCATTTCCGCCATTTCCGCTTCCGGCACCTCAAACACGAGCTCGTCATGCACCTGTAATAACATTTTGCTTTTCAAACCGCGTAAAGGCATTTCTTTATACAGGTTGATCATTGCTTTCTTGATGATATCGGCGGAGGTGCCCTGTACCGGCATGTTGATGGCAAACCGCTCGGCGCCCTCGCGTACCTGCCGGTTAGAGGAGTTGATATCCGGAACCGTCCGTTTCCTGCCCAGGATGGTCTGCACGTAGCCGCTCTTATGCGCCTGTTCCTTGGTCAGTTCCATAAACCATTTCACGCCGGAGTATTTATCGAAATAGGCCTTGATAAATTTGCCCGCTTCCTCGCGGGAAAGTTCGGTGGCCTGCTCCAGTCCGTAACTGCTCATGCCGTAGACGACGCCGAAATTGATGGTCTTGGCGAAGCGGCGCATCGCCGGGGTGACCTCTTTCAAGCCCACGCCGTAAAGCTGGGCTGCGGTGGCGGTATGGATGTCTTCGTCATTACGGAAGGCTTGTATCAGGTTGGGGTCCTGGGAAAGGTGCGCTAAAGCGCGCAGGTCGATCTGGGAATAATCCACACCCATCAGGAACGAACCGGGTGGGGCGATGAATGCTTCGCGGATGCGGCGGCCGTATTCTGTGCCGGTCGGAATTTGCTGGAGATTAGGGTCACTGGATGATAGGCGGCCTGTTGAAGTTTTTGTTTGATTAAAACTTGTATGCAGACGGTGCGTCCGGGGATTAACCTGGGTGGGCAGGACGTCCGCGTAAGTCGATTTTAATTTAAATAACTGACGGTACTGCAGAAGATGTTCAATTATTTCGTGAGCCCCTCTTAACCCTTCCAGCACTTCCACCGCGGTTGAGATAAATCCTCCCGCTTTTTTGTTAGTAGGTAGTTTCAGTTCGGTAAAAAGCACTGCGCTTACCTGAGCAGGCGAATTAATATTAAACTCATGCCCGCAGGACTTATAAATATTGCCTTCACATGTCCTTATTTGTTCCCCCAGCATGTTTGCCAGGTCATTTAAGGGTTTCTTATCTATCAAAATGCCGTTCTGCTCCATATTCAGTAAAACGGGCACTAAAGGCATCTCGGTTTCAGCGAACAACTGCCATAAATCCTGCTTTTTCAGATCCGGGACAAGCATTTCATTTAGCCGCATGGTCATATCGGCGTCGGCGCAGGAGTAGTCGGAGACTTTCTCGATCTCCACCTGGGACATCGGTATCTTTTTACTGCCTTTACCGATCAGCTCTTCAATCTCGGTCATTTCAACGTGCAAACGGCTTGACGCCAATGATTTAAGCTTGAGGTCATTTTCATTCAGCAGATCGGCGGCAATCATGGTGTCTGAAGTAACGTTGGTAACAATGATTCCCACTTCACCCAGCACTTCCATGTCGAACTTGGCATTGTGCCCGATTTTCGCCCTGGTATTATCCGCGAAGATGGGTTTGAGTTTATCCACGACTGTTTCCAGCGGTAATTGCGGTGATTGCAGCATCCCCGTGTGCCCGACAGGAATGTAATACGATTCGCCGGGGGCGGGGCAGACAGAGATTCCGACAAGTTGGTCGATCATCGGTCTGGTGCCGGTGGTTTCGGTATCGAACGCGAACGCCGCGGCTTCATTCAGGCGCGTAACCAGCGCGTCCAGGGCTTCCGGGGTGTTGACCAGATGGTAATCAATTTTCACCGGAGGCAGGTTTTCCACCGGGGTTGAGGGCGCGTTTTCCCCGGCAGGATTCAGGGACTCTGTCTCTATGCCGCCGGGCAGTTGTTTCAGCAAACTGGTAAATTCCAGCTCCCGGAACAGTTCGATAACTTTATTGCGATTAAAATGGATATTGTGGCTGGCATCCAGATTGAACGTGACCGGGGCGTTGGTGACAATGGTGGTCAGTATCTTGCTTTTTTTAGCGACCTCGGTGTTTTCCCGCAGTAAAGCCTGCAGTTTGGGCGGTGTTACTTCATCCAGGCGGGCATAGATCTGTTCGATGCCGCCGAATTGCTGGATCAATTTGACCGCGGTTTTTTCCCCGACGCCTTTAACCCCGGGAATATTATCGGAGGGGTCGCCTTTCATCGCCTTGTAATCGGCAATGTGCTCCGGCCCGATCTCGTATTTCGCCTTTACAGCCGCCGCGTCAAACAGGTCGGCATCGCCGAAACTGCCGCGCGGTTTGGGGTACAGAATTTTCGTTTTATCATTCACCAGCTGCATTAAATCGGCGTCACCGGTAACAATTACGGAATCGATGCCCTGTGCGGCGGCCTGGGCGGCCAGTGTCCCCAGCACGTCGTCTGCTTCGAAGCCTTCCAGTTCGTAGATGGGGATGTCAAAAGCCTGCACCAGTTCTCTGACCCGCCCGAACTGCCCCACGAGTTCGGAGGGGGTCTCCGGCCGGGTGGCCTTGTATTCTTCGTACATCAAATGGCGGAAGGTCGGCGCCCTTTTATCGAAAGCCACGGCATAATGCGTCGGTTTCAGGTCGTTGATAGCTTTCAGCATGATGGCAGTAAAGCCGTAAACCGCGCCCACCATTTCCCCGGTTTTACGCAGGGTAAAGGGCGGTAAAGCGTGGAAAGCGCGGTGGATCAGGCCGTTGCCGTCAAAGAGCACCAGTAAGGGTTTGGGAGCCTCGTTCATGGCTTCATTATACTATGAAAAGTGAAACCGAATCTCCCCCTCTATCCGGCTTTCTCCCACCAAGGGGAGAAAGGGCTAACCCCCGAGGGTTAGTCCCCTCTCCATATGAATGGGAGAGGGTGTACCAATGCACAGCGAGTATTTAATTATTAAGGTCAACTCAGGTTTTAGAATCTCTATCAGATTACGATCTAGCGGTTCGTTTTGTAAAAACCGCTTTTTACACGCAATTTCAACCTGCTTTTTTGATGCTGGAGTTAACATAAAGCTGGGAACGACTACTATTTTTGAGGCTGATTCGTTTTGTAAAAAGCATTCGTCATGGTCAGGCATAAACGAGGCTGATTCGTTTTGTTGTTTTTCCGTATTTTTCATTTCGATTTCTATTCCCTCCGGGATATTTCCGCGGGTGTGCAGCGGATAAAACAGAGTGCCGGGAAGGCTATTGTAAGCCAGTGGGGGGAAAGGTGTCAATGGGATTTTGTCATGGTTTAGAGGAGGGTACGGTCTGACGAGTATGACGTGTTGGACGGGTCAGGACGAGTGGGACGGGGAATGGCGGACGCAGCTTGCCCGCACGGAGGGCAGGAATGCCGGAAGAGTAAAGGGGGTTGGCGTGAAATAATAAATTTGTTGAGGAATCTATCATATACTTTTTAAGGCTCACTATAGTTACTCGTGAAACCAGCTAGTTATCCGGATTTTCCGGACAACTGAATAAGTAACGTTATTTTAGGTTAACTGGGGTTATTTTTGAATTGTCAATATTTTCTTGACAGTTGGGGAAATGGGTACTAGATCCTTCTCTTCGTTCAGGATGACAATCGGGGGACTTGTTTCGTGTACATTTGCCAAGGATGATAAACCCCTCTATCCATCTTTCTCCCACAAGGGGAGAAAGCGCTAACCGTCCGGCGGAAAGACCTCTCAGCCCTGAGATTGCTTCTGGTACTGGCGTAACATCGCAATGACAAGCGTCTTACACCCTCACCCTGGACACCTAGCCTTCGGCCTGTCGAAGTTATCAATCTCTACATTTATTTTGATGTGATTGATTACAAAATAAAGTACCTACGGTTGCGACCTTCGGCTTGTATCCCTCCTTGGGAAGGAGGGAGAGGAGGATAACCGCCTATAGAAATTCACGCTCAGTAGCTTCAAATCTAAGCTGCGGTGTGGTATAATAATAAGTGATGGGAACAATATCCGACGCAATTGGTAAACGCAAGTTTTCCGGCGTCATTTCAAATATAAAATCGTTAGTATTAGTGTCCCCCTGGAGTGAGTGTCGATTATGACTGAAAATAATATAACCCCTTCTATGCCAAAAAAAGACCGGCACAATGACGGCACCGAAGAATATAATGCCGAAGCTATCCACGTCCTGGGCGGACGTGAAGCGGTGCGCCGCCGTCCCGGCATGTACATCGGCAGCACCGACCAGCGCGGTTTGCACCACCTGGTCTACGAAATCGTTTACAACAGCGTCGATGAAGCGATGGCCGGTTTCTGCACGCACATTAAAGTAACCATCGAGAAAGATAACTCGATCACAGTCGAGGATAACGGCCGTGGCATCCCGGTGGAAATCCATCCTGCCACCGGTAAATCCGCTCTGGAAACAGTAATGACCGTGCTGCATGCGGGCGCCAAATTCGGCGGCAAGACCTACCAGGTCTCCGGCGGTTTGCACGGCGTCGGCGCTTCCGTGGTGAACGCCCTTTCCAAATGGGTGAAAGTCTGGGTCAAACGTAATAACAAGCTCTATTTCCAGGAATACCACCAGGGAATCCCGGTTGTAGACGTGGCCGTGGCGGGTAAATCGGAAGGCACCGGCACCACCACCAGCTTTTTAGCCGATGAAGAGATCTTCGGCACGATCAAATATGATTTCAACACCCTGTGCGAACGCGTACGCGAGGTCGCCTACCTGAACAAAGGGCTGGAAATCTCCATCACCGATGTCAGAGAAGATAAGGAACAGACTTTCTATTTCGAGGGCGGCCTGGCCAGTTTCGTGCGCCACATGAACCATAACCGCACCGTGATCCACAAACAGCCGATCTACGTCGCGAAAACATCCAACGGGATCGGGGTAGAAGTTGCCCTGCAGTATAACGACGGTTTCAGCGAGACTATCCTGAGTTTCGCCAACTGCGTGAATACCATCGACGGCGGCACCCACCTGACCGGTTTCCGTTCCGCTTTAACCCGCGTGTACAACGATTACGCGCATAAAAATAAATTCCTGAAAGAAGAAGATGCCAACCTCAGCGGCGATGATGTCCGCGAAGGCTTAACCGCCATCGTCAGCGTGAAAATCGGCGAACCGCAGTTTGAAGGACAGACCAAAGGCAAGCTGGGCAATGCCGAAGCTAAACCCGCGGTCGAAAGCGTGGTTGCCGAAGGACTGGCATTATATCTGGAAGAACACCCGGATGACGCTAAAGCGATCATCGATAAATGTTTATTATCTGCCCGCGCCCGGGAAGCCGCCCGCAAGGCCCGCGACCTGGTGGTCAGAAAAAACAGCCTCGATACCGGCACATTACCCGGCAAACTGGCGGACTGCTCCGAGAAAGACCCTACCCTCTGCGAATTATACCTGGTGGAAGGTGACTCCGCCGGCGGCTCGGCCAAACAGGGCCGGGAACGCCGTTTCCAGGCTATCCTGCCGCTCAGAGGTAAGATCCTAAACGTGGAAAAAGCCTCCCCGGAGAAAATGCTGGGAGTGGCCGAAATCAGGTTTATCATCACCGCGCTGGGGGCAGGGCTGGACGAGAGTTTCGACTCGCTGAAGTTGCGCTACCACAAGGTGATATTGATGACCGATGCCGACGTGGACGGTTCGCATATCCGCACATTGTTACTGACTTTCTTCTTCCGGCACATGCCGAAATTGATCACAGAACAGCACCTCTTTATTGCCCAGCCGCCGCTCTACCGCCTGAAGACCAATAAAGAGGAGCGGTGGATCTACTCCGATGCGGAAAGAGACGTTGCGTTAAAAGAATTGAAAGACAAGCGGGTGGACGTCCAGCGCTATAAAGGTCTGGGCGAAATGAACAGCGAGCAATTGTGGGAAACCACAATGAATCCGGCCACCAGGACACTGCTGCAGGTGAATGTGGAAGACGCGGCCAAATCCGACCAGATCTTCCAGGTGCTGATGGGGGATGAAGTAGCCCCGCGCAAGGCGTTTATCACCGCCAATGCACAGTATGTCAAGAACCTGGATGTCTAAAATTTATATGGTTGGTTGATGTTATTCAGATGGAGGGCGACAGCCCTCCATCTCGTGTTTTTAGTCGGGTTCTGCACCGAACTAAAAAAGGAAATTAGTGCAGATATTTAATCCTGATTAGACATTAGCGGGTGTCTGTGAGGTTCTTGACTTTCTGATATACTGAGGCTGGAAATATGCTTGAATAATTCGATTGGGAGGTAAACATGAAAGGGGATAAAAAGGTCATCGAGACACTGAATGCTTTACTGGCACGGGAACTGACGGTGGTCAATCAATACATGGTACATGCCGAAGTCTGCGATAACTGGGGATACATTAAACTGCATGATGCGCTGCAGAAACGCGCCAAGGTTGAGATGAAACACGCGGAAAAACTGATCGGGCGGATCATTTTCCTCGAGGGCATCCCGGTAGTCAGCGAATTGGAGAAACTGCACATCGGGGCAGATATCCCGAAGATGTTTGCCAACGATCATGAGTCGGAAATCGATGCCTCCAACAGATACAATGCCGGTATCCTGGTATGCGGCGATGCCAAAGACTTTGTGACGCGGGAACTGCTGGAAGATATCCTGCAGGAAGAAGACGAGCACATCGACGATATCGAGAAAGTCCAGGATCAGATCCAGCAGATGGGTCTTCCGCAATTCTTATCTACCCAGAAAAGCTGAAGCCTGGTCCGGATAGAATATCCGTATTTCAGGAATGCAGCCAAACCGTGCAATATGTTTGAACAATTAGAAATTCACGGAATATATTCTGATGGATTCTTTTTGTTCTCCAATCAGGTTAATTAATGGTGGTAATTTGCGATGCTTCGTGCTGATAATATATCTAAATCTTATGCGGACAGGGTGCTCTTCGCCGGCATTAATTTTGACATCGGGGACAGGGACCGCGTTGCCTTGATCGGGGCGAACGGTTCCGGCAAGACCACATTATTTGATATCGTCGCCGGGGTGACGCTGCCGGATTCCGGTCAGATCATCAAGAGTAAAGACAGCACCATCGGTTATTTGCACCAGGATATTAATCCCACTTCGAAGAACAAATTGCTGGATGAGGTAGAAAGCGCCTCGAAAGAGATCCGCGAAATCGCCGAAAAGATAGATGCCATCCACAAAGCGCTGGAAAGCGCGGACACTTCCAATCACGAGAAGCTCCTGAATCAACTTGGCGCACTGCAGCACAGTTATGAGCTGGCGGGCGGGTATGATGTCCACCACGAAGCGCAGGCCATCCTTTCCGGCCTGGGGTTCAAGCAAACCGATTACGAACGCCCTTTGAGCGAATTCAGCGGCGGCTGGCTGATGCGCGCCGAACTGGCCAAGCTTTTGTTAATTAAACCCGATCTGTTACTGCTGGACGAGCCGACGAACCACCTCGACCTGGAAGCGCAAATCTGGTTCGAGAAGTACCTGTCGGCTTACCGCGGGGCGGTGATGGTCACTTCCCACGACCGCGCCTTTTTAAACCGCGTGGTGAACCGGGTGCTGGCGATCGAACCGGGGGAAGTTGTTTTTCATCACGGTAACTATGACAGTTACGTGCTGGCGCGGCAGAAACGCATGGAATCATTGGAAGCCTCGGCCAAGCGGCAGGAAAGATTGATCGAGAAAGAGACCAAATTCATCAACCGTTTCCGCTCGCAGGCGACCAAGGCCAGTGTGGTGCAGAGCCGCATCAAGCGCCTGGAAAAAATACAGGTTATAACAATCCCCAGGACGACGAAAAAGATCCATTTTGTTTTCCCGGAGCCGCCGCACAGCGGCAAGGAAGTCATCAGCCTGCGGCACATTAAAAAAGCCTACGGCGATAAAGTAATTTACACCGATCTCAATCTGACGCTGAACCGCGGCGACCGGGTAACGCTGGTGGGCCCGAACGGCGCCGGTAAAACCACGCTGCTGAAATTATTAGCCGGGGTGCTGCCTTTCGAAGCGGGGGAGCGCGTGTTGGGAGCGAATGTCATTACCGCTTATTACGCGCAGTATGTGCTCGATCTGCTGAAGCCGGAGAATACCGTACTGGAAGAACTGGCCAGGTCGGCGCCGGACCAGCAGGAACAGAACCTGCGGCGGATACTCGGCGGGTTTTTATTCAGCGGCGATGATGTCCGCAAAAGGGTAGCAGTGCTTTCCGGAGGCGAAAAAGCGCGCGTCGCACTGGCGAAAATACTGATGCAGCCTAGTAATTTCCTGCTGATGGACGAACCTACCAACCATCTGGATATCGGCTCGCGGGAAATCCTGGCCGATGCGCTGGAAGATTATAAGGGGACAATTTGCCTGATCACCCACGACCGTACGCTGATCCAGCAGACTGCCAATAAAATAATCGAAATACAGGCCGGTGTGCCGGAGATCTTCCCCGGCGACTATGCCGGTTATTTATACCGCAAAGAGCACGGCGCGCCGCCGCCGGTAACAGCAAAGGCCGAAAATAAACCCGCCGCGGTCGAGCCTGAGCCGGAAGAGGAAGAGTTCGATGACGGACGCGGCTGGGTGGCGGTCAGGCAGGCTCCAAAGAAGAAGCCGAAGCCGCCCGCCGACCCGAAGATCGCTCTCGAAAAGCGGTTACTGAAAGAAAGCAAGGAAACGGCTAAACTGCTGGCAGATAATGAAGCAGAGATGGCAGACCTGGAAGCACAGCTGGCGGAAATCGAGGCTGCTTTTGCCTCACCGGGGTTCTACGCTGACACCGCAAAAGTACAGACGACGATGGAAAAACACCACCAGTTGAAGCTCGATATCCAGCGTCTGACGGAAGAGTGGGAAAACCTGACATTGCAGGCGGAAAAAGTACAGGGCGAGATGGAACAGGCGGGGATCAAGGGGTAAATACGGCCTTTTTAAATACACCCTCATCCTCACCTTCTCTACATTTGCGTCGAATGGCTCCTATACTTTACTCCGAACTGCTCCGTAAAGTACCTCCGACTGCGGTCTACGGAAGTACTTCCGGTTGCGACCTCCAGCCACTCAAGGGAGAAGGAATTCCGATATAGGTCAGAACGATACTGGACCGGCTTCTCTTGAATTAAGAAGATCTTTTTAGATACTTTTGCGTCCACGGACACGCTACAATACAAATACCGCAGGTCGTGTCATTACTACCGATATTTTTAACGGACAGATCAAAGGCGGTCTCTCTACACAAAAATGCGTTAAAGAAAGAATCGCGGCTTAAACCAATTTCCCAATTCTTACCGGACGGCGCATGTCCCGGACAGGCAGAAACGCACCTCGCACAATCACCGCATTCAGATGAATCGATGGGAGAATTTACGGTTAATCCGGCGTTAGTAAGAATGGTAGTCAATCTGACAGCCGAACCAAAAGTTTTAGTAGTGAGTAAAGCGTTTTTACCAATCCAGCCAAGGCCTGAGCGGGTAGCGCATGTTTTATGCGGAAGTTTGGTCGAGATAGCCTCCGGTTCATAACTTACCCTGTCCTGAGTTACAGGATCAAAGTGATCTTTTTTGAGAACAATACCTTTCGCTTTATATCCTCTTTCCTCGATATAGTTAACCGCATCCCGGTTCAGTCTCTCTAATAATTGGTTAGCCCGTTTGATCTCCTGATAATATTCCAAAGTAGGTCCATCGGTTATCCTTGAAATGATAAAAGGAGACAGAGCCACTGCGATGGATATTCCGCACGGCAGATTTTCGCGGATATCAGCAGGCAGACCGGTTAAATCGGCATAACCGACCATGTCAGCACCGTTGGAAAGAAGGAACTTACGCAATTCGTCCGATATTGTCATTTCATCAGCCTTCATATGTGGTTAAAAGTTTTCGTTAAGTACTAACGGGATCAATTTGCTGCAAGAACGCCCCCTCACCCCGCAGGTCCTCCTAAACGTACAGGTGAAAGTTTTAACTTTTTTGCCATTTCGTAATATATCAGCTGCTTGTTGTTGGCGACTGGCAGGGCGAATTCCTTAATAAATACAAAACCCTCGGATTCCCAGAATTCCCGGGCCTTTAAAGACGAAGATAGTTCTAATTTCGCCAATCCCGCCGATCTAGCTTTGCGTTCCAGTTCTTGGGCGATCAATTGGCCGATGCCATGATGTTGATGGGCCGGGTCAATGAATACCCGCCCGACATCTTTGCCTGATAGCGTTCCTGTGCCCACTATCTGCCGTCAGATTCGGCGACAACGATATACGCGGCCTGTAAATCCTTCAAGATATTTTCCCGGCTGTGGTAATTTTTAAAGAACTCAATCGCCTCCGGCGGGTAGATATCCGCATAGGAGATCTTGATAGTGGCTTGGACAAGGTCATAGACCGCCGTTAAATCGGCTTTTTCCAATGGCCTTAATATGATATTTTGAGGCATTCTTTAATGGTACCATCCTTTGCCCTTGAGCATACCACGTACGTAACCCGCCTGACCGATATGCAGGAAGCCCTGCTGGACTACGGCGGCAATACGGGTTGAAACGGTTTTTTCGGTTTTCAATGTCGGGCTATAACTTTCCCGTTCCAGTTCCTTTTCCGTCAGTTCGCTGTTGACATATTGTTCAATCCTTTTCAAGATGGCGTGATGGTATTCTAACACGACCGCAGCGTCCGGCGATCTGAACGCAGCAGCTTGTTCCGTAGTATGGCCGACGCCGGTCTCACCGGGGTCCGGAGACCGATTAAATTTAACATACCATTTGTCCGCGATCCACAACTGCTCTTTACCGATGATTTCGGACATATTGCGATCATGCGACCGCGTCAGGTGCCAAACCAGCCAGCCGATGCTATTGCAATCGGGCGCGGGTTGGCGGTTAAGATCATCCACGGTAAGCCCGGTTAAAACCTGCTTCAATTCATCCTCAATTCTCAGAAATTCATCCATGACAAACTGCTGCCATTTCATAATTTGCCCCTTTTTTATTCCTGTTTCGCGGCTGGGTGAGCCGCGACGTCATGGTCTTTGAAGTACAAACGCCATGGTCCGCTGCCAACGACGAAAGGCTGCATCATCGCCCGTTCAGCTTGTACGGTATGCATCAAGTCGTGGCCGATCCATTCATTGAGCATCTCAGCTAAAGTTACCTTTCCCAGCTCAGCATGTAACGCGGTGCGCATTAAATCCGAAGGTTTTATACCGGCCAGAAGTTTAAGATTAGTATTCCGGACAGACGTAAAACTTGCCGATAAAGCTGACGGTTCGATCCTGGAACCGGGTTTTTGTCCATCGGTATCCGGGTTAAAACCGGGGAAATTTTGGCCGGCGAGGAAGGCGCGCAGGCGGATGGGAAATACTTTTTGATCGGTGTCCAGCAGATGCTGCAAACATTGTATGGCCGACCATTCCCCCGACTCCGGCGCAAGAGTCAGCAGTTCTTCAGGGATGACGGACGTCAAAGTCTGCCAACGGGATGGCGTAGTAGATAATATTGCCTGTGCCTGTGATAAAAGATGGTCCATTTTGTACTCCTTTATATTGGTATTTACTCCTGGAAAAAGAAAGAGCCCTCTCTTTTTGTGGAGAGGGCTCTCGTGGTCTAATTAATGGAGTTTTTCATAATTTTTATCAGACGCGCCAGACCTCCCCGGCAGTAATCTTACCTGCTGCGGTTGTAGTAGTTTTATCAGTCGGGTGCATTATGGTCTGAATTAACATTGTAAATGACAATTTATCATAGAGTAATTATTCTTGTCAAATAGGTGATAGATATTTTGAATGGATTATCACCGCAATAAATCCCGGAACAAAGATAATCCATCATCACATGGATTATTGAGTCAAGCCCGATAATGACAGAATGTGACATTCTTGCTTACGGCGAAGTCTTGGGTAAACAGAGATTGCACGTCGTCCTCCTGAGGCGGACTCCTCGCAATAGTCGAATGATTTTTAATTTGTAAGTATTGCTTTTTTACTGCCCAACTTTCCTTTATTGCCAAAAAATGAGAGAATAAGATACCCGTGGCTTTAAAAGAAGCGTGCGGGAAGAGATGACAATCGGGTAATTTCAGACAGGAGATCATGATGACTGAATTTCAGAGCGATATTGAAAAACTGATCAAAAAGACGGAGAAAAACAATATCTGGCGGCAGCGGGAATGTATTAATCTGATCCCTTCCGAATCCACCCCCAGCCTGCTGGTGCGGATGTGTTCGATCGCCGATGCCTCCGGCAGATACGCCGAGCACCGCCTGATGAAAGGCAACGAGGTCTATTTCTACCAGGGCATCGATTTCATCCGCGACGTCGAGGAAGATGTCCGTAAAGAGATGCAGGCCTATTTCAACTGTACCAACGTCGAACTGCGGCCGATCAGCGGCCAGATGGCGAACGACATCGTTTTCAAAGCGATGGTGAAATTCATCAACCGCGGCAGGGGCACGAAGCTTTCCCGCCGGATGCGTTCCGTGATCAATAACGATCTGAAGATGGGCGGCCACCTGAGCGACCAGCCGATGGGCGCACTGTTCAATCTGGTAGAGGAAAATCCGGAAACCGGCAAGGAATATGTTTACCATTTCCCCGGGCAAAAAGATAACCCTTATAAAACCGACACCTCCAAGCTGGCGGCATTGATCGAGACGGCGAAACCCGAACTAATCATTTTCGGGAAAAGCATGTTCATCTATAAGGAACCGGTCAAAGAAGTCTACAAAATCGTTAAAAACATGAATCCCAAACCGATCTTGATGTACGATATGGCGCATACAATCGGTCTGTACGGCGCTTTCCAAGAACCACTGGCGGATGGCGTCGACGTGGTCACCGGCAGCACGCACAAGACCTTCTTCGGGCCGCAGCGCGGGGTGATCGTCAGCAATATGGACGAAAATAGCGGACTGGATAAACTGTGGACGGAAATCAAGAGCCGCGCTTTACCCGGTTCCACCAGCAACCATCACCTGGGGACGTTGCTCGGGTTGCTCGTAGCTTCCTACGAAATGAATTATTTCAAGAAGAAATTCCAGACGCAGGTCATTGCCAATGCCCGCGCTTTTGCCAATGCCCTGAACGATAGAGGGGTGACCGTGGAAGGGGATGCCACCGACGGCTTCACCGAGACGCACCAGGTGCTGATCCGTGTGCGCAAATACGGATTGGGCGAGGAAATCGCGCTGCGGTTGGAAAAAAACAATATCATCACTAATTACCAGGCCTTGCCGGACGACGACAGCTTTGTCGGGTCAAGCGGTATCCGCATGGGCGTACAGGAAATGACCCGGTTCGGGATGAAAGAACAGGATTTTGAAGAGCTGGCCGGGTATATGGCAGAATGTATCCAGAAAAAGCGCAAGGTCGCCGAGCAGGTGAAATTGTTCCGGCAGCGGTTCGAGACGATGCAGTATTGCCTGCCGATCGAGAAAGCTGCGCCGTTAGCGGCCCGGGTTTTGGCTTCCAGTTTCTCCGACAGCAAGGATGCGCAGATATTCGCTAAAGCGATGGTTGCCAAGGGCTAGTAGTCCCGCCGATTCTTTGTTTTTAAAAGGCCTGTCCTTTTCTGGTTCGAAGGGCAGGCTTTTTTATTGATTGTATTATTTGGAAACACGAGGCTGACTCGGGAAAAGTATAAAAATTCTCTCTTAATCTCTCCCGTGGAGATAAGGGGACGGGACCTTGTCCTTTTTAAGGAGAGAGAAATGGGTGGCTGAATCCCGACTTTCGTCGGGATGGGTATTGAGGGAAGCAGAGGCTGAGATTACCACGTCGTCCTCTGGAGGCGGACTCATATTGGGAGATATAGTATACAGTGGAGAGGGAGACCCTTCGACTTCGCTCAGGGCGTGAATAATTTTTCTATTTAGAATTTGAATATTGTTTGAAATTTGGTCATTGTTATTTGGTATTTACATAAGGGCGTGGATTCCGTCTGTCGACTCCCCACACTTTTGATATAGAAAAAATGCCAGCGGCGGTCGGATTCGAAACCCGACTCTACAGGACTTAGAGCGCCTGCGAAAAAGCCGAAGTACTAAAGTACCGTTTTATTTGTTCAATTTAACCACAGCAGCGCAGACAAAATAAGAGCATAATTTTTAATGGGATAGGCGCGCGATCAAGAAGCGGACAGGGTCCCACCCCGATACATGCAAGTGTAAAATGCCATACTTCCATCCTCAGGGAAATCGGCGTTGACAAATTTTTTCCGAAAGATTAAGATAGTTAATAGAGTTAACTATTACCTTAGTTAACATATTATTTAAGAAGTGGTAGCAAGTGGACAAAACAATAGACGAAGTAAATATAGACCGCGTGCTGGAAAACATGTTTATGGTCATGCTTGTTATTCACAAGAAGATCCTGAAAATAGACCCATGCGCATTTCCAGACAATGTTACGCGTCTGCACATGGCAGTGATGGGGGAGCTTGCCCAAACCGGCATGACGATGTCTGAACTGGCCAATACACTGATGATGACAAAACCCCAATTGACCCATGTTGTGGACCTGTTGGTCAAGGCGGGAGTTGTGGAGAGGCGTCCGGATACCAAAGACCGGCGGGTGATCAACATGGCGCTTACCGAGAAAGGCCGCGCACTGCTTACGGAAGGAAAGCAGAAGATCAAGGAACACACAAAAAGCCGTCTGGCGACTTTGACGCAGGGAGAACTATCTGAAATGTCATCCGCCCTGGAAACATTGAGGAATATCGTCAGCAAACTATAAAACCGCGGTGATTTACCGCCAATATACCCTGCGTCATGATACAACTATTCCAAAACACTCGCTCACAAATTAATATTGTCACTATGTTCACGGAGGTAATTGTCTAAAAATGGGGAAATTAATAAAACATCTCAGGCCTTTTGTGTGGTCAATCGTATTGATATTTTTGCTGTTGTTCGGCCAGGCGATGGCCGATCTGGCGTTGCCGGGTTACATGGCGGATATCGTTAATGTCGGTGTCGGGCAAAACGGCATCGAGAATGCGGTTCCTGAAGCGGTCAGCGCGACAGAATTCAGTAAAATCACACTCTTTATGACGGACGCGCAGAAGGCGCAGGTGACCGCGGACTATGTTTTAATTGACAGCCAGTCACCTGATTACGCTAAATATCCTAAAGCGGCAGGTTCAGTCTATAAACTGAACACCAGTAACAAGACCGAAATTTCCCTGCTCGATGGCATTTTCTCCAAATCCATTCCGGCGGTGCTGGCCATTGAGACCAACCCGGCGGCTGCTTTTGCCGGAACACCGATACAGTTACCGCCCGGCGTGGACCCGTTTACCGTACTTGCTCAGCTTCCTCCCGCGCAACTGTACCTACTGCGTGCGGGCGAAGCAACCCAGATCAACGCAATTCCATCGATGATGCTGACCCAATATTCGGTTGCCTATATATCGGCGCAGTACAAAGTAATTGGCGTGAATATCAGCAGCATCCAGAATAGGTATCTTATCCGCATCGGCAGCCTAATGCTGCTGCTGACGCTGGCCAGCGCGGCCGCTTCGATCACGGTAGGCTACTTGTCTGCCCGCGTGGCTGCCGGATTGGGCCGCAATTTGCGCAAACAGTTATTTGTGCGGGTGGAAAGTTTTTCCAATACCGAATTTGATAAATTCTCCACCGCTTCTTTGATAACCCGGTCGACGAACGATATCACCCAGATACAAATGCTGATGGTGATGTTATTCCGGATAGCGTTTTACGCGCCAATTTTGGGTATCGGCGGCGTGCTGAAGGTAATTAATGCCGATACTTCCATGCTGTGGATCATCGCCGCGGCCCTGGTGGCGATCCTGGTGATGATGGGCGTGATGTTCATCATCGCTATTCCGAAATTCAGAAGTATGCAGAAACTGATCGATAAACTAAACCTGGTGACCCGTGAAATCCTCACAGGTTTGATGGTCATCCGCGCGTTTAATACACAGAAGCATGAAGAGGAGCGGTTCGATAAAGCCAATCAGGACCTGACCAAAACGAACCTGTTTATCAACCGCACCGTGCTGGTCTTCATGATGCCGGCGGTAATGTTCCTGATGAACGCCGTGATGATCCTGATCATCTGGGTGGGCGCGCACCAGGTCGATGCCGGCACGATGCAAGTCGGCAGCATGATGGCATTCATGATGTACGCTGTACAGATCATCATGGCCTTCCTGTTCCTGTCAATCATCTTTGTGATGCTACCGCGTGCCAGTGTATCCGCGCAAAGAATCAGCGAAGTGCTGGAAACCGAACCGGTTATCGTCGACCCGGAGAAGCCGCAAAAATTCAGCGTTAACCAGAAGGGAACGGTAGAATTCAGAGATGTTGCTTTCCGTTATCCCGGCGCGGAGGACGATGTTTTAAAACATATCAGCTTTGTGGCGAAACCCGGCCAAACCACCGCTTTTATCGGCAGTACGGGCAGCGGTAAAACAACGTTAATCAACCTGATCCCGCGTTTCTATGATGTCACAGGCGGTAAAGTGCTGGTAGACGGCGTGGACGTACGAGATGTAATGCAGCACGACCTGCGTGCCAAAATCGGGTACGTATCGCAGAAAGCGGTGCTGTTCTCCGGTACGATTGAAAGTAACATTAAGTATGCCAATGAAAATGCCACCCCCGCGGAAGTGGCTCATTTTGCTGAAATCGCCCAGGCCTCGGATATTATTGCAGAAAGTGACCAGGGGCTGGCGACTGCGGTATCCCAGGGCGGCACCAACCTGTCCGGCGGACAGAAACAAAGACTGGCAATTGCGCGGGCGTTGGCCAAGAAACCGGAAATGTATATCTTCGATGACAGCTTGTCGGCGTTGGATTTCAAGACCGACCGGGCGCTCAGGCAAGCGCTGAAAAAAGAGACAAGCGATGCCACGGTATTGATCGTTACCCAGCGCGTCAGCACTGTAATGGGGGCAGACCAGATCGTCGTACTGGACGACGGTGAAATCGCCGGCATAGGGACGCACAAGGACCTGATGGCAACCTGTAAGGTCTACCAGGAAATTGCGCTCTCCCAATTGTCCAAGGAGGAACTCGTCTAATGAATCAACCAAATAACGCTCCTAACAAAGATAAAGGCGCACCGGCATTCGGTCCGGGGAGACCCGGCGGAAGAATGGGCGGCCCGATGGGTGGTCCCGGCGGTGGACATATGCCGGGAATGGGTGGTGAAAAACCTAAGAGCTTTAGAAAGGCAATGAAAACCTTCATCAAATACCTTGCGCCTTACCGCGTGGCGCTGATCGCCGTGCTGGTTTTCGCGGTCGCCAGTACAGTGTTCGGGATACTGGGCCCGAAACTGCTGGGCAAGGCCACAACCAAACTGTTTGAAGGCGTGGTGGCCAAGGCCATGCATACGCCCGGCGCGGCCATTGACTTTACTTATATCGGGCGCATAGCCCTGATCCTGGTCGGACTGTATGTCCTGAGCTTTATCTTCAGTTACATCCAGGGTTATATAATGTCCGGTATCGCGATGAAAATAACCTATATGTTCCGCAGGAACATCTCGGAAAAGATCAAGCGGATGCCGCTCAAGTATTTCGATACCAAGACACACGGAGAAGTGCTCAGCCGCGTGACAAATGACGTCGATACGATCAGCACTTCGCTGGCACAAAACCTTTCGCAGATCGTCACCTCGGTGACGATGATTATCGGCGTCATGATAATGATGCTGACAATAAGCTGGGAATTGACACTTGTGGCGCTGGTCACCCTGCCGTTGTCCTTCGCATTGGTCAGCGTGGTAATTAAAGCTTCACAGAAGTATTTCAAGCAGCAGCAGGTTTACCTGGGGCATGTGGACGGGCACGTGGAGGAAATGTACGGCGGGCATACCGTCATCAAGGCCTTTAACGGCGAGGAAAAATCCATTCAGACGTTCGATAAACTGAATGAAGAATTATACTCCGTTGGCTGGAAATCACAATTCCTGTCCGGTTTAATGATGCCGATGGTCACATTTGTGGGCAACCTGGCTTATGTCGCGGTCAGTATCCTCGGCGGCTATCTGGCCGTACAGGGTACGATCGGCGTCGGAGATATCCTGGCATTCATCCAGTACGTGCGGTCATTCACTATGCCGATCACGCAGGTGGCCAACATCGCTAACGTCCTGCAATCTACCGCGGCGGCAGCCGAGCGTGTCTTTGAATTCCTGGATGAGCCCGAGGAAGTTCCGGATCCCGTGGATGCGGTGACGCTGAAAGAGGTGAAAGGAAATGTCACTTTCAATCACGTCAGCTTTGGTTATAATCCGGACCGGGTCATTATTCACGATTTCTCGGCGGATATCAAACCCGGGCAAAAAGTTGCCCTTGTCGGACCGACGGGCGCCGGTAAAACAACTATGGTTAAATTATTAATGCGTTTCTATGATATCAACAGCGGGTCAATTATGATCGACGGTGTGGATATCCGGAAATTCAAACGAGCCGATCTGCGAGCCATGTTCGGCATGGTTTTGCAGGATACCTGGCTATTCAACGGCACTATCCGGGAGAATATCCGCTACGGCGACCTTAACGCCAGCGATGACGCGGTGGTAGCGGCAGCCAAGACCGCTAACGTCGACCATTTTGTGCGCACATTGCCGCACAGCTACGACCTGGAGCTGAACGAAGAGTCCAGCAACATTTCGCAAGGACAGAAACAATTGCTGACGATCGCCCGCGCTTTCCTGGCCGACCCCAAGATCCTGATCCTGGATGAGGCCACAAGTTCCGTGGATACCAGAACGGAAATCCTGATCCAGAAAGCGATGGTGGATCTGATGAAGGGCCGGACCAGTTTCGTGATCGCCCACCGGCTATCCACGATCCGCGATGCGGATATAATCCTGGTCATTAAAGACGGGGACATTGTGGAGCAGGGCAAACATGAGCAATTGCTGGCGGCCAACGGTTTCTACTCGCAATTGTACAAGAGCCAGTTTGAGATGGCATCGGCAGAATAACAAGGTCTTCTGCAAACAGAATAAATAGAAAGGAGCCTGCCCTGGGGCAGGCTCTCTTTACGTGCTCTTTACTTTGCATTTGATAGAGTAAAATCATGAGAATATAATTCATATTATAACTATGAAACAAAGGAACGAAGGTGAACACTAAGTTAAGAAAAAGCGCAATATTAATACTGGTTTTATGTGGAATCGCCGGGCTGTTAGCGGGATGTATGGGCCGGGTGAATTCTACTACCACGGTTCAAACTCAACTTACAGCCGTACAACGGGGGAACATTACAATACTGGTTACGGGCACCGGCAACCTGGCGTTAGAAAAAAAGCAGTCGCTCTCTTTTAACCAGACCGGCCTGGCAGCTAACGCCGAAGCGGCTAAAATAGCTGAAGTCAGTGTGGTTGAAGGACAGACGGTAGACCAGGGACAGGTTTTAGTCAAAGCGGATAGCAAAGACTGGGAGAATCGGGTAAACACACTAAAACATCAACTGGATTCGGCAAAAGCTAATCTGGTGCAAACGCAGACCAGTGTAGTCAACGCGCAATCCAATCTAGCTACCATGCAATACAATTTAGCTACCACCCAGGCCAATCTGGATGCAGCTCAATATAATTTGCAGGCACAACAGGATATTAAGGCCGTTCAGGATAAAATTGACAATGCCAATATTCAGATGCAGCAAGCCAAAGTGTTTTTACAGCAATCTCTAATGGATCCTGCCGTAAAAGGCGATGTTATCACCTATTGGAATCAGACCATAGCCCGGTATCAGGCTGATATAGTAAGTTATCAAAAAGACTTGCTGGATTTAAAGACTACCCTGCCGATCGTGGGTTTTTCGATGACAGATATAACCACCAAGCAGGCCCAGGTGCAGCAAGCTCAAAACGGAATAGCACAAGCTCAAGCCGGTGTGGACCTGGCGAAGAAAAATATAGAATCAGCCCAGGCCAATGTTATTGTCAGCCAGAACGCCGTAGACGATGCGCAAGCGGCTTTAACCGAAGAACAAAACGGGGCGCAGCTAATTACCAGTCCCATTAAAGGAATAGTCACCAGAGTGAACGTGAAACAGGGGGATATCGTACAAAGGAACACCAATATAATCGAAATAGCTGACGCGGAAAAATTTGAAGCCAATGTCATGGTTTCAGAAAGAGATGTAACTTCTCTAACAATCGGCGGACAGTCCAGTGTTGCGTTTGATGCCCTGCCGGGATTGATCTTCCCAGCCAAAATAATCCAGATAGCGCCTTTGGGCACCATACAGCTGGGTGTAGTAAATTACCAAGTGACTGTTGAATTAACATCCACCAAACCTGTCACTGGAGCCGGAACTACCACTACAAATACCCCGCTAATAAACTTAAAAGAAGGATTTTCTGCCATTGTGAATATCCCTGTGCAGGAAAAGGATAACGTCTTGATCGTGCCGAGCAGCGCAATTTCGCACAAAGGGCAGGATTACGTAGTGCAGGTAAAAACGGGCACTGTCACAGAAACACGCATCGTCGAGATCGGAATCACCGATTTTCAGAATACCGAGATCATCGATGGGCTTAGTCAAGGCGACCAGGTTGTCATTCCGTTAATTCCCACTGCCGCGCCAACCAATTCGGGCGGATTTTTTGGCGGAGGCGGAGGTTAGGCCACATGATACAACTGGAAAACATCGTAAAAACCTATCCGATGGGGAAAAGTGAATTAAAAGTATTGCAGGGAGTAAACCTGAATATCGATAAAGGCGAGATGGTCGCGATCATGGGCGCTTCAGGGTCCGGAAAAAGCACGCTGCTGAACATGATCGGACTACTGGACAGGCCGACTTCAGGCAGCTACTTGCTGGAAGGGGAAGAGGTAGCGCACCTCAACGCTAAATCCCTGGCCAAGGTCAGGGGGCAGAAGATCGGATTTATCTTTCAGAGTTTTAATCTTTTACCGTATTTGTCTGCTCTCAAGAATGTAGAACTGGGGCAGAAGTACGCCCGGAAACCCAATCCCCAGGCAGCGAAAGAAGCGCTGGAAAAAGTGGGACTGGGCGGCCGTATGAAACACCGCCCGAATGAGCTATCCGGCGGTGAGCAGCAAAGGGTAGCGGTCGCCCGGGCGATAGCAAAGAACCCCCCGATAATACTGGCGGATGAGCCTACCGGTAACCTTGACAGCAAATCCAGCAAGGAAATTATGGCGATATTAACCAATCTGCACATCGAACAAAACATTACGCTGATAATGATCACGCATGATCCCAATGTGGCTCATTATTGCCAGCGAATTATCTATATCCAGGACGGACAGATAACGGGAGAAGAAAAATCATGACAAATATTTTTGATCCTTTATCCACAGCCTGGACTACCATGGTTACCCATAAATTGAGAAGTATTTTAACCATCCTGGGAGTGGTGATAGGCGTAAGTTGCGTGATTATTCTGATGTCCATCGGGCAGGGGACACAACAGACGATCACCAATAGCTTGAATACGCTGGGCCCCAATATCCTTTATGTCACTCCCGAGTCTGCAGCCCAATCAAGTATCGGACGCGCGCCCGTATCGGGGATGCTGACGCTGGAAGACGCGCAAGCGATCGCCGCATCCGTTCCCAATATCAACGCGGTAGCGCCCACGAATAGTATCGGCATGCAGGTAATTGCGGGTAATCAAAACATGACCGCGCAGATCACCGGGGTGACTCCTTCCTACCAGCAGGTCAACAACATCCAGGTGGTGGGTGGTGATTTTATCAGCCAGGATCAGTATACCGGTTTTGCCAAGGTAGCTTTAATCGGTCCGACCGTCGCCACTACGCTCTTTGGCGGAGAAAACCCGCTTGGTAAAAGCATCCGGATAGGCAATAATATTTTCCGGGTTGCCGGTGTTTTAAAAAGCAAAGGGGCCTCATTCAGTTCCACCGACAGCGCCGTTCTGATCCCCCTGACCACCCTGCAAGGAATGGCATCAAAATTAACTACGACGGGTCAGCATGAAGTCAGTTCTATCGCGGTTCAGGCTGCGAATAAAAACTCGGCTTCCGCTGTCAAAAGCGCTATTACCAGCTTACTGCAGTTCCGGCACCGTATTGCCGCGGGAGCGGATAACGATTTTACAGTGATCTCAATGGATGAAATATCGGCCAGTATTAATACTGCTTTGAGCAGTCTGACAATACTGCTGGGGGCGATCGCCGGTATTTCCCTGCTGGTGGGCGGCATCGGGGTCATGAATATCATGCTGGTATCAGTGATGGAACGAAAAAGAGAAATCGGAATCCGTAAGGCATTAGGGGCGGAAGGGGCAGAGATCTGGGGACAATTCCTGCTGGACGCTTCGCTGTTAACCTTTACCGGCGGTTTGATAGGATTAGGGATAGGTTGGGGAGCGTCCTCCCTGATCACCGCCACCGGTATTCTGACCGCGGTGGTGACTTTAAACACGGTGTTGCTGGCCGTCGGTGTGTCTGTCGGTATCGGGTTGATCTTTGGATTTTTGCCGGCCTGGCAGGGTTCGCGCCTGGATCCCATTCAGGCTCTTAGGTCAGAATAGAAAAAACTTTCCGATAAATTAATAAAATTGTGAGGCTGTCCGTAAACAGAGAGGGGTTGAGAAAATAATCAAGACTCAATATTCAATAATCAAGAATAAGAGGAATATTGCCAAACAGATACTCAGGAATTGAAGTTCTGTGAACCCAAAGCCTTTAGTTCCGGTTTTTGAACCTCCCCATGGGTTTGATTTGGCAATCCAGGAGATTTCGACACCCTCTCTTGCTTTAAATGGCCGGATCAGTAATTTGCGCAAAACTGACGTCAACAGTAGAATGACGGTATGGACGCTGATGTAAACAGCCTGTACCGCTTACAGAAATCAGATATTAAACCGGCTGCTAAAACACTGACCGAGGCATTCCGGAATTATCCGCTGCTGGTGGAAAAATATCATGATGAACAGCAGCGAAATAAAGCCGCTTATTACTTTTTTCTGGTCATTGTCGGTTACGGCATCCGCTGGGGTGAAGTTTATGCCACATCCCCGAAAATGGAAGGGGTGGCTGTATGGTACCATTCGGAACATTTTCCGATGAGATTCTGGAAAATTTTACGTTCCGTGCCATTTTCCGCGTTACTGGGTTTTCCCTGGTCGGGGGTGGGCAGGCTGCAAGAAGCGGCGAATTTTGTCGAGGCAAGACATAAACAACTTGCACCTCCAGAGCACTGGTTTTTGGATTCAATTGGGGTATTGCCGCAATACCAGGGACAGGGTAATGCCGGAAAGCTGATCCGCGCCATGCTGGTCAGAACAGATCAGGAAAAAATACCGGTTTACCTCGACACGATGGACGAGATCGACGTACGGCGATACGAACATTTCGGTTTCAAAGTGGTCGAGAAAGCTGCTGTGCCGAAAACAACGCTGACCAACTGGTCAATGCTGAGAAAAACCAAATAGCCATGCTGGGGCTGATTAAACCAGTCTAGCCTGCCTGTCCCTTGATGCCGAACATGAAGAGCGAAAATAGATCCTGCGAGTATTTATTATCCCGTTTCATTTTTTCGCGGACAACCTGATTGTTGGCGATGCCCTGCTGGAAAAACTTGATATAAGTTGTAATCGCTTCCTCGGAAAGGTCGGCGCGGAGATTGCCCTGAGCTTTTCCTTGTTTGATAAATTCCCGCAGAGCGTTTTCAATTTCCGAATTAATGGCGTCCGGGGGCCTGGTATCCGGGTTTTCCATCTCGATTTTATAGCGGTCGGTGACGTCGATCCACGACTGTAAGAGCCCCTCGAATTTTTCGATAAACGACTTTTTCCAGACTAAAATTTCGCGGAAACGGCCGGCCATCCCGCTGACGATCGATTTCCTGTAATCATGGATCAGTTCTTCTTTGCTGCCGAAATTGTTATAAATGGTGGCCTGGGAGACGCCGGCTTTGCGGGCAATATCGTTGACGCTGACCTTATCGGCGCCGAAACGGGAAAAAAGTTCTTCGGCTGCCCGGCGGATATCTTCCTTGCTTTGCTCTTTGCGTCGCGCAAATCCATCCATTTTCACTCTCCCAAAGTTCTAGTGTTGTAATAATTATAGTAAAACGTCTTGACAATTACAAATATAGGCGTTAGTATCTTTATAGTGATTATAGCATAACGTTCTAAAATGTATAACAACGAATTAGATGGTTGAAAAGAGAAACTCACAGGCAGGGACGCCTGTGCCACTAAAATTGATGTGACTTGGATAGAAGCAGGAGGTTGAAAATGAATGCTTCAGCGGCAATCGAGGCAAACGGGATCACGAAACGCTTCGGCGATGTGGTGGCGGTCGATGGACTTTCACTAAATATCCGTAAAGGGGAAATATACGGGTTTTTAGGCTTGAACGGGGCGGGGAAGACCACGACCATCCGTATGGTATTGGGCATGATCAAACCGAGTGACGGCACCGTGTCCCTGTTCGGCACCAGGGTAGAGCCGGGGCCGCGGAAGATCTGGCAGCGGGTCGGCTACATGGTGGAGACGCCGCATGCCTATCCAGACCTAACCGTGCGGGAAAACCTGGAGATCGTGCGGCAGTTGCGGCAAATACCAGACCGCGGCGCGGTGGAGAAAATCATCGAACAGATGGGTCTAACGACGTACGCCAACAGGCGCGCCCGGGTACTTTCGCTGGGCAATGCGCAAAGGTTGGGACTGGCCAAAGCGCTCATTCACCATCCGGATCTACTGCTGCTCGACGAACCGGCGAACGCGCTTGACCCGGCGGGGATTGTCGAGGTGCGGAACCTATTACGCGGTCTGGCGGAAAATAACGGGGTGACGGTTTTTATCTCCAGCCATATCTTAAGCGAGGTGGCGAGGCTGGCGACGCGGATCGGGGTGGTGCATGAGGGAAGATTGGTCAAAGAACTGGACGCAAACATTTTGACCGAAGAGGAAGGACAGCGGCTGGTAGTTGACGTGCGGGAAACCAGGACGGCATTGGCAGCCCTGGCGAAAGCCGGTATCGCAGCAAAGACCGAAGGGGAGAGTTCTTTAGTTATTACCGACAAATCGTGTTTACAATACTCTGAAAAAATCGCCGTTTTGCTGGTGGAAGCGGGTTGTCCGCCTGCCAGGCTAGTAGTAGAGCAAAAAGACCTGGAATCGTACTTCCTGGGGCTGGTGGGGGCAAATGCGAAGGAGACTAAATAATCATGAATACGATAATGCTTGAATTTATCCCGGCGCTGCGGGTGGAATTTCAGAAGATGCGGCGCACGAAGACACTCTGGCTGACCATCTTTGGATTTATCCTGGCGAGTGTGATAGGCGGGCTGTTCATGTATATCCTGAAAGACCCGGAGCGCGCGCGGCAGCTGGGGTTGATTGGGGCTAAAGCGCAGGTCTTCGGCGGCAGCGCAGACTGGCCCAGCTTTTTCAATTTCATGTTACTGCTGGTCAGCGTCGGCGGACTGATTATTTTCGGATTTATCTTTGTCTGGATCTTCGGGCGGGAATACAGCGATAAAACCTACTATGATATGCTGTCTTTGCCAACTTCCCGGGTGACGATTGTAACGGCCAAGATCTTTACCGCTGCTTACTGGTGCATGGCGCTGGTTTTGATGGTGTTTGTACTGATACTGGGCATCGGGGCGGCGCTGCAATTGCCGGGGTGGTCGTCAGCGGTAACAATGCGCGGACTGGCGCTGCTTTTAGGCACCGGGGCATTAACAGTATTAACCTGTATTCCGTTTGGGCTGGTCGCGAGTTTTACCCGCGGCTATTTGCCGGCGGTGGGGGGTATTTTCCTGGCGCTCATTTTGGGACAGA
>Ga0265316_10000703_pt1 | contig 37060 bp, 27 predicted proteins | sample 4522metaG_FD_202092 | JGI IMG/M metagenome (GOLD analysis project Ga0265316, IMG submission 202092) | Rhizosphere microbial communities from Carex aquatilis grown in University of Washington, Seatle, WA, United States - 4-5-22 metaG | ecosystem: Host-associated > Plants > Roots > Rhizosphere >...
GCATGAGCGAAGCGAGGGGACCAGGGCGCCTCTCCCGGCGGAAAGCGAAAACTGGCCACGCCAGCGGCGCCATGGGATGGCCTGCCCGCGCGAACAGCCGTCCGAATTTCCCGACAAGCTCTAGCTATTGTCGACGTTCAGTCTCAGCGTCAGTGGCGTACCATCGGTTGCGGTGGTCCCCAATTCGATGAAAGTGTCAGGACGTGTCTTCAAGGCGAGATTGTTGACTCGATTTACGAGGACGCGGTTCAGGGAATCATACGTCCATAGTTGATCGCCGGTCGGAACACCGGCCCCTGCGGTCCAGGATATGACGTTCGAGCCCGCTGTCTGGGGCGGCCGAACGCCCATGAAGACCTCGGTCGATCCATTGCAGTTCAGCAGGCAAGAGAAGCCGATGCTGTCTGCGGCCGCGTCCGGGCCTTCGATTCCTGCAGCGTCTGCACCTCCGGATCCCGCAGCGTCCGAGCCTCCGATTCCCGCACCGCCAGAGTCTACGATTCCCGCACCACCAGAGCCATTGGCTCCGCCGTAACCCAACTGTCCGCCGGTTCCACTTCCGCCTGTTCCTGGAGCTCCGCCAGTGTCGCTCTGGGCCGCGTCGATCTCCCCGCCCGGGCTGCTGCCCCCACCCGCGCCCGCGAAGCCGGCATCGATTCTCGTCACGCCGGGATCGGAGACGCACCTGTCAGAATGGCAGGTGAGACCACGATCGCACGTAGCATTGGGATAGCATGGACAGCGCTCTTGGCCGGCAATGCAGGACGGAAGCCCACCGTCCGACTTGCTCCCGCACGCAATATTGCCATGGAGGACCAATACCAATGCTGCGGGAAAAATCCATGACCGAAAAAATCGTCCAGAGTCCATAAGGACAAATAGTACTACTTCAATGGTCTGACAAGAAAGGCTTCGATCAGCGCACGGGTCCCAGCAGGCGGCCGCGCTCGCTGCTTCCGTGGACGGGCCGGTGTAGCACGATCTCGCGCCCGGCCTTGCGGCCGTGTTCGTAGGCCTCGTTTCGGTAAAGGCCGATGCCCGAGCCGCGGGTGGTGCGCGGATAGCGCTGGCGTAGAAACCCGGCCAGGGCCGGATCGCCGACCCAAATCAATCCCTCGCGCCGGCTCTCGGCAGCGCCTGACTTCAATTTCTCGTCGAAGCCGATCATCACCCCAGTCATGAAACGCCGCCGCTCGCGGTTGCTGGCGATGCTGTGGCGCCGCTTGTGTTCACGCCAGAGACGTTCCGCCGTTTCAAGCAGGAAGCCGTGCACATACGCCGCCACTTCCAGATTGGACAAGGTGCCGCAGATCTCCAGCACGCGGCCGCGCCGTCCTTCACTCGGCACGAAATACGGCACCCAAATCACCTCGACGAAGAAGTGGCGCGAAAGAATGCCTGCCAGCACGTGCTCGGCCGCCTCGATGCGCCCGCTCGGCTTGCCCAGGTGGCGAAAGGCAAATCCCTCGGCCGCCCGGGTAACCGTCTGATCGATGTTGTGCTTGAGCATCAGCCGTTGCGCCGTGTTCATCGCGGCCTCGGCTTCGTGCAGATTGGGGCTCTCGGCCAAGGCGAGCAGGCGCGCGATCCGGCGCAGCACCGGATTTTCCTCCCCTGCCCCCGCTTCGGGCAAACCACGTGCCGACGGATCGAAGCCGTGCTGCCGGCACAGATTCTCGAAGGCCGGGCCATGCGCGCTCTCGTCGTCGATGCCCATGACCTCGTCGACGAACTGGTGGGCAACCTCGTGTTTGAGCACCTCGCGCACCACGCCCCAGGGCTGGTCATAGACCAACGACCGCGCCAGCGAAAGCGTGCGGCTGCGACGATCCCAGAATCCCAAACGCACGCCCGCATCGTGCAAGGCGAACACGGGCGGCCGCAGGCGCCCGCGAAAGTGATTGCCACTGATCTCGCGCCAGACAGAGGCCAGCTCACGCAGAAGGGCCGCTTCCAAAATCTCTCTCATTGTGCAAGTTCCTCAGATAGGCGTCGCGCCAGCTTGCCTGATCGGCTGACCAATTCGGGCACGCCTGCGTTGTGATAGGCGTTGCCGTGAAAATAGAGACCCGCGTGGCGCTTCTCGCCGGCCTCTAGTGCGGCGACGCGGTCCATGTGCCCAAGGGTGTACTGGGGCAATGCCCGCTCGTGACGGACGACGTGGGCGAACGCGGGTGGCGCGGTCAGGCCGAGCAGTCTCTGCAAATCGGTGTGGGCCAGGGCCGTCAATTCCTCGTCGGTCAGACGCACGGTCTCGGGATGGCGGGCCCCGCCGGTTCGCACCGAGAACAACGAGAACTGGGCGGGCGCACGCCCCGGTAGGATGGCCGAGGCGAAAATGGCGCCAAGAATATTTAGCCGTTCAGAGGCCGGCACGAAGAAACCGTAGGCATCCGCGGGCCGCGGCAGCGCCCCGGCGGCATAGCCCAAATGGACGAGCGCGACCGGAACATAAGGAATGTGCGTGAGGATCTCGGACAGCCCAGAATCGAGCGGTCGGATCACATCGCAGGCCTGATGGGCGGGAATGGCCAGTACCAGCGCGTCCGCGTCCAGAACACTGCGCCGCCCCTCCTCCTCAACCGTCAGGCGAAAACCGCTGCCCTCACGCTCTGCCTGCACGATGCGCACACCCAGACGAAGCCGGTCGCCCAGTCGATTGGCCAGCGCCGTGGTCAGCTCGTCGAGGCCACTGGCAAACGAAGAGAGGCAAGGCCCGTCGCTGCCCGCCCGCCGCCGCGCCCGCTGCTTCCGCAGATCAGCGCGCATACCCAAGACCAGGCTGCGGTGCCCGCGCTCCAGCGCCGCCATCAAAGGAAATGCGGCCGGCAGGCTCACCACATCAGGATCCCCCGCGTACAGCCCCGACACCAGCGGCTGCAACAGTCGCTCGCCCGCCAGTGCGCCCAGTCGCCGGGTGGCAAAGGCCGTCACGGATTCATCCTGTCCCCGCGCCGACGGTCCCCGCGGCAAAACCAGATCAGCCAGCATGCGCAATTTGGCCGAAAACGGCAGAAGTTGGGAACGAAACAGCGCCGCCGCATCGAGAGGCGTGTCGTGCAGGCGGCCATTGGCCACCACCAAGCGGCGCTCGCCGGTGTCAAAGGCCACCACCACCCGATCTTCAATGCCCAGGTGACGGGCCAAGGGCGTGACACTGTTGTTCCGATCGATGTAGCTGGCCGGCCCGCGCTCGCAGATGTATCCGTCGCAGCGATCGGTTTCGATCTTGCCGCCCGCACGCCGCTCAGTCTCCAGCACCAGAGGGGAAACGCCGAGCCGCTCCAGCTCGAAAGCGAGCGACAGGCCGGAGATTCCTGCGCCGGCAACCACGATGCGTTTCATCGTTTCACTCCCCCACCTGCGCGTGCAGCAACCCCACGTGCCACTCGAAGGTCAAGCCACCCGCGGGCCAGTCCCCGGCTGCCTCGCATCCCTCAGCACCGAAGATCGCCTGCAGCGATCCACGGCTTGCCAGTGTGTCGAGCAACGCTCGCGCGTCGGCAAACCGTTCCTCGACCACGACCGATTCAAGACGACGGACGTGAAGCGCACCCGGCAACAGGCTCGCCATGTCCTCGATCCGCAGACCCTGGCTCGCCATGCGAACAAACGTCCGCCGGCGCGCGTGCAGCAGCCGAGCCAGCCAGCGGTTTCCGTCGGCGCGGCTCCAGTGCCGCAGGGGCGCGCTCACCAACAGCGAACCGCCGGGCCGCAGCACACGCAGCACTTCAGCCCCCGCGGCCGGCCCGAACCAGTGCCAGGAGAAATTGGATACCACCACATCGAACGATCCTGTGGCGTAGGGCAATGCCTCGGCCGCGGCTTGGCGCAACGAAACCGCGGCCAGATCTGGTTTGCTCGCCGCCCGCGCAAGCATGGGCAAGGACACGTCGACGCCGTGCCAGGTGAGACCCGAAAACGCCTGCAACAGCCCCTCGGTTGAAAAGCCACTGCCGCAGCCAAGGTCAAGGCCGCACCCGTGCAAAAACGGCCCCGCGCCGGCCACGAGGTGTGTCAGCAGTCTTGCGTAGAAGGAACGATTCTCGCCGCAGTCGTAGCGCCGCGCCCGCTCGCCGTCGGACCACGGGCCGGCGCCGACGTCGCGATCGGACGCCAAATTGCTGCGTTCGATACTCGGGCGCATGGCGAATCGAGGGCAGCTTTTACCACGCAGTCCACGGATGTCCCGCCGGCAATACTCCCACCAGACCGCCCGTGACAAGGCGCGGCCCACGACGCGCTGTCGCCAGCGATGCCACGACGCCAAGAACTTGCTGCTATGGTTGTCTGTCTTGCCCCAAGACGAAGAGTCGACTGAAAGGATCCTCCATGAGTTCCAAGCCCTATCACTTTGAAACCCTGGCTCTGCATGCAGGACAGCCGGTCGATGCCACCCTGTCGCGCGGGCTGCCCGTCTATCGGACGACGTCCTACCTCTTCAAGAATACTGAGCACGCGGCCAATCTGTTTGCCCTCAAGGAGTTGGGCAACATCTATACCCGGCTGCAGAACCCCACGACCGACGTGCTCGAACAGCGCGTGTCGCAGCTTGAGGGTGGCGCGGCCTCGGTGGCGGTCGCATCAGGTACGGCGGCCGTGTTCTACGCCGTGGTGACCCTGGCCCAAGCCGGCGACGAGATCGTGGCGGCCAACAATCTCTACGGCGGCACGTACACCCAGTTCGACGCCATCTTGCCCCAATTTGGCATCAAGACCCGCTTCGTCGATCCGCGCGATCCGAAGAACTTCGAGCGCGCCATCAACGACAAGACGCGCGCCTTGTACATCGAGACAGTGGGCAATCCGGTGCTGGATTTCACCGATGTGTCGGCCGTGGCCGAGGTCGCGCACCGTCACGGGCTTCCACTCATCGCGGACGCCACATTCACCACGCCCTATCTTCTGCGCACCATCGAGCACGGCGCGGACATTGTCATCAACTCGCTGACCAAGTGGCTGGGCGGCCATGGTTCCGCCATCGGCGGCATTGTGACCGATTCGGGGAAATTCGACTGGAAGAATCCCCGTTTTCCGCTGTTCAACCAGCCCGACAGCAACTACCACGGCCTGCGCTGGGCCCACGATCTGCCGGCGGCGCTGGCTCCGATCGCATTCGCCCTTCGGGTGCGCACCGTGCCCCTGCGCAACCTGGGTGCCTGCATCGCACCCGACAATTCGTGGATCCTTTTGCAGGGCATCGAAACCCTGGCCGTGCGCATGGTTCGTCACAGCGAGAACGCGCGCAAGGTGGCTGAGTTTCTCCAGCGCCACCCCAAGGTCGCCTGGGTTCGTTACCCCGGTCTGCCGCAAGACCCGAGCTACAGCGTGGCCAGTCGGTATCTGCAGAATGGCTTTGGCGGCATGGTGGTCTTCGGCCACAAGGGCGGCTACCAGGCTGCGGTCAAGCTCATCGATAACATCAAGCTCTTCTCCCACCTAGCCAACGTGGGCGATGCCAAGAGCCTCATCCTCCATCCCGCCAGCACGTCCCATTCGCAGCTCAGCGAGCAGCAACAGCGCGACTCCGGCCTGACCCCCGATCTCATCCGACTGTCCGTCGGGTTGGAGCATCCCGACGACCTCATCGAGGCGCTCGATCAAGCCCTTGCCCTTGGATGAACACGGTTAGGCCCTTCTGCCACGCTACCGATTGGGCAACTCGGCGAGAAAATCCCTAAGGCTCAGAATCTCGACGCCTTTTGCGTGCTGGGATCTCGCGCCCAGGAAGACAACGATCCGCCGCTTGAGCGTCGGCACGTTCGACGCCAGGCTCTCGAAGCCGGAGAACCAGTCGCTGCGTGCATCCCGCCCCGACTTGACCTCGATGCCCCACAGTTCCCGTCCTACTTGCAACACGAAATCGACCTCACCGCCGTGGCGCGTGCGGAAGTGGAACAGGCGTGCGTCTGGCCAGAGATCCCCGACCCGGCGATGCAGCTCGTAGGCGACGAGGTGTTCAAGCAGGAGGCCGCGCTCGTCTGGCAACGGCTGGTCGAGCGGACGGAGCAAGAGCGCGTTGCGAACACCGAGGTCGAAGAGAAAGACCTTGGGATGCGCCACCAGACTATGCCGATCCGAGCCGCTCCAGGCCGGCACGGTGAAAGCGACCAGCGTGTCCTCAAGGATCGAAAGGAAGCGACGAGCGGTCTCGTACTTCACCGCCGCCTCGTCGCACAGCTTCTTGAGATTCAGAACAAGCCCCGACGACGCAGCCACCAGTTCCAGCATGCGGGCGTAGCCGCCCACATCGCGGACCAGCGCCTCGGCCTGGATCTCCTCGCGCAAGTAGGTGTCCGCGTAGCTGCGCAGATCGTTGGCGCGCGCCCGGGCATCCTTCTCCGCGCACACCCCCGGCAGGGTTCCGTGCGCCAGGGCGCCGTCGAGCGAAAAATCATCCCCCAGCTCGGCGGCCAAAAGCGGATGCAGGTGGTGAACGTGGACGCGGCCGGGCAGCAGGTTGGCCTGTCCGCGGCGCAGCTTTCGCGCACTGGAGCCCGAGAGCAGAAATCGAAAGCGGCCAGGGTGTTCGTCGAGCAACACCTGCACGACATCGAACAACGCGGGCACGCGCTGGACTTCGTCGAGCAGAACAGTTCGCACGCTAGGGCGGGCCGCGCGTAGCTCGGCCTCTAGCCGTTCAGGCCGAGACACGTAGTCGCGGAAGACGGCCGGACTGGCCAGATTCAGACTGAGATCAGGACCCAGGGCACCCAGCAAGGTCGACTTGCCCACCTGGCGGGGACCCAGCAGAAGCACGCTCTTCTTGTCCCGCGCGAGTCGTCGCGCCAACAGCCTTTCATACACGTGGGTATTGTAGCCGTATTTTTACCCACGACAAGGAAACAGGAGGGTGTGTCCCCTGTTGCGCCGAAACTGAAGGTCCTCTGATGCCAGAAGACGCCGCTCGGTTACGCGATTCCGAAACGCAAATCCATGCTTGTCGGCCGCTATGGCCCGAGGATGTTTGACAGGACATGCTTGGCCTACGATGGCGACAAAGGCTCCCGGGATCACCCTGCCGAAAACCGTGGTTGCCCTCGGCTTGGTCAGCCTCTTCACTGACGTTTCCAGCGAAGCCATATTCCCGCTGCTCCCGGCGTTTCTGGCGACCCTCGGCGCTTCCAACGCCTTCATTGGACTGGTCGAAGGGGCGGCGGATCTGGTTGCCAGTGTTCTCAAGTACCTGACCGGCCTGCTCGCCGACCGGCGCGCGCGCTTCAAGCCATTGGTTCTCGTCGGCTACGGCATCTCGACCATCGTACGTCCGCTGGTTGCCTTTGCCCTGGCCCCCTGGCACGTGCTGGCGGTACGCGTGGCCGATCGCGTGGGCAAGGGCATACGCACCAGTCCGCGCGACGCGCTCATTGCCGCTGTGACGGATCCGTCGATTCGGGCGCGGGCCTACGGCTTTCACCACGCCATGGACCACGCCGGCGCCGCCATCGGAACGCTGCTTTGTGCCGGCATGCTTTGGTGGCTGGGCGTGCATACCGGCCAGACGGCCAGCAGCGAGCAGATGCGCACCGTCTTTTTCTGGGCCGCGATCCCCGGCGTGTTCGCAATGCTGGCGCTCGCCCTCACCCGCGAGCCGGCCAGACCGGCGCCCCTCCGCGCCGCACCCGGGGAGTCGCGATCGCTGCCGCCCGCCCTGAAGCGCGCCTTGCTGCCCATCGTGCTCTTCGCCTTTGCCAACGCCACCGACGCCTTCATTCTGGTCAAGGCCGCGCGGCTCGGCGCCTCGCCCATCCTGGCCCCTCTGCTCTGGCTCGGGCTCAACACCATCAAGGCGAGCACGGCCACGGCCGGCGGTCGGCTGGCCGATCGCTACGGCAAGCGCAACGCGCTGGCGCTCGGGTGGGTGGTCTACGCCGTCACTTGGTCTGCCGTGGGATTCGCCCAGACCGCCCCGATCCTGTTTGCCCTTTCCGCCCTGTACGGAATTTCGCACGGATTGGTCGAGGGCCCAGAAAAGGCTCTGGTGGCCGAGTTGGCAGGCGGCAGCGGCAAGGGCCGCGCCTTCGGTGCCTACAGCATGTTGATTGGGCTGGCCGGGCTGGCCGCCAGCGCGACTTTTGGCCTGGTCTGGGATCGATTGGGCAGCGTGGCGGCCTTTGCGGGCTCAGGCGGGTTTGCGCTCGTTGCCGCGGTCACGCTGGTTCTGCGCGTGCCCGCACCGAAAAAGGCAGAGCAAGGAACATGACCATGAACATGCAGACTGAAGGCCCCCTACCCCGCCGACCGATGCCGGTCATCTTCGCCGCACACGGCGCGCCCATCCTGCTCGACGACGCCCTTTGGATCGCCGAGCTCGCCGCGTGGGCCAAGGCGATGCCCAGACCCAAGAGCATCCTCATGATTTCCGCCCACTGGGTGGAACGGCCCACCACACTCGGCGCCACGCGCACGGTGCCGCTCGTCTACGATTTTTACCAATTCCCTGATCGCTACTACCACACCCAGTACCCCGCTCCTGGCGCGCCCGAGCTGGCCGCGAATGTGCGCGAACTTCTGCGCCAACAGCACATGGCGATTGCTGAGGATCCGACACGTGGGCTCGATCACGGGGCCTATGTTCCCCTGGTGGCGATGTACCCCGGCGCCGATGTTCCTGTGCTTCAGATCTCGATGCCAGCCCTCGATACCCGCACCCTCTTCAAACTCGGACAGGCCCTGGCCCCGTTGCGCGACGAAGGCGTGCTGGTGTTCGGCAGCGGCTTTCTCACCCACAACATGCGCTATGCCTTCCGCGCCGGAGTTCCCGCCTGGGCCAAGGATTTCGACGCCTGGGTCGCCGACGCGCTCTTACGCTTCGACGTGGACGCGCTGCTGGATTTCCAAACGAAGGCTCCAGCCGCCGAAATGGCCCTGCCGACCTGGGAGCACTACGCGCCTGTGCTGGTCGCCGCGGGCGCGATCGGCAACCGGCAACCCGCAACCAGCTTTCCCATCACCGGCTTCTGGATGGACGGCGCCTTCACCAAGCGATCGGTCCAGTTCGACTAATTATTCTTTGGCGCGTGCGATGGCGAAGACGCCCTGAACTTTGTCGGCAGAGTCACGGTAGAGCGTGGCGTTGAACGACACGGCCAGGATTCCGCCGGAAGCCGTCGCGAGATTCATTTGGTAGTCGCGCACCTCGCCTTCGTCGAAGGTACGGCGCACGCCAGCCTCTGCGCGCGCGGCATCGTCGAAGAAGTTCTTGAACGGAACGCCGACGATCCGCGCGCGCGGATAGCCAGTCAACTCTGAAGCAGCGCGATTGGCGTCGGTGATGATGCCGTCACGGTTGATGGTCACCATCAAGTCCAGGCAGCACTCGATGAGGCCCCGCGAATAGTTCTGCGCGTCCTGCAACGCCCGCATCATCTTGAGCCGCTCGCGGATGTCGCGCGCCGCCGCGAACACGCCCTGCACCACCCCGTCGGAATCCCGATACACGGCGGCATTGAAGGACACCGGAATCGATTCCTGCTGCGCGCTCACCAGGGTCAGTTCGTAGTTGCGGACCAAACCGTCTCGGAATGCGAGGTCGACACCCTGGAGCGCCCGCACGGGATCCGCAAACAGATCGCGAAAAGGCAAACCAATCAGGGTTTCGCGGGCGCGGCCGCTCACCTCCACCGCCGCCTGATTGACATCGATGATCGCCCCGTCCTTGTCGATCACCATGAGGGCGTCGAGGCTGGCTTCCAGCAGGCCGCGCGCATACTCGCGCGACTGGCGGACCTCGTGATAAACCGCCGTCGATGCCGGGTTGACACACAAGATGAGCCCGTGAACCAGCCCGTCGCGACGGTCGCGGTAGACCAGCCCATCGAGCAGCACAGGCACGGCGCTGTCGTCAGGCAGGCGTAGGCGAAGCGGCGACGCGGTTTCCTTGCCCTGCGAAAAGCAAACCCGCAGGCTGGCCGACACCTGATCCGGGTTGACGAAAAACGAAGCCAGCGGCCGGGTGACCAGGGCCCTCCGTTCGCGCTCGGCAAGCCGGCAGAAGGAATCGTTGGCGTCAGTGATCCCGCCATGCTCGTCGACGGTGACCAGCGGCGCATTGTTGCTGCCCAGCAGCCCCGACGTGTAGTGGTGGGCGAAGTGCACCTCACCGTCTCGCTCGATGGTCTGCTCAGGCGCACGTGCCGACGCCTGCTGCGCCTCGGCCGCAAGCTGGCGCATCAGCGCGTCGACGTTGGCGCGGGATGGGAAGGCCCACTCCCTGGCACCAGGAACCAGCAGCAGCTCGTGAATGACAAACGCGCCGTCGCTGTCATTCGCCTCGGCGGCGGCGAGCGCGCGGATCTGCCGCACGGTGCGCTCGTAGTCGACGACCGGTCCCTTCCCGTATCCGGAACAGTAGGGCTTGATGGTCAGGACCTCGCCCAGGCGCGGATCGTTCAGCACCCAGAAGGGAAACCACTTGCACACCAGGTAGCGCGACTCGTGCTTGGCGCAGCGGTTGTCGGCAGTGAGAAACGGGCATGGCTCGTAGGTGAGCTGGGCCAGCTTGCGCGCGTAGCGACAGCACTCGCCACAATTCTGGCATTCGAACCGCGTCTTGCCCGGAATGACAAAGTGACTCTTGGTCAGAATCCCCTGGATGTCTCGATTGCCGGCCTCGATGCCGAGATCGACCAAGGCCTGTGCGCGCCCCCCAGCCGCAAGCTCGTTGAACTGTTCCAGGCGCGCCCAGTCGACCGATCGCCCCGGGCTAGCAACACGCGCCTCTTTGGAACTCGGTCGCTTCTGCCTGTGCCTGCCCATTGGGTTACTTCGCCCCCCGTCCCAAAATCCGATCCGCGGCGGGCGCGTTGATTATCCCGGCACCAACCAGAAAGTCCAGATACCGCGCCGACGTATTGCCGCAATTCTCGCGCTTCACGGCGCGCGGCTGCGACAGTCACCAAGCCAATCGACCGTCCGTGGTGCTACGCTTTCCCGCCTTGTATCCCCATCTTCTGCAACCGCTCAATCTCGGGTTCGTGACCCTGGCCAATCGCATGGTCATGGGATCCATGCACACCGGGTTTGAAGAATCCCCGACAGGGCTGCGGCGGCTGGCTGACTTCTACGCCGAACGTTGTCGCGCCGGCGTCGGGCTAGTAGTGACCGGAGGATTCTCGCCCAATGCCGCCGGTTGCCCGTTTGGCAAGGCCGCGCAGATCGTGACCGAGGCGGACGCCGAAGCCCACCGCCCCATGGTCCAGGCGGTCCACGCGGCGGGCGGCAGGATCCTGCTGCAGTTGCTGCACGCGGGCCGCTACGCCCTACACCCGGGCGCGGTCGCGCCCTCGGCCATTCAGTCGCCGACCAGCCCGTTCTGCCCGCGCGAGCTGGCGGCTGACGAAATCGAAGCAACCATCGAAGACTTCGTGCGCGCCGCCCGACTGGCCCAATCTGTCGGTTATGACGGTGTTGAACTGATGGGTTCAGAGGGCTATCTGGTCAACCAGTTCATTGCGGCGCGGACCAACCAGCGCACTGACCACTGGGGCGGAACCCTCGACAATCGCCTGCGCTTTCCCGTCGAGCTGACCCGACGGGTGCGGGCTGCTGCTGGCCCGGCCTTCATCGTGATGTTCAGACTGTCGGTGGCTGATCTCGTTCCTGGCGGCAGCACATTTGCAGAAACCGTCGAGCTGGCCCAGCGACTGGAGCGGGCGGGCGTGTCCATTGTGAATACCGGCATCGGCTGGCACGAATCCCGGGTGCCCACAATTCACATGAGCGTCCCGGCCGCCGCCTTCGTGTCGATTGTCGGCCGACTGAAGGCCAATCTGACAGCGCCCGTGGCCGCCACCAATCGTATCAATCGACCTGACATCGCGGAGCGTGTACTGGCCGCCGGGCAAGCCGATCTGGTGGTTCTCGCGCGCCCGCTGCTGGCCGACCCGGACTTCGTGCAAAAGTTGGCCGCGGGCCGCGCCGACGAGATTCGACCTTGCGTCGCCTGCAACCAGGGTTGCCTCGACCGCATTTTCGAGGGACGCGAGCTTTCGTGCCTGGCCAATCCGACGGTTGTCCACCAAGGCGAGTCGCGGCTCAGGCCCGCCGTTGCCGCGCGCAGAATCGCCGTGGTCGGCGCCGGGCCAGCCGGTCTTGCCTGTGCAGCCACGCTGGCTGGCCGTGGCCATCGCGTGGTCATTTTCGAAGCGCGCCCGTGGCTCGGTGGACAACTCGACTTGGCCAGACGCGTGCCGGGAAGGGAAGAGTTCGGGCACCTGGTCAGCCATTTCTCGCGCACCCTTGTGCGGCTGGGTGTCGAAATTCGCCTGAACGCTGCCGTGACCGCGCAGGAGTTGGGCCGCGCCGATTTCGCCGAAATCGTGGTCGCCACCGGTACGCGGCCTCGGTCCTCCGATCTGGACGGCGTCTCCGGCGTACGCGTTCTCAACTTCACCGATGTCTTGCTTGGTTGCCCTGTCGGCCCCCGCGTGGCGATCCTTGGCGGGGGCGGGGTTGGCTTCGAGGTGGCGGAGTTTCTCAGCGACGCCCATTCACCGGGCAGTCAAGACATCGATGCCTACTGTCGGGAATGGGGCGTCGACAGGGACGGAAGCACGCCGGGCTTTCTTTCCGCCGTCACGCCGCAAGTCCCGCGCGCGGATCGCGTTGTCTACCTTCTGCAGCGCAAGGGCAGCAAGATGGGCAAGAACCTCGGCCGCACCACCGGCTGGATCCGCCACGCTCGCCTGGTCAATCGCGGTGTCCAGATGATCCCAGGCGTGCGCGTGCAGGGGATAGATCAGCGCGGGCTGGTGCTGACCATCGGTCAACGCAAACGCGTGCTGGAGGTCGACGATGTCGTCGTCTGCATCGGGCAGGTGCCCGTCAGCGAGCTGGCCGATGAACTGCGCGCGGCTGGGCTGCGCCCGCAAGTGATCGGCGGCGCCCGCGACGCCACAGCCCTATCTGCAGAGCGCGCCATCCGCGAAGGCGTTGACCTTGGCGGAGCGCTGTAGCTCGCACCCTTCCAAGAGTCCAGCCACTGCGGATTCTGTCGCCGGCGAGGTCATGGCACCAGGACGGTCGACGTGTAGATGTAACCGCCGTAGGCCACTGCGACCAGCTTCGTGCCGTCAAACGACGACGCCACAGACATCCAGCGCTGCTGGGAACCAGTCGGCGTCCAGGTCGCCCCGGAGTCCCCCGACACGTAGATGCAACCGTGTTGGTCCGCAGCGACCAGCTTCGTGCCGTCAGACGACGACGCCACGGATGTCCCGGGACTGGCCGTCGTCGTCCAAGTCGCCCCGGAGTCTCCTGAAGAGTAGATCCATCCGTCGCCCGCAGCGACCAGCTTCGTGCCGTCAGACGACGACGCCACGGACGACCAGTCATGTTGTGTTGCCACGGCGCCTGTCAACACCGAGTCAGATGACGTATAGATGTAGCCGGACTCGCCGCCGTTGGCGGCCACGGCGACCAGCTTCGTGCCATCCGACGACAACGCCACGGACATCCAGGCCTGATAGGAACCGGTCTGCGTCCAGGTCGCACCGGAGTCCCCCGACGTGTAGATGTAGCCACCCGGGACCACGGCGGCGAGCTTCGTGCCATCCGCTGACGACGCCACGGCTTGCGAGCCCGGAGCACCGGCCGGTGTCCAGGTCGCCCCGGAGTCGGCCGACGTGTAGATGTGCACGCCGTGGGGTGCGGCGACGAGCTTCGTGCCATCCGCTGACGACGCCACGGCCCACCACGCTTGCTGAGTGCCGGTCTGTGTCCAGGTCGCCCCAGCGTCTGCCGACGTGTAGATGTAGTCACCCTCGGCCGCGGCCACAAGCTTCGTGCCATCCGCTGACGACGCTACAGATCTCCAGTACTTTGACGGCGCGCCAGACGGCTTCCACACGAGAGCGCTCTTCCCAACCCCGCTGCCAGCGCCACCCGCACCGCCCGCGGCGCCGCCATTCCCGGTTTCGCCGGCCGTCGGGGTGGAGCCCCCGGTGTCCATAGGATTGGTGCCGCCCGGGCCGCTCCCGCCGCCGCCACACCCGACTGTGGCGACGAAGATCGAAAGCACGGTCAACTTCGTGAAGAGAGAACAGATATGATTCGACATGGGACCTCCAGTTGAACGGGACATAGAAGCTATGAACGAGTCTGCATGGGCAGTCTGGTGAGGGTTCTTTCCGAAGGCCTTCGTCGCCGCGGAGTCGTACAGCGGCGACGATTCACTGCGCCGGGCCTGTCGATATGTAGATGCAGTAGCCAGACGCGGCGAAGAGCTTCGTGCCGTCCGATGACGACGCCACTGAACGCCAGGACTCGAGGTAACCTTGTCGCGTGGGCGTTCCGTTTTGCTGCGTCCAGGTCACCCCGGAGTCCCCTGATGTGAAGATGTCATGGTCGGTGGTGGCGACAAGCTTCGTACCATCTGACGACGACGCCACCGACGTCCAGAATTGCGATGAGCCCTGTTGCGTCCAAGTCGCCCCGGAGTCGCCTGACGTGTAGATGTAGCCGTTCCAGACGACGGCGACCAGTTTCGTGCCGTCCGATGACGACGCTACGGAGTACCAGAACTGCTTAGTACCTCGCTGCGTCCAAGTTGCCCCCGAATCCCATGACGTGTACACGTAGGGGCTGGTACCACTGCCGCCACTGGCCACGGCGACCAGTTTCGTACCGTCAGATGACGACGCCACAGATGTCCAGTAGGGTGAGGTACCCCGCCGCGTCCAAGTCGCCCCGGAGTCGCCAGATGTGTAAATGTAGCCACCGCTGGCCACGGCGACAAGCTTCGTGCCATCTGACGACGACGCCACCGACGTCCAGTATTGCGATGAGCCCTGCTGGGTCCAGGTCATCCCCGAGTCGCCTGACGTGTAAATGTAGCCTTGGTTGACCACGGCAACAAGCTTCGCGCCGTCAGATGACGACGCCACTGACGACCAGTTCTGCGATGTGGTGCTTCGCTGTGTCCAGGTCGCCCCAGAGTCCCCTGATGTGTAAATGTAGTTGGAAGTGGCGACCAGTTTCGTGCCGTCCGATGACGACGCCACGGAGTACCAACCAACCTGCGGGGAACCAGTCTGGGTCCACACCACCCCGGCCAAGGGGACGCAAGTTCCTGTTCCGTCGTCGGGTGCGTTCACCGGGCAAGCGCCGGTGCCGGACACGCTCACGCCTGCGCTGCCACCCGGGGTGGCTGAAGAAGCCACAGTTCCCGCGCTACTAGCGACCGGACGAGTGGGCGAGAACACGACGTGCACCGTGCAGGCCGTGTTCGGCGCCAGGGTCGTCTTGCCGGAGATGCAGTCAAAAGCGCCCCCAGTCTGGACCGCAAAATCGGGGTTGTCTGACTTCACGGTAATCGCTCCACTGGTCTGCTGGCCTGTGTTTGTGATCGCGAAACTCTGCGCGTTGCTCGACTGGCCGGTGGTGACCGAGCCGAAATCCAGGCTCGGTGGCGAAACCGAGAGGCTCGCGGACGATCCGCAGGAGCCTGCCGCACAGGTGCCCCCGGTTGAACATGTGGCACCGCTGGCCACGCAGGAATTGGCCACGCAGCAGCCGCCATTTGTGCAAACGGAAATGCCACAAGGAATGCCGGCTGAGTCCGAAGCGGTGTCGCCTCGCCCGCTCGAATCAGGAGTCGCCGGCGATCGGTCCGCCGCGACAGCGTCTGGGGCCGCCCCTCCACTATCAGCCGTCTTCGCATCGGAGCCAGTCCCAGCGCCGGAATCCGGCTGCGTGGCCTTGGGTGCGTCGGGGGCCGGGTTGGTGAGATCGCTCGCCCCGGCATCGCGGCCTTGTGCATCTGCCGCTCCGCCCGCGAGGTCCGCACCCTGGCCACTGGCGTCCGCGACATCCGTGCCGCCGTCCGCGCCCAGGCTTGGTCGGTTTTGCGGAAGCTGGCCATTGGGGTCGAGATCGGCCGGGACGGCGCAGACCCCGCCCACGCACATTTGCTCGGTGGTGCAGTCGGTGCGGGACCGACACGCGCTTCGGCAGATCTGGTCGGGTGCACACACGAATGCACCGCTACAGGACAATGTCTTTGAACAATCGGCCTCGGCAGGCAACTGGCAGAGAGTCGCGTTGTCAGCCCTCACGCAACTCTGACCGGTTGGGCAGTTCGCCGAAATTTGGCAGGAATCGTGGCAGATCCCGCTCATGCACGTCTGCTGGCTGGTGCAATCGGTGGAGGACTGACAGGCGGTCCGGCAACGCTGGTCGGATGCGCACACGAATCCGACGCCGCAAGATGCTGTCTTCGAGCAGTCACCCTCGGCGGGCAACTGGCAGATGGTCGAGTTGTCGGTCTTTACGCAAGTCTGGCCGGTTGGGCAGTCTGCCGATGTGTGGCAGGCGTCGTGGCACTTGCCCATAGTGCACACCAGGGGCTGGTTGCAGTCACTGTTGAGAATGCACGCGCCGCCCACGTCTATCTTCTTCGCCCCGCTGCAACCGACTACCAGCCAAGCTGAAACGGCGATCAAACCAAGAAGGCGGAAACACGATAGGGACATTGCAATCCTCCAGTTAGGTCTCTTGCTCTTTGTGAAAACGGGGCGCCGCAAAAATATCACAACGTGAGCCGGTCGCGGTCAGGATGGAAGCGCACCATCACTGCTGAGCGATCAGCGCCGGATTCAAGGCATCGGGCCGCTCGACGTGTAGATGTACCCGCCGCAGACCACGGCGACGCGTTTCGTACCATCCGATGACGTCGCCACCGACCGCCAGTCTTGCTGGGTACCGGTCGGCGTCCAGGTCGCCCCGGAGTCGTTCGACACGTAGATGTACCCGTCGCCGGCCATGCCGCCGACGGAGGACGCTGCGACCAGTTTCGTGCCGTCAGATGACGACGCCACGGATGTCCAGGTCTGCTGAGAACCAGTGTGCGTCCAGAGATTCACGTTGTCCGCCGACGTATAGAGGTAGCCAAGGTAGGCTGCGGCGACGAGCCTTGTGCCATCCGATGACGACGCCACTAACACCCACGCCTGTTGTGTTGGGCCGGTGCCTGTGACCACGGAACCAGATGACGTGTACAGGTAGCCGGAAGGGGGTGTGAGGCTGTCGGTGGCCACGGCGACGATCTTCATGCCGTCAGATGACGACGCCACGGATTGCCAGCCCTGGACCCCCCCAACGGGGCCGGTCTGCGTCCACGTCGCACCCGAGTCCGCCGACTCGTACAGTTGGGAGCCGCCCGCAGCGATGAGGTTGGTGCCGTCAGATGACGACGCCACGGATGCCCAGCCCTGCTTGGTGCCGGTCTGTGTCCAGGTCGCACCAGAGTCCGCTGACTTGTAGATGTAGCCTTGGTAGACCGCAGCGACGAGTTTCGTACCGTCCGCTGATGACGCCACGGATCGCCAGTTCTGCGATGTGCCGGTCGGCGTCCAGGTCGCCCCGGAGTCGGCTGACGTGTAGATGTAGTCCCCGTAGGCCACAGCAACGAGCTTCGTGCCGTCCGATGACGACGCCACCGACATCCATAACTTCGACGGCACACTGGACTGCTGCCACCCAAGGACGCTATTGCCAACGCCGGTGCCGGCGCTACCCGCGCTGCCCGCGGCGCCGCCATTCCCGGTGCCTCCAGCCGCCGGGCCGGAGCCCCCCGTGTCCAGCGGGTTGGCACCACCTGAATCGTCCGCGCCGCTGCCACAGGCGGCGGCGAGCCAAGTTGAAACGACCATCAAGCCAAGAATGCGCAAACGCGATGCTGACATTTCAATCCTCCAGTTGAAAGACCGGACGCCGCAAGATTGTCGCAGCATGGGCCGGTCGGGGTTGGGATGGACCATGATTTCGGCCCTCGCCATTGCAGGACCTGTGCCGCGTACCCGCGAGCGCGCGATGCGCAGCGATGTCTCGGAATTCCGCTAGAAGACCGTGCTTTGCCCCTACACCAGCCTGTGCCGCTTGTACTTGAAGTGCAAACACCCGTCCCGCCTTTGCACTTGAAGTACAAAGCTCGACCTGACGGCGACGCTCGCGACGGTGGGCGTGAAAGACATCGGTGCGAACGAGGGAGCGGCTGCTTTTCTACGGCGCGGGCTGGACCCGCTGCAGGTGGTTGAGCAGGCTTCGTGTCTTCTCAGTCAGCCTCTGATCGCCAGAGGCCGGGGCCGCGAGCAGCGCCCGATTCGCCTCCACCTCTGCTTCGGCATAGCGGCCGGTCAGGGAATAGGCGGTGGCCAGGGTCAGCAGCACATCAGCCTGCCGGTGGCCTGTTAGTTCGCAGGCGCGCTCGGCCAGCCGCACCGCCGTGGGGCCGTCCCGCAGGGTCGTATCGATGTCGGTCGCGAGGATCCACGCCAGCAGGCTGAGGTCCGCCACGCTGTCCGGGTTCAGGCGCAGGGTCTCGCGCAATTGAGCCACGGCCTCACGGGAACGACCGAGCCGGGCCAGCAGGTAACCCATCCTGCCATGAAGGGCAGCGTCCGCCGGCTGCCGCCTCACTTCTTCACTGTAATAGAGAAGCGCAGCATTGAGCTTGCCTTGCTTTTCCAACGACTCAGCCAGCAGCCGGCGCGCAATGCTGTTCGGCCGAATAGCCAAAGACATCCGATATTGCTCAATGGCCTGATCGAGTTTGCCTGCCGCCGCATACGCCATGCCGAGGCGCCGATGCATGATGCCGCCATAGGGATCGCTGCCCAGGGTGGCGATGGTGTGCTGGAACAAGGCTTCGCTGTCGTGCCAGACGCGGATCTGCGGAATGGTCACCGCAGACTCCACGACGGTGACTGCGACGAGCGCGGCAACCGCCACACTGTGCGCTTTCTTGCGCAAGTGCAGGCGGCAAAGCCCCGCGACCAACAGCACCGACCACAGTATGGCGGGAATGTGGTCGTAGCGATCGTTGGTGTAGTGTGGCGACTCGGTCAGGCCGAGCGCGGGCACCAGCAGGGCGAGATGGCAGATCCACAGCGCCAGAAAAAGCGGCCAGCGCCTCCTGCGCAGAACACACAGGACGGTGACACCTATCACCAGGGCTGCACTGGCCAAGAATGGCCAAGCCGTGGGCACGAACCAGACCAGGGCTGTGTACACTGGTGACAAGGCGAGCGGAAGCCACGGCTTCCACAGGTAGTAGGTCCACACATAGCCGGCCTGCATCGCCACGGCGAAGACGCCTGGGTGGCGCTCGACTTGGTTGGTCCACATGCCGGTGGAATGCACGCGGCCGATGAAGGTCATGAAGGTGAGACCCGCGAGCAGCAGGAACGGTATCTTCTCCCGCCAGACCCGTCGCGCGGCCGGGCCCCACAGCCCGCCTTGTCCGAGATGCAGCCTGCGCAAGGGCCAGAAGTCCAGTACCACCAAAACCACTGCATAGCCCGCGACGATGGGATAGGTGAACATGGCGAGGCCGAAGCTGAACACGGCCGCGACCGCCCAACGCTTGGGCGCGCCGCACGTCCTGCCTGCGCTCACCGCGCGCAGGTGACAAAGGAGAGAAACGAGCAAGAAGAACAAGGACTGGCAGTAGGTCAGGTCGGTCACCCGCGCCACCGGCTCGACCCGCAGGGGGTGCACGGCCCACACCAGGGCGGCAAGACCCGCGGCCAGGGAAACCCGCCAGCCGAGGATGGGCGTCTCAGTTGGCCGCAGTCCTGCCTGCACGAACCGCTTGAGTGCCAAGAAAAGCAGGATTGCGTTCGCGCAATGGAACAGCACCCCGACCAAGTGAAAGCCAAAGGGATTGAAGCCGCCTAGCGAATAGATGACAGCGTAGCTGAGCCAGGTCAGTGGCTTGTAGCGCATGGAATATGCGACATCGGTGAACATCCAGCGCAGCCGCGCCATATCCAAGCCTTGGATATGCGGATTTTCGTAGACCATGATGTCGTCGTCCCACTGGACGAATCCATTTCCGAGCACGCGCCAGAACACCGCCAGGACGACTGTGGCCAAGAGGCCAGCGATCAGCAGGTCGAGGTGAAGCGATGCCGACGGGTCCTTGCCTACCAGCCCCACGCCATGGGCGTGCGGCTGCGGTTGCGGCCTGGTTCGGTTGGCTTGACTCTGGGACGACGGCTCCATTGCAGGGCCGGGAGCCAGTCTACCGGACCAAGCCCGGCGCGCCATTCGCGAAGGCGTTGACCTTGGCGGAGCGCTGTAGTTGAGTGAGTCGCATGTGTGGCCGCATGACCCTGACCCGCGCCGACTGGGACGAGGTTCTCCTCGAACTGACGGCGACGCTCGCGACGGCGGGCTTGACAGACATCGGTACGGACGAGGGAGCGGCTGCGTCTTACCGACCGCGCTTCAACGTGGCGCCGGCCCAGCATCACCCGATTCTGCGCACGGTCGGTGAAACCGCGAGGTTGGGATTCGCCCAATGGGGACTGCGGGCACGCGGGCGCGGCCAGGCCCCCGTCATCAACGCACGCGCCGAGACCGTGCCGTTCAAGCCGGCCTTCCAGGAAGCGTTCGTCGGCCGGCGATGCGTGGTTCCAGCCGATGGGTTCTTCGAGTGGAAGACCGGTCCTGACGGCCGCCGGCCATTGTGGTTCCACCGGCCTGACGACAGGCTGCTGCTGCTGGCCGGGCTCTTCGACGAGGAACCGGCCACAGCGGGTCAGCCGGCGCGCACGAGTTTTGCTGTCGTGACCACGGCACCCAACAGCCTGCTGGCCCCCGTTCACGACCGCATGCCGGCCTTGCTATCCGCCGTGGAAGCGGCAGCGTGGCTGACGAAACCTGACCAGCGGCTTTTGCATCCGGCACCCGACGACCTGTTGGTAGCAACCCCGGTCTCATTTCGCGTGAACTCGGTTCGCAACGATGATCTGGCGTGTCTGGCGCCGCCGCAGTCTGGCCAGCTGCGACTGTTTTAGTCCTGAGCAAACCCTTGATACTGAACATCCGTTTAGCTACCCTACGGGATTGTGGCTGCTGCCTCTTTGCTCGACTTGCTCCCGGCTGCTTTGTCAGCCCATCTCATCCCGGCGCATCGCCTGGAAGAGAAAGGCGGGGACAAGGCTGCGGTCGTGGCAACGTCCCTGCCCCGCCTGGACGCGCTTTTGGGCGGAGGCTGGACGCGCGGTGTGGTGAGCGAGCTGGCGGGGCCACGCTCGTCAGGCAGGACATCAATCCTGCACGCCTCGTTGGCCGGCGCGCTGAAAAGCGGCGGTGCGGCGGCGCTGGTGGACGCCGAGCAGGCGTTTGATGCTCGGATGGCGGCGCGGGCCGGCGTGCCGCTCACGCGTTTGCTGTGGGTGCATGCGCCGGGCACGCAAACCCTGCGTGCCGCTGAATTGCTGATCGACGCCGGTGGATTCGATCTGGTCGCGCTGGACATCGGCGACAAAAGTCCACGCTTTCCCGACGCTGCGTGGGTGCGGCTGCGCCACGGGGCGAAGCGCCAGCGGACGGCGGTGCTGGTGGTGGCGACCTCGCCTCTGGTTCGTGCCTTCGCCTCGGTGGCGGTGATCCTCACTCGGCAGGGTGTCGACTTCGGCGAGCAAAGCCTTCAACTCTGTGGCGGGTCTCCCGCGCTGTTGACCGGGCTGCGCAGCGGCGCCGTGCTCGGCCGTGGGCGCGCGTCCACTGACAGCGCCTGTTCTATTGAGTTCTCGGTCATACCCCGACTGTTTGACAACGACGGGATCCCGCAGGACCGGGACCAGCCGCAGTCGCGGCGCAAAAAGTAGACGCCCGTCGCTCGCGCGAGATGTGCATGTCCAGCCTTGCGTGCGTCCATGCTCCCGACATCGCATTGCAGGCGATGCTGCGCGGTCTTGCTGATGCCAGCACAGGACCGTTTGCCCTGGCTGCCGGAACAGGCGGCCGCGCGCCGATGCTGGCCGTGACCGCGGTTGCCGCAAGGAGCGTCCGGCCCGGCATGACCGTGGCCCAGGCCTTGGCCGCGCTGCCGTCGCTGCGTGTGGTGACGGCGCGCCAGCCCGATGTGGACGCGGCCACGGCGGCGCTGGCCGACCTGGGGCTGGGGTTTGCTCCACGGGTCGAGACAGAATCTGAGCGGGTGTTCTTCCAGGCTGGAGATCTCAGTCAGCTCTACCCTGATCTGTCTGCCGTGGCCCACGCCGTGCGAACACGAGCCGCGCGTCTGGGACTGGACGTGCGCGTGGGCATCGCCGCCTCCAAGGGTTTGGCGCGCATCGCGTGCCGCACGGCCGAAATCGCCATCGTCCCGCCATCGCTCGCCGCGGCCCGCGCCTTTCTGGCGCCCTTGCCACTGGCCATGCTGGCCCCCAATCCTGAAATCGCCGAGGCGCTGGCGCGCTGGGGATTGCGCACCGTGGGTGAACTCGCGCGTCTGCGGCCAGAGGATGTGGCGGTGCGACTGGGCGCGGCCGGGGCGCGCTTGGTGCGGTTGGCGCGCGCCCAAGACGACGAAGCGTTCTTGCCCCAAGCCCCGACCGACGCCGTCGAGGAAGGCACCGAACTCGACTACGCCGTCGATTCGCTCGATCCGCTGGCCTTTGTGCTGCGGGGGCTGATCGATCGGGCGCTGGCACGGCTGGCCTGTCGCGGGTTGGCCTGCGCCGGGCTGACCCTGCGGCTCACGGTAGAGCCGCGCGGCTTTGATGTGCGCGAAGTGCCGCTGCAATCGCCCACGCGCGAGGCGGGAATTCTGCTGCAGCTCGTTCGCCTGGAACTGTCGCGCCGGGCTCCCTCGGCACCCGTGACGGGGCTGACCATTCTGGTCCTTCCGGCGCGGGTGCGTGCGACTCAGCTCGATATGTTGCGGCCCAACGGCCCGGCCCCGGATCGCCTGGCAGCCACCTTGGCACGACTCGGCGCCTTGGTCGGCCCCGAACACGTGGGCACACCGCGGGTCGCGGACACCTGGCGGGAGGAAGCAATGCTGCTCGACATGCCCAATACCGGGGAATCCCGCCCGCTGCGCGACGATGCGCAATCCCGTCCCAGCGATGCAGGGGCAGGCATACGCCGTTTCCGCCCGCCGCAAGAGGTGGAAGTCATCATGGAACGCACCGGTCCCTCGGCGTTTCGCGGAAAAGAAACCGTGGCGCGCATCCTGATCGCCGCCGGTCCCTATCGCATCAGCGGGGAATGGTGGACCGGCAAGTCTTTCCATCGTGAGTATTGGGACGTCCACGCTTCCGACGGCGCCGTGTATCGCATGCACCAGGATGGCGAAAAGTGGTTCTTGGATGGCTACTATGACTGACCCTCCCCCACCCTACGTTGAGCTGCGCTGCCTACTGCTGATCCGCTCCCTCGTCCGCTTCGCCAACTCCCTTCTGGCGAACCAAAGCTTCGTCGACATGCACTTCCACGCCTAGGGATTCGCCGCTGCCGCCGCGGTGGAATCCGCGCACCGGGCATGCGTCCAGGTAGTCGAGACCGACCGCAACGCGCACATGCCGGCCTTGCGCGCGCACCTGATTGGCCACGTCGAAGCCCTGCCAACCCGCGCCCTCGATCCAGGCCTCGGCCCAGGCGTGACTGGCCATCTCGGTTTCGGCATCGTTGCCGTTTGCCGGTCCATTCTTGGACGCGAGATAGCCGCTGACATAGCGGGCTGGGATGTTCAATTGCCGGCAGCAAGAAACAAATACGTGGGCGTGATCTTGGCAAACACCCGCGCCACGGGCAAAGGCCTGGGCCGCCGATGTCTTCACGTGCGTGACGCCTGGCTGGTAGTCGACCTTCTCGCGCACGGCAGCCATGAGCGACTCCAGCGCTGCGGCACGGCTGTTCGCCGTCTGTCGTCGAAAGGCTTCCGTGAACTCCGTCAGCGCCTGATCCTGGGCGGTCAGATCGGTTGAACGCATATACAGCTCTGGGCGGTGCGGACCGGCGTCGGGCAGGGTTAGGGGTTCATCGGCTACCTCCACCTCGCCGCGGGCACGAATGCGGATCTCCTGATGGGGTTTGTCGATGACCAGAACATGGGCGGCATTGCCAAATCCGTCGAGGAATGGGCGTGCGGGTCCCGGCAAATCCAAATTCCAACTTAGGACTTTCTGTTGAATGGTCGATTGCGGTGACAGTCGCAGGTACTGAATCGTGTAGTTGGCTGGACTGGTGTAGCGGTACTTGGTCTCGTGAATAATCGACAGCCGCATGTGATCTCCCTTCAAACTGTCATGAGGAAGTCTCGGGCCATTTGCGCGGACAGTTCCGCAAGACGCCGGATGATCTCGGTCAGAAAATCGTGGATCCCTCCACTGAGCACCCGGTCGATGCGGGCGAAGCGCAGCTGCGCGTGCAGCTCGCCGGCCAGGCGCTGCGACTCCAAGTCGCGCGTGCCCGCCAGCGCATCCAGGTGCTCGACCGCCTGGTTGGCGCAAAAGCGCAGACTGCGTGGCATTTCGAGCCGCAGGGTCAGCAATTCGGCAACTCGCTGGGGTGTAATCACGTCGTGATACGTCTGGTGGTAGGCGCGGAAGGCGCTGGCCTGGCGCAAGACCGCGCCCCATGCGTAGTAGGTGGTTCCGGCGGCCTCGGCGTCCATGCCCGCCAGCGCCTGGTACTTGGTGTCGAGCAGCCGGGCCGTGCTGTCGGCGCGTTCTAGAAAGGTTCCCAGACGCAGAAAGTGAAAGGCATCGTTGTGCAAGGTTGTGCTGTGCGAAACGCCGCGAAAGAGGTGCGAGCGATCCTTGACCCAGTCGAGAAATTCGCGCAGGCCGCGGGCGCGCAGGCCGGCTTCGTCCAAATCCCGCAAGGCCAGCCAAGTGGTGTTGATGCTTTCCCACATCTCGGTGGAGATCACGGCGCGCAAGGCGCGGGCGTTCTCCCTGGCGGCATGGACGCAGAACTTGATGCTACACGGGCTGTCGGTGTCGACAGTGAAAAAGCGCGTAATATCGCCTTCGTCGAGTTTCTGTTTGCGTCCGGCGAACTGGGGCGGACTGCCCAGGCTGGCCAGCGCATCTCGCCATTCGGATTCGGCGGAGGATCCGGGAAGGTCGAGCAAAGCATTTCGGTAGCTGACGTCGAGCACGCGGGCCAGGTTCTCGGCACGCTCGATGTAGCGTCCCGTCCAGTACAAGTTTTCTGCGGTTCGGCTGAGCATTTTCTCGTTTCCAGTTCAGGTGCGCAGCACCCAGGTGTCTTTGGTCCCACCACCCTGCGAAGAATTGACCACCAGCGACCCGCGGGTCAGCGCCACGCGGGTGAGCCCGCCGGGCACCACCACGCTGCCGTTGAGCCCGGTCAGGATGAAGGGCCGCAGATCGATGTGGCGGGGCGCGATTCCCTCCTCGACGAAGGTCGGACACGACGAAAGCGCCAGGGTCGGTTGGGCGATGTAACCATCGGGATGGGCGTTGATGAGCGCGCGGAACTTAGCCTGCTCGTCGCGCGTACTGCGTGGACCGATGAGCATGCCGTAGCCACCCGAACCCTGGGTTTGCTTGACTACCAGTTCCGCCAAGTGCTCCAGGACATAGGCGCGATCGCTGTCGAGAGCGCAGCGGTAGGTCGGCACATTGCCGAGGATGGGCGTCTCGCCCAGGTAGAACTGGATCAATTCGGGCACGTACGGGTAGCTCGACTTGTCGTCGGCCACGCCGGTGCCGATGGCATTGGCCAGCGTGACTCCGCCATTGCGGTACACGCTGAGCAGTCCAGGCACGCCCAGCATACTGTCGGGACGGAAAGCGAGGGGATCCAGGCTGTCGTCGTCGATGCGGCGGTAAATGACGTCCACGCGTCGCGGTCCCAAGGTGGTGCGCATGTAGACCGCGTTGTCGCGCACGAACAGGTCCTGGCCTTCCGCCAGCTCCACGCCCATTTGCTCGGCGAGGAAGGTGTGCTCGAAATAAGCGCTGTTGTGCGGACCCGGCGTCATCACCACGACGGTCGGCTCACCCTCGGCGGTGGCGGGTGCCACCGATCGCAACGTGCGCAGCAATTCTTGCGAGTAGTGATCCACCGGCGCGACGTGGGCCTTGGCGAAGACCTGCGGGAACAGCCGCATCATCACGGCCCGGTCTTGCAGCATGTACGAAACCCCGGATGGCGTGCGCAGGTTGTCCTCGAGTACGTAGAATGTGCCTTCCTCGACCCGCACGATGTCGATGCCGGCAATGTGCACGTAGACATTGCCGGGCACGTCCACGCCTTTCATTTCCGGGCGAAACAGCGAATTTCGCAGCAGGTGCGCCTCGGGCACCACCCCTGCGCGGACCACTTCCTGCCCGTGGTAGATATCGCGCAAGAACATATTCAGCGCCTTCACCCGCTGCACGAGGCCCGCCGCCAGATGCGTCCACTCGGCGGCCGAAAGCACGCGGGGAATGATGTCGAACGGAATCAGCCGTTCGGTGCCCGCCTGATCGCCGTAGACGTTGAATGTGATGCCAACCCGACGGAAAATAAGATCCGCTTCTTCGCGCTTACTGGCGAATACGGATGGGTCGGTTGAGCGCAACCATTCTTCGATGGGACGGTAGGGGGCGCGGACCTGTCCGGCTTCGCGGTGCTGCGCGAAGCTTTCCAGTGTGCAGGGGCCGTACATTTCGTCGAGGAAGGTCGTCGTCATGAATTTAGACCTGCTAGCTCCTGATTATGCTAGCGCGCGCACATTGCGTGGGTGTTTCGCCGCGGCGAAGAATCGGTAAATCGTTACTTCCCTGTTCCGTCCCGGATCCTGCGATGGATGGCCTTGCCAATCTTTCGCCGCGAACATACCGGCCGGAAACAGTCCAGAAACCATGGGAAGGCTACCTTGGGCCTGTGCCCGTATCCCTGCACCACGCGACTCGCTATCAATATGACCGGCCGGTTTCCCTTTCCCCGCACGTGGTGCGCTTGCGACCCGCGCCGCACACGCGGACGTCGATCGAGTCGTACGCCCTGAAGATCGCGCCCGAGCGCCATTTCTTGAATTGGCGGAGGCCGAAGGCCGGCGCAAGGCCCGCTTTTTCCCCTTTGCCACACGCCAGGGCCAGGTGTCGTCAAAGAGGAGAGCCCGCATCCGCTTTTCCCGCTGACCTTGGACCTTCGACGATAAGCTAGTCTTTGTCACGCCTCATGCAAGAAGCCACACCGCCGCCTGCCGCCGACTTCGAACAGCGCTACCGACCCGTTCAAGGGCGGTGGGACGAGTTCCTGGACGAAACCGGGCACGTGCGGCTGCCCGTGCGCCCGTTGACTGCGTTTCTGGATGCCCTTGGACCCTCGGGGCTTCGCCAGCGCGCTGAACAAGTGCGCCAGCTAGTTCGTGACCACGGTGTCACCTACAGCGTGCCGGGCGACGTGCAGGTGGGCGAACGCGCCTGGACTCTCGACGCCATTCCCTCGCTGCTTGCCGTGGACGAGTTTGCAAAGCTCGAAGCGGGTCTGGCCCAGCGAGCGCGGCTGCTTGACAAGGTACTGGCCGATCTTTATGGCCCTCAACAACTCCTGCGCGACGGATTTCTGCCCGCGCGTCTGGTACTGGGCAACCCGAGCTTCTTGCGGCCGTGCCATGGCCTTGGCCTGAAGCACCGGCTGCATCTGTACGCCGCGGACGTGGTGCGCACAGCCTCAGGCGGATTCTGTGTTCTGCGCGATCGCACGCAGGCGCCCACGGGCGCTGGCTACGCACTGGAAAATCGCCTGGTTATGTCCCAGGTATTCGAGGAGCCCTTCCGGCAAAGCAATGTGCAGCGCTTGGCGCCCTTCTTTCGCACCCTGCGCGAGACCCTGGCTGGGCTTGCGCCCGTGCCACGCGAGCATCCGCGCGTGGTCTTGCAAAGCTCGGGAGCCTGGAGTCCGACCTATTTTGAACAGGCCTTCTTGGCGCAGTATTTGGGCTATCCCTTGGTCGAAGGCGGCGACCTGACCGTGCGCGACCGACGGGTCTTCCTCAAGACCCTGGGCGGACTGTTTCCCGTCGATGTGATCTTCCGGCAGCCTGAGGATGACTACTGCGATCCCTTGGAGCTTCGACCCGATTCCCGTCTGGGCGTGCCCGGCCTGGTCGAGGCCGTGCGCGCCGGGCAGGTGGCAGTGGCCAACGCGCTTGGTACTGGCCTTGCGCAGTCGCCGGCATTTCTGGCGTTTCTGCCCGCGATAGCGCGCAACTTTTTCGGCGAAGAACTCTTGCTCGACAGCCCGCCTGCGTTCTGGTGTGGCGATGCTGCCTCGCTTGCGCACGCGCAGAGCCATGTCGATCGAATGGTCTTCCGGCCGGCCTGGGCAGGGGCGGGTCTGGTCATCGGTGAAGAGTTGAGCGGCGAGGCGCGCGAAACCTTCCTTCGCGATCTGCGCGCCCGGCCCGAACAGTTCGTGGCGCAGGAAAAAGTGGCGCTGGCCCAGTCGCCCCTGCTTGCGGGGCAGGAGCTGGTGTCGCGCCCCTACCTGTTGCGCGGCTATGCCGTGCTCTCGGGCGACGACTACCAGGTCATGCCCGGCGGATTGTCCCTGGCCGCGGCCAGCGCATCGGATCCCTTCATTGCCATCGCTGCGGGAGCCTTGGCCAAAGATCTGTGGGTGCGCAGCGAACGGCCGGTGGGGAACTTCAGTCTGCTGCCGCCCGCCACACGGCCGGTCGAACTGTCGCGCGAGGGATCCGACCTGCCCAGCCGCAGCGCAGACAATCTCTTTTGGCTGGGCCGCTACGCCGAGCGCGCCGAGTCCCTGGCTCGGCTTTCTCGTCACCTGCTCGGGCGATTGGCCGAGGAGGGGGACGGACGCTTCTTCACCTCGCCGGCCTTGCCAACCTTGTTCGCGGTTCTGGCCACCGCAACCGAAAGCGAGCCACTGGGGACGAGGTCGCCCATTCCCTGGTTGGCGCGGGCTCTCTGCTCGTCGCAACCCGCGGGATCTTTACACAACACGATCCGGGCGGCGTTGCGGGGCGCGGCGGCGGTTCGCGACCGCCTGTCCGCCGATACCTTTCGCGTTCTCGGGGCACTGGGCGACGAGGCCATGCGCGCCGAAAAGCTGGCCAACACGCAATCGATCGGCACTTTCACGGCCTTTCTCGATCGCGTGATCACCAGCTTGTCCGCGCTGTCGGGCTTGGCCATGGAGAGCATGACCCGCGGCCACGGCTGGCGATTCCTCGACATGGGCCGCCGCCTCGAACGCGCCTTGCAGCTGGTGTCGCTGTTGCGCGCGGCCTTTGCTTCGGGCGCAGAGCACGAGGGCGCCCTGCTGGAAACCCTGCTGGCTGTCGCCGACAGCAGTATCACCTACCGGCGGCGCTACTTGGCGGGGCTGCATCCCGCCGCGGTGGCCGATCTCTTGCTGGTGGACGACAGCAATCCGCGTGCGGTGCTCTTTCAAATCACGGCCCTGCGCGAACACCTGCTGCACCTTCCGCGCGACGCCAGTCAAGCGCGCTTGCGGCCCGAAGAGCGGCTGGCCTTGGGGGTATTGGCGCGTCTGCAATTGCTGGATGTGGGTCCCGCTTGCTTGCCGACTTCCTTGCCACCTTCCGAGGGCGCGCGCCCCGCGCTGCACGCGATCTTGGGCGACATCGAGAACGACCTGTCTCTGCTTTCGGAACAATTGTGCAGCGGCTACCTCAATCACGCCTTGCTGGCGCGCCCTCTGGCCAGTGCCACGCCCGCGAAAGGTCCAATGTGAGATACCGCATTCGCCATCTCACGCGCTATCGCTACAGCGAAGTCGTGACCAATTCGCAGCACGACCTGCATCTTCTTCCGCGCGACTTACCCCACCAGCGCTGTCTTTCGTCTGAACTGGAAATCAAGCCCGCGCCCAGTGTTTGCGAAGAGCGCCGGGACTATTTCGGCAACCGGGCGACCCACATGGTGCTTGCGTCTGCCCACTCGGAATTGTCGGTCATCGCCCACAGTCGCGTGGAGGTCGCACTGCCGGCCACACTTGCCGCCGAGCAAGATCTCGCCTGGGAGGAAGCCGTCGCGCACATAGCGAGCGACCGAAGCCAGTTGCCGGTGCAGGAAATGACGTTCCCCTCGCCGTTCATCGTTCCCTGGGACGATCTGCACGCCTACGCACGCGAGTCGTTCCCAGCGGGACAGCCGGTGCTCCAAGGCTGTCTCGACCTCATGGCCCGAGTGCACAGCGATTTCACCTACGATCCCAAAGCCACCACCGTCGCCACACCGCTGGATGAAGTCTTCGGCAAACGGCGGGGCGTGTGCCAGGACTTTTCACACTTGATGATCGCGTGCCTGCGCAGCCTGGGCCTGGCCGCGCGCTATGTGAGCGGCTACCTCGTCACCACGCCACCGCTGGGCAAACCGCGTCTCATTGGCGTCGATGCCTCCCACGCCTGGCTGGCAGTCTTCTCGCCGCGCTTTGGCTTCGTCGATGTGGATCCCACCAACAACGTTGTTGTTGGCGACCAGCACATCACCTTGGCCATGGGGCGCGATTTCGGCGACGTGACGCCTTTGCGTGGTGTGGTCCTAGGGGGCGGGCGGCACGAACTGGAAGTCGCCGTCGACGTGCTGCCGGATGCGGAGTAGCGCGCCCAACCTTGATACTGAACATCCGTTTAGCTAGCCTACGTAATTGTGGCTGCTGAATGAATGGTCCTCCCCCACCCTACGTTGAGCTGCGCTGCCGTTCGGCCTTTAGCTTTCTCGACGGGGCTTCCCCGCCGGAGGATCTGGCCGAAGCGGCGGCCAGCTTGGGATACCAATCGCTTGCCCTTGCCGATCGTGGGGGGCTCTCCGGCGCGCCACGCTTTTTCAAGGCGGCGCGCCAACTGGGTCTGCACCCCATCGTGGGGGCCGAGATCGCGATCGAAACGCCAGGGGCGCCTTTGCTGCTGCTGGTGGAAAATCGCGCCGGCTACCGCAATCTGTGCCGCCTGCTCACAGCCGTGAAGGCGGGACGCCCCAAGGGCGAGGGCTCGGCCAGCCATGCTCTGCTGGCCGAACATGCCGAGGGCTTGATCGCGCTGGCGGGCGCGGCGCCACGCGAGGATTTGCCGATCCTGACCGCCGCTTTCCCTGCCGGGCATCTCTACCTGGAAGTTCAACGTCACCTGGATGCCTCACAGGAACATCGCAATCGCGCCGTGCTGGCGCTGGCCGCCGCGCACCACCTGCCGGTCGTGGCGACCAATGACGTGCGCTACGCCTCTGCCCTGCTCCGGCCCGTTCACGACGTGCTGACCTGCGTGCGCGCCGGGCTGACGGTAGACGAGATTGGACGTCGCCTGCCTTGCAACGCCGAACGTTTTCTCAAGCGGCCCGCCGAGATGGCCGCGCTGTTTCGCGATTTGCCGGCGGCACTGCACGCAACCCGCGCGATCGCCGAACGTTGCGCCTTCACCCTGGCTGACCTCGGCTACACATTTCCACGCTATCCCGTGCCCGAGGGCGAAACCCAACAGAGCTTCCTTGAAAAGATGACCTGGCAAGGCGCCGCCGGACGCTACCGTCCCGGCAATGCCAAGGTACAGGCCCAGCTTGAACACGAGCTGACCGTGATCGGAAAGCTGGATCTGGCCGGGTACTTCTTGGTGGTCTGGGACATTGTGCGCTTCGCGCGCGACCAAGGCATCATGGTGCAAGGGCGCGGCTCGGCCGCCAACAGCGCCACCTGCTACGCCCTCGGCATCACCGCCGTCGATCCCGTGGGCATGGATCTGCTGTTCGAGCGCTTTCTATCCGAGGAGCGAGTCAAGAGCGCCAGCAACGCGACCGATCGCATGCCCGACATTGATCTGGACCTGCCCTCAGGCGGACAGCGTGAGGCGGTGATTCAATACGTGTACCGCAAGTACGGCGCCCACGGGGCCGCCATGACCGCCAACGTGATCAGCTACCGGCCGCGCCTGGCGGTACGCGACTGCGGCCACGCCCTGGGATTTGCCGAGGAGCAACTGGCGCGCATTGCCCGCCATTTGCCGGGCTGGATCGTGCCCGAGGACAAACCGCTTGCCGCCTTCATCGCCGAGGCTGGCTTTCCCCCGGCCGATACCCGAACCCACCTGCTGGCGACCCTTGCGACATCAATGCTGAACCTGCCCCGCCATCTCGGGCAACACTCGGGCGGTATGGTGATCGCCGCCGGCCGCCTTGACGAGATCGTGCCGCTGGAACCAGCGCGCATGCCGGGGCGTGTGGTGGTTCAATGGGACAAGGACGACTGCGCCGATCTGGGCATTGTGAAGGTTGATCTGCTGGGCCTGGGCATGCTGGCCGTGCTGGAGGAATCAGCCGCGCTGGTGCGGACCCACCACGGCATCGAGATCGACTACGCCCACCTGCCGCCCGACGATCCAGCCGTGTATCGCATGCTCCGCGCCGCCGACACGGTGGGCGTGTTCCAGGTCGAATCGCGCGCGCAGATGGCCACCCTGCCGCGCATGCGGCCCGAGCGCTTCTACGATCTGGTGGTCGAGGTGGCCATCATCCGACCCGGCCCCATCGTCGGCAAGATGGTGAATCCCTACCTGGCCCGGCGCAACGGTCAACAACCCGTGTGTTATCCCCACCCTTCGCTGGAGCCCATCTTGCGGCGCACGCTGGGCATCCCCCTGTTTCAAGAACAACTGATCCGTATCGCCATGACGGCGGCTGGGTTCAGCGGCGGCCAGGCCGAAGAGCTGCGGCGGGCGATGGGGTTCAAGCGATCGGTCGAGCGCATGAAGGTCATCGAGGCCGATTTGCGCGCGGGCATGTCGCGTAAGGGAATCACCCCAAAAGCGCAGGAGGAGATCGTCCAGGGCATCAAGTCTTTCGCGCTTTACGGATTTCCAGAATCACACGCGGCCTCGTTTGCCCTCATCGCCTACGCCTCCGCCTATCTCAAAGCCCATCACGCCGCTGCCTTCACCTGCGCCCTGCTGAACAATTTCCCCATGGGTTTCTATCACCCGGCGACGTTGGTCAAGGACGCCCAACGCCACGGGGTTCCTTGCTTGCCCGTGGACGTGACCTGCTCACCCTGGGCCTGCACCCTGGAAAACGTGCCCAGTCCCGCAGATCGCGGCGCTCCGGTTGCCGCCGTCCGTCTGGGGTTGAAATACGTGCGCGGGCTGCGCGCGGAAGTGGCGCAACGGCTGGTGGCGGGCCGACCTTTCTCGTCGCTCGGCGATCTGTGCCGCCGGGTGGAATTGAACGCCTCCGAGCGCACCGATCTGGCCGAGGTCGGCGCTTTCGCGGCCCTGGGCGGCACGCGCCGGCAGGTGATGTGGCAACTGGAGGCCTTCGGGCGCTCGGGCGAACTGTTCGCCGGTGTGGAGTCCGGGGAAGCCGACAGCCCCTTGCCTGAAATGAGCCCCGGCGAAGAAGTCGCCGCTGACTTCCGCAGCACGGGCCTGACAGCCGGACCGCATCCCATGTCGTTCGTGCGCCAGCGCTTGCAAGCCCGCGGCGTGCTCTCGGCGCACGAACTGGAACGGACAGCGAAAGGCCAGCGCGCGCTGATAGCCGGACTGGTCATCGTGCGCCAGCGCCCATCCACGGCCAAGGGCTTGCTGTTCGTGACCGTCGAGGACGAAACCGGCTTTGCCAACGCCATCGTGCCCGCGGCCAGCTTCGACGAGCACCGCGCCTTGCTGGTCAGCGCCCGCGCCCTTGTCATCGGCGGCGTGGTCCAACAGAACCATGGGGTGACCTCACTCAAAGCCGATCGCTTTTGGCCCCTGGACGCCGCTGAGGCCGCCCGCGACATCTCCCACGATTTCAGATGACCAGCGACAACTCGATCTTGCACAGACTGAACACTTGCATAGTATGAGGTCAATGGCCTCCGCAAGCCGCGAAATCCCCCTCAATGAAGCGCAGGCCGCGGCCTGCGTGCATGGCGATGGGCCGTTGCTGGTCATTGCGGGGGCGGGATCGGGCAAGACCCAGACCCTGGCGCATCGGGTGGCCGCGCTCATGGCCCGCGGGGTGGATCCGCGGCGCATTCTCTTGCTCACCTTCACCCGTCGCGCCGCGGTCGAAATGACCCGGCGGGCGGGGCGCCTGGCTGCCCGGCAGCGCGATCTCGACGCCACCTTGCCTTGGGCCGGGACATTCCACGCCGTGGCCAACCGTCTGTTGCGCCAGCACGCCCAGGTGGTGGGGCTGGAGCCCGGCTTCACTCTGCTCGACCGCGAAGACTCGGCCGACTTGATCGACTACGTGCGCGCCGAGTCCGGGCTGGGGCAACAGCAGCGGCGCTTTCCGCGCAAGGGCACCGCCCTGGCTATCTACTCGCGCGTGGTCAACACCCAGGCTTCTCTGCGCGCCTGCCTGGAAAAGGCCTTTCCCTGGTGTCTCGAATGGGAAGACGCCTTGCGCGGACTTTTCGCCGGCTACGTCGAAGCCAAACTCAGCCGCCAGGTCTTGGACTACGACGATCTCCTGCTGTACTGGTACCACCTGGTGGGCGATCCGGCCGTGGCCAAGGCCATCTCGGGCCTATTCGATCATGTCTTGGTCGACGAGTACCAGGACACCAATGTGTTGCAGGCCGAGATCCTGCGCCGGTTGCGCCCCGACGGGCGGGGACTGTGCGTGGTGGGCGACGATGCCCAGTCGATCTACGCCTTTCGTGCGGCCACCGTGCGCAACATCCTGGATTTTCCCAAACAGTTCACGCCGCAGGCCACGGTGCTGACCCTGGCGCAGAACTATCGTTCAACCCAGCCAATTCTTGCGGCTGCCAACGCGGTCATCGGGCTGGCCACCGAACGCTTCACCAAGGATCTCTTCACCGCGCGAAAAGGCGGCGCGCGACCGCGACTCGTCACCGTGAATGACGAAGATGAACAGGCCAGCTTCGTCGCGGATCGCGTGCTGGAACAACGCGAGACGGGCGTCTTGCTGAAACAGCAGGCGGTGCTTTTCCGCACGGCCCATCACAGCGACACCCTGGAGGTCGAGCTGGGCCGCCGCAACATTCCCTTCGTGAAATTCGGCGGCCTGCGCTTTCTTGAGGCCTCGCATGTGAAGGACACGCTGGCCTGTTTGCGCTGGGCCGAAAATCCGCGCGATGCCCTGGCCTCGTCGCGCGTGCTGCAACTTCTGCCCGGCATGGGACCCGTGCTGGCTGGTCGGGTTCAGCAGATGATGGGCGTGGCCCGAGAGAACCTGTCCCAGTCCATCGCCCGCTACGTGCCGCCGGCCGCAGCCGCCGAAGACTGGCCGGCGCTGGTGGAGCTTGTGCAGGCCCTCACGGATCCCAACACGCCTTGGCCTGGCCAGTTGGCCCGCGTGCGCCGGTTCTACGAACCCCATCTGGAACGTCTGTACGACAACGCCCGCTCGCGCCTGGCGGATCTCGACCAAATCGAACGCCTGGCCGACGCTGCACCCTCGCGCGAACGCTTCCTTTCGGACCTGACCCTGGATCCGCCCGAAGGCGCGGGCGCCCTGGCCGGCCCGCCCCACCTCGACGAAGACTTCCTGATCCTGTCGACCATTCATTCCGCCAAAGGCCAGGAATGGGACACCGTCTATGTGCTCAGCGTGGCCGACGGCTGCATGCCATCCGACCTGGCCACTGGACGCGCCGACGAGATCGAAGAAGAGCGGCGGCTGCTCTACGTGGCCATGACCCGCGCCAAGAACACCCTGAGCCTGATCCACCCCCTGCGCTTCTTCATCCGCCAGCAAAGCCGCCACGGCGATCGCCACGTCTACACCCCGCGCAGCCGCTTCTTGCCCGAAAATGTGCTTTCCCACTTCGACCAATTCGCGCCAGCCCAACGTCGCCAGGAATTGCCCGAAGCCGCCGTTACCACCCGAGTCGACATGGCGGCGCATTTGCGGGCTCTTTGGAAATAGGCACAACCTACTATTGGGACATGGCAACGCTTCTGGATTGGAACGGCAAGGAGCTTCCCAAGGAGCTGCAGGCGCTTCCCACTGGCCGGTATGTGATAGAGCCCGTGGACAGGGTACTCGATCTGACCGCCGAGGAAGAGGCGGGGCTTGAGGCAGCCGCCCGCTCGCTGGATGCCGGCGAGGGCTTGAGCCTCGATGTTGTCAGACGGCGTCTTGAGGGGATTCGGCGTCGTTGACGATAAGGATCTCGAAAGACGCGGCCGATGATCCGGCCAGCGCGACCGGGTATCTTGCCGAACGCAATCCTCGCGCCGCCACCGATCTGGTGGCCGACCCGGTGGCACGGCTGGACGAGGGATCTACCACCAGGCTCGCCGGCCGATCGCGAGATAGCCTCCCCCGCGAACCAGAACGGACCGCGTGGTATCATGTGCTTGTGCAGGCGCATCGTGAACTTCTGGAAACGGACGAAAAGGGAAATCTGCGTGTAGCGCCCCATCTGCCGCCGCTCGCAAAAGTTGAGGCCATCTTCTTGGTGCTGGACCCGGATCAGCCGCGCACGTCCCGCCAGCCACCGCCCGAACTGGCGAAGCTTCGCATTGTGGGCGACGTGGTCGCGCCAGTTCTTGATGAGAAGGACTGGGGCTTCGGTCCGTGATTCTTCTCGACACCCACGCCTGGCTTTGGTGGACGCAGGGCGAGGCCGGGGAACTTCCCACCACCTTGCGCGACGCTATCGCCGGCTCTTCTGAACCGGTCGGTGTTGCCTCGGTGTCCTGCCTCGAAGTCGCGTGGCTGGCGAAACGGCGCCGAATCGAGCTTCCGCTTCCAATCGACGACTTCTTCACCAAGGCGATCGACCAGGGCGGGCTGGTTCTGCTCCCGCTCACGCCGCGCATCGCGGCCCGATCGGCGTTTCTGCCCGACATCCACCGCGATCCGATCGATCGGGTCTTGATTGCCACGGCGCTGGAATACGACGCCGAACTCGCCACCCGAGACGAGCTCATCGGACGGTATCCTGGCGTGCGCGTCCGCTGGCGCTAGTGCCGCCGGTCAGAAGATCGGCCATGTTTTGGGTGGAGAGGCGCCCGGCCGGCAAGGCGCGACGAGGGAGCATAGTCAACCCTATGTGACCGAGGAGCAACGCCGCCGGCCGGGATGGATCGCCAGCCAAAACCTGACAGAAATTCTGACCGGCGGCACTAGCCGCAATGATCAGTCCCAGCGGCGTGGGGCCATCGTCCACAGTGGGCGGACAACCAGCTACCTCGTCCTGCGGGCACTTGGATGACTGACCGGCGACCCCAAGGCAGACTCACTGTTTACTCAGGGTACCTAGCACTACTGATTCAAATTCTCCCGTCGCCGTCGCTGCTGCGGGCCTCGCCCGCCGCCTCACTCCTCGGTTGAATACGTCAAGTATTCGCCCTCGTCGTTCGTTGCGG
>Ga0265316_10000705_pt1 | contig 36983 bp, 23 predicted proteins | sample 4522metaG_FD_202092 | JGI IMG/M metagenome (GOLD analysis project Ga0265316, IMG submission 202092) | Rhizosphere microbial communities from Carex aquatilis grown in University of Washington, Seatle, WA, United States - 4-5-22 metaG | ecosystem: Host-associated > Plants > Roots > Rhizosphere >...
TAGCAGTAGATGGAGTCGATGCCCCACCACACCGTGGGTGTTTCGGGGCGCGGGCTGGACCGCATCACGATGGTGGCCATGCTCAAGGCCAGGGGCAGGAGCAGCCCCATGCGCCAGGGGCGTGCTGCCGACAATGTTGCGGTGCGTTGCCAGAGGATGGCCCAAGGCAGAACAAGTATCGGAAAGTAGTACGCCCAACCCAGCGGCGACACCAGCAACGCGGTGGGCAACCCGAGTGCCATGAGCACGTCGGCATCCTGCTGCGTGCTGTGGTCGGTTTTGTGCACTCGCCAGGCCACCCCCGCGAGGGTCAGCATGGACAAACAGGCGGCCCAGACGCGTGCTTGCACACTGCCTTGAGGGAGCACCGAGTCCGCCTGACCACTGAAGAAGCGCTCGGTCATCCCGGCCCAGGCGGCGTTCCAGTTGGCGCCGTTCCAAGTTACATCCGAGACCAGCAAAAGGTAGTGCCTGTGCATGTCGGTGCCAAACACCGCCCAGCTGATCAGCCCCAGTACGACGACTGTGAGGCCGGTTGCCGCAAAGGTGCGAAGCTGTTGTTGGGGCAGTAGCCCGAGCCACAAGATGGCAAGGAAGGGCTTGAAGCTCACGGCCAGGCCCAGCCAGAGTCCAGCCCAGAGGGCATCGTTGCATCGCATGGCGCGCCAGGCCAGCACCAGCAACGGCAACAGCAGGGTGCCCACCTGCCCCAGCGAGGCATTGGCCAGTGTGGGGTAGTACAGAAAGAGTGCGGTACTGCCCGCCAGCGTGGCCAGTGGGCGCAGACCCGCATCCATGACAAGGGTGCGCATGAGCAGCGCCAGGCCCAGCACACCACACGCCAGCGAAGCGGCTGCCCATGTCCACCATGCTTGTTCAAAAGACATGACTGCCAGAGGGCGCACCAACAACATGAAAATGGGTGGGTTGAGGTTGGGCCCCAAGCAGGGGTCGTCCAGGTCGAGCAGCAACCCTGCTGGAATGTTGCCGTTGTCCTGTCGCCGGGCTTGTTCGGTCGGTGTGCTGGGATGGCAGGTGTCACCCAGATGTTGGCGAGGCGGCACCAACCAGTACATGCTTTGCCCGTTTTTCAGTCTTTGCGCTGATAGGAAAAACTTGTAGAAATCGGTACTGTCCGGGTGAGCAATGGCGCGTTGCCCTGCGGCAAGGTAGATGGGGCTGAGCCATGCCAGCAAAGCCATCGAAACAACGGCCAACAGCCAGCGATGCTGCTTGGGCGATAGGGGGAGTGTGTGAGTCAATCGACAATGACCTTTCAGGGGGGCTGCGGTGCTTGTGCGGCCGAAAGTTATGGTGTCATGAGCGGGGAAACGCCTTGATGTTGCGGGAGCAGAGCCGAATGGTGACTCTACCGTGGCTTCGGCGGACGACATGGCGCATCTCCTCGGGCGATGCATTCCTGTGGGGGATGGGCGTCGGCTTTGTCGCCTTGGCGGCGTGGTGCTGGACCCGATGGGGGCACACCGGGTGGCCCATTGGTTCGTACTGGTGGGACGAGTTGGCTCTGGCCGGTGCGGCTGAGGCCATCCGCACTGGCCTTGTTCCCACGGTGGACTTCTGGGCGCCTTTCGTTCTGCCGCTTTATCTCAAGCAATGGGCCATTGCCTGGGTGGGCCATGGCGGTTCACTCGTCGCCGAATGCCTCATGCAGGGTGCGCTTGTGTTGCTCATGTTTTTCGGACTGGTGGGGCGTGAACGCCAGCCGCTTGCGGTGTATGGGGTAGGGGGGGTGGCGGTTCTGGGTGCCGTTGCACCGTTCAACTTGGGCAGCGCCACCGAGGCGCAGTTGGGCTCGGTGGTAGCGGCGTGTGCCTATAACCGCCTGGGTGGCGCCATTCTGTCTCTGGTCATGCTGCTGCCAGTTATCCGGCGTGATGCCACGGATGACAGAAGATTGACTGGGTGGCTGGCGGCGACTTTCGTGCTTGCCATGCTGTTGAAGATCACCGTGCTTCAGATTGCCTGGGTACTGATTTTCCTGTGGGTGATATTGATGCCCCGGTGTGGCTTGTGGCGGGTGCTGTGCGGGGCGACGCTGCTGGCTTTGCTGGCCTTTGGTTTGCTGGCGTTGCTTGGCGGCGGAGCGAAAGGTTATGTGTCTGCCCTGCAGTACCTTTCGGAAGTACGCATGTCCCTTTTGAAGGGACATGTGCAGTCCTTGATCGGCTACTTGGTCTTCACCCAGAGGTTCCCTCTGGCGCTCTTGCTGTTGTGCGGCTTGATCGTCATTGGGCGAGCGCACCTGGCTGGTCGGCCTTGGCTGCGTCATGTCGTGTGGTACCTGTTGGCATGTGGTGCCATCTGCGCCTACACCACTACGAACTGGGGTGACCACGGACTGTTGCCGGCAACCGCCGCGATGTCTGCCTTGCTGCTGGCATGCGAGGTCAGCACATCGGAGGGCGTGGTGCCAGAGGCTCAGCGTAGGGTTGATCGCCTACTGCAGGTCAGCGGATATGGCTTGCTGTGGGGCGGGCTGGTGCTCTTTCTGTCTGCGATGGTCTGCTGGACCTGGGGCCTTGAAGGGCAGCGTACGGAGGAGGGGGTGATGCACATGCCGGTTCGTTCGGCGCTGTTTGCCGGGAACTATGTGATTGAGCCCAAAGCCTGGGAAAAGCGTCCGGACATGCTTGCCGCCGATTTGCCGATCAACCTGCTCAATCCAGGGGTCTATGCCAGTTATGTCGAGGGACTGGAGAGCGCCTACGCCTACCTGGACAAGCAGGTACCCGATCGGTCCTTGTCTGTTTATGCACTGGATTTCCCGGCTTATGTTTTCTCCGTGATGGGAGGGTACAGGGTGCCCCGTCATTCCTATCCCTGGATGCTGTTTGACCATGAAATCACGATTGATCACCATCCAGACGCTGAAACGCTGTTGTCCGATGTCGATGTTCTGATGGTGCCGAAATGCTCCTTGTCTGGCGGGAATCGCAAGTGGCTACATGCGATTTATCGCGTTCATATCGAAGCCCACTGGAAGCGAGAGGCCTCGGTTCGGTGCTGGGACGTGTATCGACGGCGCCCGGGGCCGTGATGGCGGCATGGGCGAATCAGCCGATCCAGGGCACATTGGCGGACAGTGTGATGGGGGCGTGGATCAAAAGCATTGAGTGCCTGTGATGCCTTTGAAAATCGCTGTCGCGGCGGCTTGCCTGATGGTGCTGGTGTGGGGGCATGCCATGGGGGTGCCGGACTTCCCCATGGACGATGCCTATATCGTTCAGCATGCGGTTGAGAGCCTTCGTGCTAGGTTGGATGCCCGCTACGGTGGGTCCCCGCTGAGCGGCATCACCAGCCCATTGCATGTGCTGTTGATCTGGGTGCTGGGCCTGGTGATGCCTGTGCCGTGGGCCCAGTTCCTGGTGGCTGGTGTCTCGTTCGTGGCGTGGGTTGCGGGTGCAGTTGAACTGGCGCGCCGCGTCGGAGTGCCTTGGCATGGTCAGTTGCTGCTGGCGGGGTTGTCATCGTTGGGGGGCATGGCTTTCTACCAAGCCTTCAACGGGCTGGAGACCGGGCTTTCCATGGCCATGGGGGTGTGGGCCTTGGCGTTGTTTCTGGAGCCAACACAGGTGCGCCCTTGGCATGCCGCTTTGCTGGGCGCCTTGCCCTTTGTCCGGCCGGAACTGGCGGTCCTCTCTGCGTTGCTATTTGTGCGCCATGGCGTACACGGCGTCGATGGATGGCGATCGGTTTGGGGACGTGTCCGTGCGGTGTTGCCGTGGTCTGTGGTGGGTGCGCTGCCTCCTTTGGTATTCCTCCTGTGGCAAGGCGGAAGTGTCTTGCCGAACACCGTGATGGCGAAGGCCTATTTCTTTGCCGAAGGGTGCATGCCGTTGGGCGCCAGGCTGGAGCGCTGGACCTCAGCGCTCCATTCATTTTCGATGGCGTTCGGGCTGGGCTGGGCCAGTGTGGGCCTGTTGGGGCTCTTGGCGTCGAGGCTGCGATGGGTCCTTGTGCCTTTTGCTGTCCTCTTTTTGTTTGTCTACCTGGACCGCTTGCCTGGCGCGCTGTTCCATAACTGGCATCGGTATGTCTACGTGCTCATGCCTGTGTTGGTGGCGGGGTGGGCTGGACTGCTGACCTTGCCTGTCCGGCGCATGCGGTTTCCGTTCGTGGCGGCACTGGTGGTTGCCGTCGTCGCAAGTGCACTGCTGTTCTGGGATGGCGCGCTGAGGTTGCAAAGTGGTGTGGATTTCACCCGGCGGGAATTGGCGGGTGTGGCGACGTGGGTGGCCACGCATGTGCCTGAATCATCGACCGTGCTGGTGCATGACGCCGGCTTCATCGCTTTGGTGGGGCGGCAGCACTTGGTCGATCTGGTGGGTCTGAAAAGTCCGTCGTCGATACAGGTGCATGCTCAGTACACTTGGGCGCAGTGCTCTCGGCAGACGCCAGCGCTTGCCGTGATCGCGCAACAGGCCGGTGTGAGGTATTTCGTTGTCCTGGGTGGATGGGACGAGGCTTTTCACCTCACGGACAGCCTGAGGAGCGCAGGGTGGAGCGCTGTTCGCGTGGACACGGAGCGTGGCGAGACGGCGTATCGCGTCTACCGAATCCAGCCGAGCCACTGATAGCGCGCCATATCCACGGCTCGGTCAAACGGCGGGGCGGCGGGAAGCATTAAAATCTCGATTTTGCCCACCTCCCTCGCGCCACCATGCCCCAAACCACCAAGAACATCACCGCCATGGCCAACGCCATCCGTGCGCTGGCGATGGACGCTGTCCAGCAAGCCAATTCGGGCCACCCTGGCGCGCCGATGGGCATGGCCGACATGGCCGTGGCGTTGTGGGGCCGTCACCTGCGCCACAACCCGGCGCAGCCGCTGTGGGCCGACCGTGACCGCTTCGTGCTATCGAACGGCCATGCGTCGATGCTGATCTACGCGCTGCTGCACCTGTCGGGCTACGAGCTGTCGATCGACGACCTCAAGGCCTTCCGCCAGATGCACAGCAAGACGCCGGGCCACCCGGAAGTCGGCGTGACGCCGGGCGTGGAAACCACCACTGGCCCGCTGGGTCAGGGCATCACCAACGCCGTGGGCATGGCCCTGGCCGAGAAGCTGCTGGCCACCGAGTTCAACCGCCCCGGTCACGCCATCGTCAACCACCATACCTACGCCTTCCTGGGCGACGGTTGCCTGATGGAAGGCATCAGCCACGAGGCCGTGGCCCTGGCCGGCGCCTGGAAGCTCAACAAACTGATCGCGCTGTACGACGACAACGGCATTTCCATCGACGGCCAAGTGTCGCCCTGGTTCATCGACAACACGCCCCAGCGCTTCGAAGCCTGCGGTTGGAACGTCATCGGCCCGGTCGATGGCCATGACGTCGATGCCGTCGATGGCGCCATCACCAAGGCCAAGCTGTCGGCTGATAAGCCCACGCTGATCGTCTGCAAGACCCACATCGGCAAGGGCTCGCCCAACCGCGCCAACACGGCCAAGGCCCATGGCGAGCCGCTGGGTGGCGACGAGATCAAGCTGACCCGCGAAACCATTGGCTGGGAGCACGACGCCTTCGTCATCCCCGACGAGGTTTATGCCGACTGGAACGCGAAGACCGACGGCGACATCCTGGTGGCCGACTGGAACACCCGCTTCGAGGCCTACAAGGCCCTGTTCCCGACCGAGGCCGCCGAGTTCCTGCGTCGCATGGCCGGTGAGTTGCCCGCGAACTTCCCCGAGATCGCCGTGGAAGCCGTGGCCGCCGCCCACGACAAGGCCGAGACCGTGGCCAGCCGCAAGGCCAGCCAGATCGCGCTGGAGTTCTTCACCGCCGCCATCCCCGAGATGCTGGGTGGCTCGGCCGACCTGACCGGCTCGAACCTGACCAACACCAAGAGCACGCCCGCCTTCCGCGTGGACGAGACCGGCGCCGTGGTCACCACCGACGGCAAGCCCGGCCGCCACATCAACTACGGTGTGCGCGAGTTCGGCATGGCCGCCATCATGAACGGCGTGACGCTGCACGGTGGCTACATCCCCTACGCTGGCACCTTCCTGACCTTCTCTGATTACAGCCGCAACGCCATCCGCATGGCCGCGCTGATGAAGCAGCGCGTCATCCACGTGTTCACGCACGACTCCATCGGCCTGGGCGAAGACGGCCCGACCCACCAGTCGGTCGAGCACGCCGCCAGCCTGCGCCTGATCCCGGGTCTGGACGTCTGGCGTCCGGCCGACACGACCGAAACCGCGGTCGCCTGGACCATCGCCCTGGCCAACAAGCACCGTCCTTCGGCGCTGTTGCTCTCGCGCCAGAACCTGCCCTACGCCCCCAAGCAGGATGCGGATGTCATCACGCAAGGCGCGTATGTGTTGGCCGAACCCGCAGAAGTGGGGTTGAAGAAGAAGGCCGTTGCCGTGATCATCGCGACCGGCTCGGAAGTGCAACTGGCCCTGCATGCCCAGGCCGAACTCGCCAAGCGTGGCGTGCCGGTGCGCGTGGTTTCCATGCCTTCGACCTCCGTGTTCGACCGCCAGGACGTCGCCTACAAGAAGGCTGTGCTGCCCCCGAAGCTGCCCCGCGTGGCGGTGGAAGCCGGTGTCACCGACTTCTGGTGGAAGTACGGCGTGGACGCGGTGGTCGGCATCGACACCTACGGCGAGTCGGCTCCGGCTGGCGTGCTGTTCAAGCATTTCGGCCTCACGCCCGAGAACGTCACGGCCACCGTCCTCAAGGTGCTGGCCAAGAAGAAGTGAGCTTCGGCTCCTGCCGTGACTCTGCCCCCTGACCCGATTTCCTGTTCCGTCATCTTCCGCAAGGACAACGAATCATGACCATCAAGATTGGTATCAACGGCTTCGGCCGCATCGGCCGCATGGTGTTCCGCGCCGCCATCCAGAACTTCGCCAACGACGTCGAAATCGTCGGCATCAACGACCTGCTGGAGCCCGACTACCTGGCTTACATGCTGAAGTACGACAGCGTGCATGGCCGATTCAAGGGCGACGTGGCCATTGAGGGCAACACCCTGGTCGTCAACGGCAAGAAGATCCGCCTGACCGCCGTGAAGAACCCCGCCGAGCTGAAGTGGGACGAAGTCGGCGCCGACATCGTCATCGAATCCACCGGCCTGTTCCTGACCAAGGAAACCGCCGAAGCCCACCTGAAGGCGGGCGCGAAGAAGGTCATCCTGTCGGCCCCCTCGAAGGACGACACCCCGATGTTCGTCTACGGCGTGAACGACAAGACCTACGCTGGCCAGGCCATCATCTCCAACGCTTCGTGCACCACCAACTGCCTGGCCCCCGTGGCCAAGGTTCTGAACGACACCTTCGGCATCAAGCGCGGCCTGATGACGACTGTGCACGCAGCGACTGCCACGCAAAAGACCGTGGACGGCCCCTCGAACAAGGACTGGCGCGGCGGCCGCGGCATCCTCGAGAACATCATCCCCTCCAGCACGGGCGCAGCCAAGGCCGTGGGCGTGGTGATTCCCGAGCTGAACAAGAAGCTGACCGGCATGGCTTTCCGCGTGCCCACCTCCGACGTGTCGGTCGTCGACCTGACCGTCGAGCTCAACAAGGAAGCTTCGTACGACGACATCTGCAAGGCCATGAAAGCCGCTTCGGAAGGCGCCATGAAGGGCGTGCTGGGCTACACCGAAGACAAGGTGGTGGCCACCGACTTCCGCGGCGAAGTCTGCACCTCGGTGTTCGACGCCGAAGCCGGCCTGGCCCTGGACAGCACCTTCGTGAAGGTTGTGTCCTGGTACGACAACGAGTGGGGTTATTCCAACAAGTGTCTGGAAATGGCCCGCGTCATTGCCGCCAAGTGAGCGAGCCCATCGCCATGTGAAAATCGGTAAACAACGCGCGAAGCGTTGACTTGTACCGCGAAGGCCCCCAAGTGGGGCCTTTTTCATTTGACTCCAGATGCAACATGGCCGACAACAGGTGTCAGGACGCGTTTGTTTGCACTTTGGCGGTGCCCCCCGGGCGACATAATTTCGCGCACATGCTGCGTCAGTGCTGGTTCAGGAGTTTCGTGTGAACGCTGGTCGAAATGGGCTTGGGCGCCCGGGTGAAGTGGCTGCCACGTGGGTGCGCCGCGGTGGGGCGCTGGCCTGTGCGCTGCGACTGGCCCTGGGCGCGGCGGGTGTGTGGGCTCAAGCTGCGGCCGGGGCACCTGCCGAGCGCCTGGCGCTGGGCCTGATCGTCAAACTCAAAGACACCCAAGTGAACTCCGTGGTGCGCCTGCCTGCCAGCGTGCGCCCGTCTGACACGGCCCAATCCCAGCGCTTGCGCATGGCGGCGGCCACCAACCGCAAGCGGGTTGGCTTCCTGGTGCAAAAACCCACGGCCTATGGCGCCCATGTGATCCACCAGGGCCACTACACGACGGTGGCCGAGGCCGAGGCCGAAGCGGCCAAGCTGCGCCTGGACCCGGACGTGGAGTGGGTGGTGGTCAACCAGATGGAGCGGCCGGCAGCTGCTGGCGTTCCATTTTCCGACACGGCCGCCACGCTGGCCACCAGCGCCTACGCGTCGCACAAATGGATGCAGCGGCGTGTGACATTGGGCGCCGAGGCCGGTGTGGGCCCAGGGGTGGCCAATTTCCGCAAAGCCTGGGACACGCTGAACGCTTCGTCGGTGTCCCTTTCCCCTGTGGTGGTGGCCGTGCTGGACACGGGCAAGCTCAGCCATGCCGATCTGGACCCTGTCAACGGTCGGATGCTGCCTGGCTATGACTTTGTGTCTGAGGTGGGCTTCTCGCGCGATGGCAACGGCCTGGACGCTGACCCGACCGACCCTGGCGACTACCTGCTGCAGTCCGAGATCGCCGCCAACCCGAGCCTGTATGGCAGCAATTGCGCGGCCCACGACAGCTCCTGGCATGGCACTGCGGTGATGTCGATGCTCACGCCGCTGGCAGACAGCGCCTACATGGGGCCTGGCGCTTTGAGCATGTTGCCCGCCAGCATTGGCAAGGTCCTGCCGGTGCGCATTGGCGGCACCTGTGGTGCGCTGGTCAGCGACATCATCGAGGGCATGCTGTGGTCTGCGGGTGTGGACTACCAGGGGTCTCCCTCGCGCAATCCCAACCCTGCCCGGGTGATCAACCTCAGCTTCGGGGGTGCCGGCAATTGCCAGACATCGGACACCCGAGATGTGCTGTACAGACAGACGATTGCCACGTTGCGCACCAAGGGTGCCTTGGTGGTGGCTTCTGCGGGCAATGGTGACAATTCATCGGGTGTGAACGGCTATGTCGGGCCGACACGTCCGGCCAGTTGCCCGGGTGTCATGGCCGTGACCGCCTTGCGCTATGACGGCAGCAAAGCGGCGTACGCGAACACGGTGGATGGCACGCAACGCGCTTTGGGTTACTACGGCCTGGCCGTGGCGGGGGGTGATGTGCTGTCCTCCTCGCTGGCGCAGAGCCTGAACTTGTTGACAGACATCGGCGCCACCACGGCACGTGGCGTGGTGCTGGAAGATACCGTTTGCGCCAATGGTTTTTGCGCTGTGACGGAGGGCACCAGTTTTGCCGCTCCGCAGGTGGCGGCTGTGGCGGCCCTGGTGCTGTCGGTTGCCCCGAGTCTGACGGTGGATCAGTTGGTGGGGGTGCTGTTGGACACGGCCACGGCCCACCAGGCCGTGGGTGGTGCGGCCAGCTGCACGACTTACACGACATCTGGCCTGGTGCCCAATTGCTCTTGCACCAGTGGCACTTGCGGTTCGGGGGTGCTCAACGCCGACGGTGCGCTGGTGTCTGCACTGACCCAGGCCGGCACCACGGTCCTCGCGGCCCCCGAGGTGAGTGCGAGCTACTTCACGCCCGATCGCCTGGCCCCCTCGTCCAAAAGCGGCGGCGGTGGCGGTGGTGCCACCGACGACCTCAGCCTGTGGGCGCTGCTGGCCGCGGTGCTGGGCTTGACTGGGTGGCGCTGGCGTGCAGGCGCTCAGGCCCGTGCCCTGCGCGCCGTGCGCATCAGGGGCGACAGGCGCTGAACGTCTTGCCTTGTGGCAGCTTGGTGGCCGACAGCGCCACCTGCGCCTGCTGCGAAGCTTGCGCCACGCGCACCAACTGCATCTCGCCTTCTGGGCGCAGCACGACGATGCGCGCGGTGCGGATGCCGCGCAGCTTCACGGTGGCCAGGCCGCTTTGTGCCTCTGCCAGGCTGGTGTAGCGGCCCAGCGAAAGACCGTGCGCGAGCGCCGGCGGTGCGTTGAGCTCTTCGAAGTTCAAGCCTTTGATGCGGCGCAGCTCGCTGAGCTTTTTCGCGTACAGCTCGTCGTCGGCGTAGGGGCCCATGTACACCAGCCAGATGCCCGAGATGGGCACCGCCTGGGTGGACCAGGCATCGGCTGGCAGTTGTGCTTTGAGCGCCGTGCCCACCTGGGCCATGTCTTCGCTGCGGAAGGGGCCAGCCTGCAGGCAGATGCCAGCGAGCACGGGCGGGGTTGACGACGCCGCGCTGGCAGGGGCCGATGGTGCTGGGCTGGTCGCGCCCGCCGTGGTGTTTGCCGCGGCGCCAGAGCCTGCCCCGGATGAAGTCCCGGATGAAGCTCCCGATGCCGCATCTGGCGCGACATCGCTGGCGGCCGCGGTGCTGCTGGCGGCCTGGGCGCCGTTCAGCACGGTGATGCGGTCGGCATGGCGTTGTTGCTGCAGGCGGGCGGGTTCGTGTTGTGCGTCGGGTTGCACGCCCACCAGGGGCTTGAGCCAGCCCTGGCTCCAGGCCAGGAACGTGGCGTTGACAGCGAGCAGGATCAGCACCAGGTAGCGCAGTGTGGAGGCGGGACGGTGGACGGGGTGGGGTTGGGCTTCAGGCGGGACGCACGCTGACGTCGCCCGCGTGCCAGCGCTGGAGGCCCGAGGCAGTATGCACGAGCAGGGCGCCGCTGTCGTCCACGCCCTGGGCGGTGCCGGTCTGGTCAGGCTGGGGCGTGGCCGGCGATGAGGCGCCGCTGCCTTGCGGCAGGCTGGCGACCGAGGTCCACAGCTGCACAGGCTGGCCCAGCAGCACGTTGCGGCGGGCGTAGGCCGCCTGCAGCGGGGCGAAGCCCTGGCGCTCGAAGGCCTGCGTGGCCTGCAACAAGGCCGGCACCAGCCAGGCCCAGACCTCGCCCAGGCTGGGCGCCGGTGAGGGCAACCAGGCCGACCCCGGCACCGCGGCGCCGGGCTGCACGTTCAGGCCGACGCCGATGACCACCCAGCGTTGCCCCTCGGGCAGGCCCGGGGCCGGGGTGGCTTCGATCAGGATGCCACCGAGCTTGCGCGTGCCCAGCCAGAGGTCGTTGGGCCATTTCAGCCCGATGGCCGGTGGCACGGGGGCGTTGTCGGTGTGCTGCTGGCGCGCCCGCAATCCCGCGTCGAGCGCATCGGCCAAGGCCAGCCCCACGGCCAGCGACAGGGCGCTGCCCCCGCCGGGCACGGCGTCCAGGTGCAGGGGCAAGCCCAGGGAGAAGGTCAGGGTGTCGCCCGGGCGGGCTTCCCAGCTGCGGCCCCGGCGTCCGCGCCCCGCAGTCTGGCGCACGGCCACCATCGCGGTCGGCCAGACCTCGCCGCGCCGGCCTTGGGCCATGAGCACGGTGTTGGTCGAGGCGGTCTCGGGCACCACGTCCAGCACCAGACCGGGCGTGGTGGGCGCGCACGCCACCCACAGGCGTTCGGCGGCCTGGTTCAGGTCGGCCAGGAGCGGCGCCAGGTCGGGCGTGCTTTGGGGTGTGTCCATGCGCGCGGTGGCGGTGGGGCGCCGGCGAGGAGCTCAGCGGCGGCGCTTGGTGGCCAGCATGGTGCCGCGGCAGCTGTCTGCGCCGCACCAGCAGGCGTATTCCTTCTTGAGCTTGGGCGTCAGGCGGGCGTCGATGACCAGGCCGTAGTCGAAGAACAGCTCTTCGCCGACAGCGATGTCGCGCAGGGCATGCAGGAAGACGCGGTCGCCGTCCTGCTCGGCTTCGAGGTTGGGCGCGCAGCTGTGGTTGATCCACTTGGCCGAGTTGCCCTTGTGCTTGCCGTCGATGACGTGGCCGTCGTCGAGGTGGAAGTAAAAGGTGTGGTTGGGCTGGGCCGGATCGTGCGGGTGGCGGCGCAGCGCCTCTTTCCAGGTGATGATCTCGCCCTTGTACTCCAGCACGGTGTCGCCTGCGCGCAGCGGGCGGATCGCGAAGACGCCCTTGCCATGCACGCCGGACTCGCGCACCTGGGTGCGGCGGCCCCGGTCCACGGTCTCAGAGTGTTGTTTGGCCGTCCGCACTGCGGGTTGGGGCGCGGATGAGTTTCGTGGGGCAGCTTGCGTCATCGGCCAGTTTGGGTACATTGAATTGGTGGGCGCGCGCGTGCCCGCGTGTGTGCGCCCGTGCGCCCACGTGTGTGCGCGCGAGAAGCCCGATTGTAAGTACGGTCTCCAACATTTCCGAACACGCCCGCTCATGAGCAAAGCCCTGGTCATCGCAGAGAAGCCTTCCGTCGCCCAAGACATCGTGCGCGCCCTCACGCCGATCGACGGCAAGTTCGACAAGCACGACGAGTACTTCGAGTCCGAGCACTACGTGGTCAGCTCGGCCGTGGGTCACCTGGTGGAAATCAAGGCGCCCGACGAGTTCGACGTCAAGCGCGGCAAGTGGAGCTTCGCCAACCTGCCGGTCATCCCGCCGCACTTCGACCTCAACCCCATCGACAAGAGCAAGGGCCGGCTCAACGCCCTGGTCAAGCTCATCAAGCGCAAGGACGTCACCCGCCTCATCAACGCGTGTGACGCGGGGCGCGAGGGTGAACTGATCTTCCGCCTGATCGTGCAGTACGCGGCCGACAGCACGGCCACGACGCGCGCCAAGGGCCTGGGCAAGGACGTCAGCCGGCTGTGGCTGCAGAGCATGACGCCGGCGGCCATCCGCGACGGCTTCGCGCAACTGCGTTCCGATGAGCAGATGTTGCCGCTGGCCTCCGCCGCGCGTTGCCGCTCCGAGGCCGACTGGCTGGTGGGCATCAACGGCACGCGGGCCATGACGGCTTTCAACTCGCGCGATGGCGGCTTCTTCCTGACCACCGTGGGCCGGGTGCAGACGCCGACGCTGTCCATCGTGGTGGAGCGCGAGGAGAAGATCCGCAAGCACATCTACCGCGATTACTGGGAGATCCGCGGCAGCTTCGGCGCGCAGGCCGGCAGCTACGACGGCAAGTGGTTCAACCCGGACTTCAAGAAGGCCAAGGGTGCGGCCGAAGGTTCGCTGGAGGCCGAGCAGAAGGCCGACCGCGTCTGGTCTGCCGCCGAGGCGCAAGCCATCGCCGATGCCGTGCGTGGCCAGAAGGGCACGGTCACGGAAGAGTCCAAGCCCAGCACCCAGGCCAGCCAGTTGCTCTATGACCTGACCACGCTGCAGCGCGAGGCCAACTCGCGCTTTGGCTTTTCCGCCAAGACCACGCTGGGCCTGGCCCAGGCCTTGTATGAAAAGCACAAGGTCCTGACCTACCCACGGACCGACTCGCGCGCGCTGCCCGAGGACTACCTGAGCGTGGTCCAGCAGACCATGGGCATGATCGCCGACGAGGACCTGCCCGGGCCGCTGCGCGACCTGGCCATGCACGCCCGCAAGGCGCTCAACGAGGGCTACATCAAGCCGACCAAGCGCGTCTTCGACAACGCCAAGGTCTCGGACCACTTCGCCATCATCCCGACGCTGCAGGCGCCGCGCAGCCTGACCGAGGCCGAGGCCAAGCTCTACGACATGGTGGTCAAGCGCTTCATCGCGGTCTTCTACCCCTCGGCCGAGTTCATGGTGACGACCCGCATCACGCAGATCCCGGCGGGCGGCAGCACACACCATTTCCAGACCAACGGCAAGATCCTGGTCAAGCCGGGCTGGATGGCCGTGTATGGCAAGGAAGCGGCCGAGGAGGGCGACGACGCCCACCTGGTGGCCGTGCAGCCGGGCGAGTCGGTGGGCAACGAGGACGTCACCGTCAACGCGCTGAAAACCAAGCCGCCGGCCCGCTACACCGAAGCCACGCTGCTGAGCGCCATGGAAGGCGCGGGCAAGCTCATCGACGACGAAGAGCTGAAAGCCGCGATGCAGGAAAAGGGCCTGGGCACGCCAGCCACGCGCGCGCAGGTCATCGAAGGCCTGCTGACCGAGAAGTACATGCTGCGCGAAGGCCGCGAGCTCATCCCCACGGCCAAGGCCTTCCAGCTCACCACGCTGCTGCGCGGCCTGGGCGTGGAAGACCTGACCAAGCCCGAGCTGACCGGCAACTGGGAGCACCAGTTGAGCGAGATGGAAAAGGGCCGCCTGAGCCGCGAGGCCTTCATGGACGAGATCGCCGCGATGACGCAGCGCATCGTGCAAAAGGCCAAGGAGTACGACCGCGACACCATCCCTGGTGACTACGCGACCCTGAGCACGCCTTGCCCGAACTGCGGCGGCGTGGTCAAGGAAAACTACCGCCGCTTCACCTGCGTGGGCAAGGGCGCGGCCACGGACGGCGAGGCCGCCACGGGTTGCGGTTTCAGCATGACCAAGATCCCGGCCGGCCGCAGCTTCGAGCTGCACGAGGTCGAGCAGCTGCTGAGCACGCACAAGCTGGGCCCGCTGGAGGGCTTCCGCTCCAAGGCGGGTTGGCCCTTCACGGCCGAGCTGAAGATGGTGAAGGACGCCGAGGCGAACAACTGGAAGATGGAGTTCGACTTCGGCGAAGACGCCAAGAAGGAAGAAGAGTCCGGCGAGGCCATCGACTTCAGCGCGCAGACCACGCTGGGCGCCTGCCCCAAGTGCAACAGCTCGGTGTTCGAGCACGGCACCAACTACATCTGCGAGAAGTCGGTGGGCCCCCAACCCAGCTGCGACTTCAAGACGGGCAAGGTCATCCTGCAGCAGCCGATCACGGCCGAGCAGCTCGCCAAGCTGCTGGACACGGGCAAGACCGACCTGCTGGACGGCTTCGTCTCCAACAAGACGCGCCGCAAGTTCAAGGCCTTCCTGAGCTGGGACGCCAAGGCGGGCAAGGTGGGCTTCGAGTTCGAGCCGCGGGCACCGAAGGCGGCGGGCAAAACCGCGGGCAAGGCGGGTGGCCGGTTCGCGGCGAAGGACGCGGTGGCGTCGGAGGCTGGCGAGGCGGCGGCAGAGGGCGCGGCGTCCACCAAGACGGCCACCAAAACGGCCGCCAAGAAAGCGACGGCCAAGAAAGCCACCAAGGTGGCCGCCAAAAAGGCCGCCTGACGTGCATCCTCCCGCAGACCCAGGTTTTCCCTTGATCTGATCGGACCATCGCCACATTCCTGCGCTATCGTTCGCGCCTTGCGAAGTCGAGCGTGCAGGTGGTGAGATGAAGTGGCGTTTGGGTCGGTGGGTGTCGGTGGCGGTGTCGGCCATGGCGCTGGGGTGTGGGATGTGCTTGGGCGCGGTGACAGCCGCGCAAGCGGCCACGCAGGTGGAGGTGCGCGGCGCAGGCGCCACTTTCCCGGCGCTGGTCTACGCCCGCTGGGCCCAGAAATTCGCCCAGGCCCACCCCGGCGTGAAGGTGACGTACGCCCCGACGGGCTCGGGCGATGGCGTCAAGCAGGCCACGGCGCGCGCGGTGCAATTCGGCGGCACGGACGTGCCCCTGAGCGCACAGAAGCTGCAAGACGCCAAGCTGGTGCAGATCCCCATGCTGGTGGGCGGCCTGGTGCCGGTGCTCAACCTGCCCGGCGTGGAGGGCAACCAGCTCGCCATGGACGGCCCCTTGCTGGCCGACATCTTCCAGGGTCAGGTGGCGCGCTGGGACGACGCCCGCATCGCGGCGCTCAACCCGGGCGTGCGCCTGCCGGCCCTGCCCATCGTGCGGCTGGTGCGCCAGGAGGCCTCGGGCTCGACCGAGACCCTGCTGCGCTACCTGGGCGATGCCTCCGCACGCTTCCAGGCGGCGGTGCCGGTCAGTGGCTTGCCCGTCTGGCCAACAGGTGGGCCGGGGGCGCAGGCGCCGCGCGCGGCCAAGGGCAACGATGGCCTGGTGACCCTGCTGCGCGCCACGCCGGGCGGCATCGCCGTGGTGTCCTTCGACCGCGTGCTGCGCGACCACCTGGTGGCCGTGCGCCTCAAGAACGCGGCCGGCAAGGCGGTGGTGGCCAGCGAGGCGGCTTTCCGCGCCGCCATCCTGTCGTCCGAACTGCACCAGAAGGGCGATGACACGGCCAGCCTGCTGAACCGGCCGCGCCCCGACGCCTGGCCGCTGACGGCCACCAGTTTCGTGCTGCTGGACGCCACCCCGAAAGACATGGCCGTGGCCGAGTGGACGGCGCGCTTCGTGCACTGGTGCTTCATGCACGGCGACGAACTGACCCGCGACACCGGCTTTGCACCGCTGCCGGACCGCGTGCAGGCGCGCCTGGCCGGGCGCTTGCTGCAAATCCACGGCCCGCAGGGCGAAACGCCCCAGTTCATGGCGCCGTGACCCTGGTGGCACGCGCCGCCAAGTGAAAGTGTGTAAGGTTCGGAACTGCTGACGCGACCGATGGGTCATCGCCAGTCCGGCCTTGCCTGCACCACGGAGTTCCCGCCATGTCTTTCATCCGCACGTCCCGCCACCTCCTGCACCCTGACAGCGGGATGCAGCACCCCGCTGCGAGTGACATCACGCCGCGCTCGGTGTACGAAGACCGCCGCCTGTGGCTGAAGGCCGCGGGCGTCGCGGGCACAGGCCTGCTGCTGGGTGATGCCACCGAGGCCTGGGCCCAGGGCGGTGCCATCCAGCGACCGGGCAAGCTGGCCGCGCTGGCCTCGGTGCGCAGCAGCGTGACCGGTGCCCAGGCGATGGACAAGCTCACGCCCTACCAGGACGTCACCAGCTACAACAACTTCTACGAGTTCGGCACCGACAAGGCCGACCCGGCCGAGCACGCCGGCACGCTCAAGCCCCGTCCGTGGACGCTGAGCATCGAGGGCGAGGTGGGCAAGCCGCTCAAGCTGGGCCTGGACGACCTGTTGAAAGTGGCGCCCATGGAAGAGCGCATCTACCGCCTGCGCTGCGTGGAGGGCTGGTCCATGGTGATCCCGTGGGTGGGCTACTCGCTGGCCGCCCTGATCGCCCGGGCCGAGCCGACCAGCCGGGCCAAGTACGTCGAGTTCGTCAGCCTGGCCGACCCCAAGCAGATGCCGGGCGTGCGCTCTGCCGTGCTGGACTGGCCTTACATCGAGGGCCTGCGCATCGACGAGGCCATGCACCCGCTGACGCTGATGGCCTTCGGCCTGTACGGCGAGGTGCTGCCCAACCAGAACGGCGCGCCGCTGCGCCTGGTCGTGCCCTGGAAGTATGGTTTCAAGAGCGCCAAGTCCATCGTCAAGATCCGCCTGGTCGAGAAGGAGCCGGCCTCGTCCTGGGTCAAGGCCAACCGCTCGGAGTACGGTTTTTATTCGAACGTGAACCCCAAGGTGGACCACCCGCGCTGGAGCCAGGCCACCGAGCGCCGCATTGGCGAAGGCGGTTTCTTCGCGCCGCGCAAGGCCACGCTGATGTTCAACGGCTATGAGGCCCAGGTGGGCCAGCTGTACGCCGGCATGGACCTCAAAAAGAACTTCTGACTTCAGCCCCATGACCACCGCCGCCATCCAACCTTCCTGGCTCAACCAGGCCCTGCTCAAGCCCTGGGCCAAGCCCCTGCTGTGGGCGCTGTGCGCGCTGCCCGCGGTGGCGCTGTTCATCGGCGCGGCGACCGACCAGCTCGGCGCGAACCCGGCGGAAAAACTCATCCGCGAAACGGGCGAGTGGGCGCTGCGCTTCCTGTGGCTGACGCTGGCCGTCAGCCCGCTGCGCGATGTGGCCTCGCTGCCTGGGCTGCTGCGCCACCGCCGCGCCCTGGGCGTGACCATGTTCGCCTACGCCCTGCTGCACTTCCTGGCCTATGCCTGGCTGGACAAGGGCCTGGTGGTGGACGACATCGTCAAGGACGTGTTCAAGCGCAATTTCATCCTGGTGGGCATGCTGGCCTTGCTGCTGCTGACGCCGCTGGCGTTGACTTCGTTCAACGCGGCCATCCGCAAGCTGGGCGGCAAGAACTGGCAGCGGCTGCACAAGCTGGTCTATGCCATCGCGCTGCTGGGCCTGCTGCACTTCTACTGGAAGAAGGCGGCCAAGAACGACCTGGGCGAGGTGGCGGTGTACGCCGCCATCCTGGCCGTGCTGCTGGGCTGGCGCGTGATGCGCAAGGGTGGCGTGCTGGCGATGCTGCGGGTGCGCTGAAGCGGCGGGCCGGAGGGACGGGCTGAAGAGGCCCAGCCTCCGCCCATCGGGGCCCGGTGTGCGCCTGGGGGGGGTGGCTCGCGGCCTGGTGTGAGCGGCCTGCCGCGGTGGGTGAACGACCTGCCACCTGTTTGGCGTCGTGCGCCGCCCACTTTGAGCTGCGCGCCGCCCGGTACGGCTCGCCCGCCGCCCAATGCGGCCCGTGCGCCGCTTGTTGCCAGCCATGCGCCGAGTTCCCCCCACTCGCGCGCGAGCGATGTCGGCTGGCGCATGGCGCAAATTGACGGGTGCACGACCCATCTCGGGGCAGGTACCGAGTTGCATGGGCTGGCGCGCGGGTCATGCCTGTCTTGCGCATGCACCTGCGAGGGGCATGGCCGAAGCCCGCAGGGCGGCGTGCCGCACAGAATGGCTTGCGCGCTGCGCAGAGGGGCTTGCGCCCCGCTCAGAAGCTGTGCCGCACGCCGAACATCGTGCCCGTTTGCGCGCGGCCCGCGGCCGGTGTGCCGCCTGCGGCACCGTTGCTGACCGACACCGCCAGGCTGCCGCTGTTGTCCAGGCGGGCCAGCGAGGCGTAGACGGCGGTGCGCTTGCTCAGGCTGTAGCTCAGGCGCAGCACGCCCTGGGTGGCCTTGTTGGCCGAGTCCTTGTAGTGCAGCTGCGCCAGCTGGGTCTCCAGCAGCAGCGCCTGGGTGAGGGGCGCGCTCAGGCCCACGTAGAAGATGTCGCTGCGCGGGGTGGCGGTGCTGCCGCCGTTGTGGCGGTGCAGGACCCCGGCGCCCAGCTTGATGCCGCTCAGGCGCACCCAAGCGTTGAGGTTGGTGCGGGTGTCGCTGAGGGCGCTGCTGCTCAGGTTGGCGAAGGCGCCGGGGCCGCCGCGCAGGGTGTCTTGCGCAGCGGCGACGCCCCAGTCGGCCGCGTCGTACTTCAGCAGCACCGACCATTCGCGGCACGCGCGGTGGTCGCTGGCGCTTTCACCGGCGCAGTTGGTGGCGCCGGGGTTGCCGGCCGTGGCGGTGTCGCGGCCCAGGCTGTAGGTGGCGCCCACGCTGAAGCCGTCCCACTTGCCGCGGTAGCCCAGGGCGTTGTCGGCGCGGGCGTTGGGCAGGTAGCTGTCCAGCGAGGCCAAGCCGTGGGCGCTGGGGCCGATCACGTCGGCGTCGAGCAGGGAGAAGAAGGTCATGGTGTGCTGGCGGCCCAGGTTGAACTGGCCCCAGGCGCCGCTCAGGCTGACGAAGGCCTGGCGCCCGAACAGGCGGCTGCCCTGGTTGAGGCCGCCCGTGTCCATGGCCAGGCCGGACTCCAGCGTGAACCCGGCCTGGAGGCCCTGGCCGAGGTCTTCGCTGCCGCGCAGGCCCAGGCGCGAGGGCACGGAAGCGGTGTTGCCCGGCATGCGGGTGAGGTGGTCGCCGTTGGCGCCGACCTGGTTGAGCGTTTCCACGCCCACGTCGATCAGGCCGTAGATCTGCACGGTCGAGGTCGGGGCGGCTGGTGCTTGGGCGGCTTGTGCCTGGGCGGTGGCGGTGCACAGGCTGAGCACGCTGCCGACGAGCGCCCAGGGGGTGGTGCGGGGGGCGATGTGAGACGGCGTGCGGGAAGACGAGCGGGTGGGTGTGGACATGGTGTGGCCTCGCAAGCGATGGGGTGTGGGGCGTTGTGGGGTGCAGGCGTCCCCCACGCCCTGTGTCAGGGCGCGGTGAGGACGCGATGGGGCGTGGCGTGGGGGCGTTGGCTCAGGCGGCGCGGGGTGCGCGCTGCCCGTCGCCTGGGGCCGCTGTGGCGGCAGGTGCAGACGGGGCGGAGGCTTCTGGCGCCGCCCCCTGGCCACGGCCGCCGTAGGCATAGGCACCCAGGCGGGCCATCAGCACGCAAGCCAGCACGAGGCCGGTGGCCATCACCACCAGGGCGGGGTCGTAGCTGTGCAGCAGCTTGAAGCTCTGGCCCATCAGGAAGGGGCCCAGGCCCGAGCCCAGCATGAAGATGGCGAAGAGGTAGCCGTAGATCTCGCCGAAGGCCTTGAGGCCCAGGTAGCGCGATTGCAGGAAGGCGATCAGGTCCACCTCGGCGCCCAGGCCCAGACCGACCAGGATGGCGGCGGGCACGCCGAAGCGGGCGTCCGAGGTGCCCAGCAGCAGGGCGATGCCCAGCAGCGGCAGGCTGAAGAACACCATGGCCACGTGCGGGGCGTGCAGGCGGTCGAGCAACCAGCCCGCGGCCAGGCGGCCAACGATGAGGGCCAGACCCGCGGCGCTGATGGCGGCCGCGGCCGAGGCGGCGGGCACTCCGCGGTCGGTCATCAGCGGCACGATGTGGGCGACCACGCCCGAGGCGGCCAGGGCCACGGTGAAGAAGGCCACGGCCAGGCACCAGAAGCGGCCGCTGGTGCGGGCCTCGGCGGCGCTCATGCCGGGGGCGGCGGCATTGACTTTGGCGTTGGGGGTGGCGGGCGTGGTGCGTGCCGAGCCTGAGGCGGCGCCATCGACGGCAGGCCCTTCCTCGCGCCGGCGCGCGACCAGCCCCGCCATGGCGGGCAAGGCCACCAGCAGCGTCACCAGGCCCAGGCCCAGGTAGGCGCCGCGCCAGCCGAAGCTGGCCATCAGCTTTTGCGCCAGCATGGGCATGAGCATGGTGCCCAGGCCCACGCCCGCGGTGGCGATGCCCAGGGCCAGGCCGCGGCGCTCGTCGAACACGGCGGCGATGGCCTTGCTGTAGGGCAGCGGGGTCTGGCCGGCGGCGACGATGCCGCACAGGGCGTACATCAGGATCAGTGCGGCGGGTGAGTTGGCGAACAGGCCGATGGCGGCCATGCCCAGGGCGAAGAGGACGATGGCCGGCAGGGCCACGCGGCGGGTGCCGTGTTTGTCGATCAGTCGGCCGATCAGCGGCGTGGCGATGCCCGTGGCCACCAGGCCGGCCAGCAGCGCGCCGGAGATGGTGCCCCGGTCGGTCTGCAGGGCCTCGCTCAGCGGCTTGACGAACACGCCGAAGGTGAACTGCATCACCGGGCCATTGCCCACGGTGAGGCCGAGCAGGGAGCCGGCCACCACCCACCAGGGATTGGCGAAGGGCTTGGAAGGGGTCGTGCGCATCATCGTCTCCTCATTGTCTCGGACCATCTGTGTGAGCGGTCCTGGGGATGGCCCGCTGTGCGCTGCACCGCGGGCCACATGATCGGTTGGGAACGGAATCAGTCGAAGCAAGGCGCCTGCTTGGCCAGGCGCGCGGCGATGCCGGTGCGCTTGTCGGCCGTGGCGAACAGCAGCTGGAAGGACTTGCGCTCGAACTGCAGGCCCAGCGCCAGCGGGCTGCTCATGCTTTCCAGCACGGCTTCCTTGATGAACTGCTGGGCCAGGCGCGGCCCTTGCGCCAGCTGGCTGGCCAGGGCCAGGGCGCGGTCTTCCAGCGCGGCGTCGGGCACGACCTCGCTGGCCAGGCCCATGGCCAGGGCCTGCTCGGCGCCGAAGCGCTCGCCGGTGAGCAGCAGCTTCATCGCCCGGAACTTGCCGATGGCGCGGCTCAGGCGCTGCGTGGCGCCGCCGCCGGGCATCAGGCCCAGCAGCACCTCGGGCTGGCCGAAGCCGGCGGTGTCGCTGGCCAGCAGGATGTCGGCGTGCATGGCCAGCTCGCAGCCGCCGCCCAGGGCGTGGCCGCGCACCGCCGCGATCACCGGCTTGCGGCAGGCGGCGATGGCGCCCCAGAGGCGGTCCATCTGGCGCTCGATGATCTCGGTGGAGGTGGCGTCGAGGTACTCGCCCAGGTCGGCGCCGGCGCAAAAGGCGCGGGCGCTGCCGGCCAGCACGACGACGCGCACGGCCTCGTCGGCATCGAGCCGGGTGAAGGCCTCGGCCAGGGCCTGGCGCAGCGCCAGGTTGAGGGCGTTGAGCACCTCGGGGCGGTGCAGGCGCAGCACGGCCACGCCGGGCGCGGGGCGCTCTTCCAGGAGGATGTCGGTGTTGCTCATGGTCGTCCCTCTCAGCGGCCGGTGAAGACCGGGCGGCGCTTCTCGAAGAAGGCGGCCACGGCCTCGGCGTGGTCGGCCGTCTGGTGGGCCAGGCCTTGAAAGTGGCCGGCGTGGTCGAGGGCCTCGTCCAGCGTGGCGTTGCGGGCCTGTTGCAGCAGCTGCTTGGTCCAGCGCAGCACCTGCGGCGGGTTGGCCGCGATGCGCGTGGCCAGGGCCAGGGCCGCGTCCATCAGCGCTTCGGGCGCCACCACCTGCGACACCAGGCCGATGCGCAAGGCCTCGTCGGCATCGACGGTGTCGCCCGTGAAGGCCAGCTCGGCCGCCTTGGCCGCACCGACCACGCGGGGCAGCAGCCAAGCGCCGCCATCGCCCGGCACGATGCCGACCTTGACGAAGCTCTCGGCGAAGCGCGCCTGGGTGGAGGCGATGCGGATGTCGCACATGCAGGCCAGGTCGTTGCCCGCGCCCATGGCCGGGCCGTTGACGGCCGCGATGATGGGCACTTGCAGCGCCTGGAAGGCCCGCGGGATGCGCTGGATGCCGGCGCGGTACTGCGCCACGATCTGTTCGGGGCTGCCGCCGAACATGCCCTGGCGGTCGCGCATCTCGGCGACGTTGCCGCCCGAGCAGAAGGCGCTGCCCGTGCCGGTGAGCACGATGGCGCGCACCGAGAGGTCTTCGTTGAGCTGCGCGAACAGGGTCTCGAAGGCCTGGAAGAAGTCGTCGCCGCTCAGGGCGTTGCGGGTCTCGGGCCGGTTGAGCGTGAGGATGGCGATGGCGCCGCGGCGCTCTTGCAGGATGGGGGCGGTGGGGGACATGGGGACTCTCCTGTCAAACGCGTTCGATGGCCACGGCGATGCCTTGCCCCACACCGATGCACATGGTGCACAGCGCGTAGCGGCCGCCTGAGCGGTGCAGCTGGCGCGCGGCGGTCAGGGCCAGGCGCACGCCCGACATGCCCAGGGGGTGGCCGAAGGCGATGGCGCCGCCGTGGGGGTTGATGTGCTCGCCGTCGTCGGGCAGGCCGAGCGCGCGCAGCACGGCCAGGCCTTGCGCGGCGAAGGCCTCGTTGAGCTCGATGACGTCGAAGTCAGCGATGGACAGGCCGGTTTGCGCCAGCAGCTTGCGCACCGCCGGCACCGGCCCCAGGCCCATGACGCGCGGCGCCAGGCCGGCCGTGGCCACGCCGATGACGCGGGCCAGGGGCTGCAGGTGGTGGCGCGCAGCACCGGTTTCACTGGCCAGCAGCAGGGCCGCCGCGCCATCGTTCACACCGGACGCGTTGCCCGCCGTCACGCTGCCTTGCGGGCGGAAGGCGGGCTTGAGCCGCGCCAGCGTTTCCAGCGTGGTGTCGCCACGCGGGTGCTCGTCGGCGCTGAACAGCGTGGTCTCGCCCCTGCGGCCATCGGGCTTGGCCACCAGCACGGGCAGCAGCTCGATGTCGAAGACACCGCTGGCCTGGGCGCGGGCCGCGCGCTGCTGGCTGCGCAGTGCGAAGGCGTCCTGGTCGGCGCGCGAGATGCCGCACTGCTCGGCCACGTTCTCGGCCGTCTCGCCCATGGCATCGACGCCGTGCAGCGCCGCCATGCGCGGGTTGACGAAGCGCCAGCCGATGGTCGAGTCGTGCACCTCGGCATGGCGCGAGAACGCGCTGGTCGGCTTGGGCATGACCAAGGGCGCGCGGCTCATGCTCTCTACGCCCCCGGCGATCGCCAGGTCCAGCTGGCCGCAGGCGATGCCGCGCGCCGCGCTGGCCAGGGCCTCCAGCCCCGAGCCGCACAGGCGGTTCACGGTGGCCGCGGCGGCCGTCACCGGCAGGCCGGCCAGCAGCGCGCTCATGCGGGCCACGTTGCGGTTGTCTTCACCGGCCTGGTTGACGCAACCGAAGTAGACCTCTTCGAGCTGGTCCCAGTCCAGCCGCGGGTGGCGGGCCATCAGGGCTTGCAGGGGCAGGGCGCCGAGGTCGTCGGTGCGGATGCCCGCGAGGCTGCCGCCGTAGCGGCCGATCGGCGTGCGGATGCCGTCGCAGAGGTAGGCGTGCTTCATCACAGTCCCAGCACCCGCTCGGCGTTGCCGTGCATGACCTTGTCCATCACCGCGTCGCTGTAGCCCAGCTCGGACCATTCGCGCAGGATGCGTTCGTAGGGCAGGCTGGGGTAGTCGCTGCCGAACATGATCTTGTCTTGCAGGCGGCCGCGGATGTCCACCTTCAAATTGCCCGGGAAGTGCTTGGGCGCCCAGCCCGACATCTCCCAGTACACATTGCCCTTGTGCAAGGCCACGGCCGTGGTCTCGTCGACCCAGGGCCAGCCGGGGTGGGCCATGATGATCTTGAGGTTCGGGAAGTCGGCGGCCAGGTCGTCGATGGCACCGGGGTGCGCATGGCGGATGCGCGCACCGTGGCCACCGGCCATGCCCGCGCCCATGCCGGTGGTGCCCACGTCGATCATCACGGCCGCGCCGAGCGCGTTGATCTCTTCGAAGAGGTCGTAGTGACGCCGGTCGTTGACGGCGAAGTGCTGCATGATGGGGTGGAAGTGGAAGCCGATGAAGCCCAGCTCGGTCACGGCTTTCTTCACCTGGCGGATGGCGATCTCGCCCTTGGCCGGCTCCACCGCGCCCCAGCACTGGATGATGCGGTCGGGGTGGCGCTGCCACATGCCGTGCACGTACTCGTTGGTGCAGGGCGGGGCCGCCACGGTGGTCTCCAGGTCCAGGGCCACGAGGCAGGCTTCGACGCCCGCGGTGGTGAACTCCTGAACCACGTCTTCTTCCGACTTGCCCACCCACTCGCGCTTCCAGTACCGGGCGAGCTCTTCGGGGTAAGGGCCCTGGGAGTCGATCCAGGTGGGGGTGCCGGGGTAGCAGTGCAGGTCGATGATGCGCATGGTGTGCTCCTGTGAGGGGGTGGGGGTCAGGCGGCCTGGATGGCTTGCGCCCGGGCTTCGGCTTCGGCCTGCAACTGGGCCGCGATGCGTTCGCCCAGCGCTTTCTTGGAGACCTTGCCGAAGGTGGAGACGGGGAAGTCGGGCAGCAGCTCCAGGCGTTCTGGCAGCTTGAAGCGGGCGATCTCGTGCGTTTGCAGGAAGGCCACCAGCTCGGGCAGCGTCAGCGTGGTGCCGGCGCGCGGCACGACGAAGGCGCACATCTTTTCGCCCAGGGCGGCGTCGGGCATGGGCACGCAGGCCACGTTCTGCACGGCCGGGTGCATGAGGACGAGGTTCTCGACCTCTTCGGCGCTGATCTTCTCGCCACCGCGGTTGATGAGGTCCTTCTTGCGGCCCTCGACGACGTAGTTGCCCGAGGGGTGCTTGCGCATCAGGTCGCCGGAGCGGTAGAAGCCATCGGCGGTGAACTGGCGGGCGTTGTACTCGGGCACGCCGAAGTAGCCGCGCAGGGTGTAGGGGCCGCGGCAGGCCAGCTCGCCGACCTCGCCATCGGGCACCTCGCGGCCATCGTCGTCGATGAGCTTGACCTCGTCGTCCGCACAGACCGGGCGGCCGCAGGTCTCCAGCAGCACCTCTTCGGGGTCGCCCTGGCGCACGAACATCAGCAGGCCTTCGCTCATGCCGAAGTTCTCCTGCACGAAGGCGTTGCAAAAGAGCTGGCGCGTGCGGATGCGCACCTCGGGCTGCATGCGCTGGCCGCCGCTCTGGATCTGCCTGACCGAGTCCAGTTGTGCCTCGGCGATGGCCGGGTCGTTGATGAGGCGGATCAGCAAAGCCGGCACGACCTTGAGGTGGGTCACGCCATGCTGGGCGATGAGCTTGAACATCTCGGCCGGCTTGGTGTTGGCGTGCAGCACCACGGTGGCGCCGTTGAACAGGAAGCCCTGGATGCCCGGGCAGGCCAGCGGCAGGTTGTGCGCGATGGGCAGCACCAGCAGCAGCACCGATTCGGCGTCCACGCCGGCCACCTCGGCCGCGACCTTGCTGTTGTAGGCGTAGTCGTTGTTGGTGCGCGGGATGAGCTTGGGGATGCCCGTGGTGCCGCCCGAGAGCTGGAAGATGCACGGGTCGGTCGGGTCGATGCGGACCTCGCGCAGGTCCGAGACCGGGCGCGTGGCGGGCCGGGCGATCAGCTCGGTGAGCGAGTGCTCGCCGGGGCCGGCATCGCCCAGCACCAGGCGCAGCTGCAGGCAGGCGTGCTCGGCCTGCACGCGCTCCACGATGGGCGCGAAGCGGAACTCGCCGCCCTGCTCGCGCACCGCGGTCGGGTAGACCACGCAACGCGCTTGCGAGAGCTGCACGAACTGGTTGAGCTCGGCGTGGCGGTGCGTGACCAGGGCCGCGATCGGGATGCAACCGAGCTTTTGCAGCGCGAAGTACAGCACCACGAACTCGGCCACATTGGGCAGCAGGGGCACGACGCGGTCCAGCGGCTGCAGGCCGAGGTCGAGCAGGTTGAGGGCGAGGTTGTCGCTGACGGCGTCCAGCTCGGCGTAGGTGTAGCGGCGCTCGCCATCGACCAGCGCGGTGCGCTCGGCGAAGCGCTCGAACACGGCGGCGAACTCTTGCGCCAGGGACTGGTCGCGCCAGTAACCTTGGGCGCGGTAGCGCGCGGCGAAGTCCTCGGGGAAGGGCACGAATCCTTGCAGCATGGGGGTCTCCTCGGGATGTGTGCGGATCAGGTCGATGCGGTGAAACCACCGTCGATGACCACGACCTCGCCCGTGACGAAGCGGTTGGCCGTCAGCAGGTTGAGCATCACTTCGGCCACGTCGTCCGAGGTCACGCAGCGGCGCAGCGGGGTCAGCTTGGCGCGCTTGCCCATCAGGTCGTCGTACTTGTCGCCGAGCATGCGTTCCATCCACTCGCCTTCCATCCAGCCGGGGGCGACGGCGTTGACGCGGATCTCGGGGCCGAGGTTCCAGGCCAGCGTCTTGGTGAGGTTGACCACGGCGGCCTTGCTGGCGGCGTAGGCCGGCGGTTGCGGGCCGGGGCGCAGGCCGACGATGCTGGCCGTGTTGACGATGGCCGGGTTCGTGCCCTTCTTGAGCAGGGGCACGGCGGCGCGGGCCACCTGGAAGTTGCCGCGCACGTTGACGGCGAAACAGCGGTCCCACTCGGCCATGTCCAGGCTGTCGAGGTCCTTGACCTTCCAGCTGGCGGTGGTGCCGGCGTTGCTGACCAGGGCGTCGAGGTGACCGAAGACCTCGCCGATGCTGGCCATCATCTGGCGCACGGCCTTGTCGTCGCTGACATCGCACTGCAGCAGCAGGGTTTGCGCGCCCAGGGCCTGGGCTTCGGCGGCGACGGCCTGGGCGGCCTTGGCGCTGGAGGCGTAGTTGATGGCGATGTCGAAGCCTGCGCGGGCCAAGGCCAGCACGGCGCTGCGGCCGATGCCGGTGGCGCCGCCGGTGACGAGGGCTTTCTTGCGGGGAGAGGTGGACATGGTGCTTTCCTTGGGGGGTCTGCAGGCCCTCTCGGGCATGCAGCGGCGCGACCCAGGCACGGGGGCCTGTGCGCGTCGGGTGGGTGAAGAAGGTGGGTGAGGTGGGCGGGGCCTGGGCCGGTGTCAGACCGGCGAGGCGGTCTGAGGGGCGTTGCGGTGGGGGTGGGTGTTAACCCGGAAGGTGCTTCGCTTCATGGTCCAGGGGCTTCCTTGTTGACCGCGTCATCGGGCGGTTGAATGCACTGTAGACAGCCGAGGCGATGCGGAGAAGATGCCAGAATCGGCAAAGCGATACGCATTGCTCATCCCGGCAAAACCCTAGTGAAACTCACGCAGTTACGCGACCTCGTCGCCATCGTGGAGCACGGCAGCCTGCGTGCCGCGGCCCGCCACCTCGACATCGCCCAACCCCTGCTGACGCGCAGCGTGCGCTCGCTGGAGAAGGACCTGGGTGCCACCCTGTTCGACCGCCAGGCGCAGGGCATGACGCTCACTGCCGCGGGGCGCGTCTTCTACCAACGCGCCAGCCTCATCGTCAACGAAGCGCGACGCGCCCGCGACGAGCTCACCCAGGTGCTGGGCGATGCGCAAGGCACGCTGGTGGCGGGGCTGTCGATCATGCCGCACGCGGGCCTGCTGCCCGGGGCCTTGCCCATGTTCCGCAAGCGCTACCCGGGCGTGCGACTGCAGCTCATCGAAGGCCTGTTCCCCGACATGGAAAGCCGCCTGCGCGAAGGCAGCGTGGACTTCTACCTGGGGGCCGCACCGCGCTTGCAGCCGGCACCGGGCCTGGCCGTCGAGACGCTGTTCAGCAACACGCGGGCGGTGGTCGGGCGCAAGGGCCACCCTTTGAGCCAGGCCACGTCGCTCAAGGAGCTCGCCTCGGCCGACTGGGCCACGACCTCCATCGACTACAACGCCAGCGAAGACCTGGGCCGCCTGTTCGCGCGCTACGAGCTGCCCCCGCCCAACGTCATCCTGCAGGCGGGCAGCGCCTTGTCGCTGATGGTGGCGCTGGCGCAGACCGACCTGCTGGCCATGCTGCCGCGCCAGTGGGAGGACTTCCCCCTCACCGCCGACGCCTTGCAGATCATCCCCGTCAAGGAGGTGCTGCCCGCGCCCGATGTGGTGCTGATCCGCCGACCTGACCTGCCGCTCACGCCCGCGGGCGAACACCTGGTGGACCTGATGCTGAGGTTCGCGCCCAAGGCCTGACGCGGCACAATCCACGCCATGCTGGACGTACTCGCGCTGATGGCGCCCTTCTTTGGCCTGGTCGCCTTGGGCTGGATCGCCGCGCGCCGCGGCCTCTTGCCGGTCGATGGCATCGGCGGCCTGATGACCTTCGTGCTGTACTTCGCCCTCTCGGCGCTGCTGCTGCGGCTGGCCGCACAAGGGCGCCTGCAGGCGGGGGCCAGCGCCACGCTGTTGCTGGTCTATGCCGCGGCCAGCCTGGCGGTGATGGGCCTGGGCCTGTGGTGGGCACGCCGCGCGGGCCTGTCGCGGCGCAATGGCGCGCTGGCCGCCCTGGTCACGGCCTTCCCGAACACCGGCTTCCTGGGCCTGCCCTTGCTGACCAGCCTGCTGGGACCCGATGCGGTCGGGCCGGTGGCGGCCACCTTGATCATCGATGTGCTGGTGAGCTGCTCGCTGGCGATGGCCTGGGCGCACTCCCATCCGCATCCGCATCCGCGCCCTGACACCCCCGCGGGCGAGCCCGACGACCTGCCGGCCAACGACCCAGGCCCGCTGGTGGCGCTCAAGCGTTCGCTGCTGGGCGCCTTGCGCAACCCCTTGCTCCAGGCCATGGCGCTGGGCTTGGTGCTGGCGGCGCTGGGCTGGGCCTTGCCCAAGCCGGTGGACGACGTGGTGCGCCTGCTGGGCCAGGCCGCCACCCCGGTGGCCCTGGTGACGCTGGGCGCCATCGTGGCGCGCTCGCAGATGCGGCCCGGTGTGAATGCCAGTGCCGTCAGCGTGCTCGCAGACGTGCCTGCGCAAGGCGTGACGCCTTCCCTGTGGTGGTTGGTGGCCCTCAAGCTGCTGGTGCACCCGGCGCTGGTGTGGCTGGCCGCGGCCGTGGCCGCCGAGCTGGGCCACGCCTTGCCGCACTTGAGCGTGCTGGCCCTGACCCTGGCCGCGGCCCTGCCTTCGGCCGCCAACGTGTCCATGCTGGCCGAGCGCGAAGGCGCGGACACGGCCATGGTGGCGCGCGTCATCCTGTGGACGACGGCCGCGGCCGTGGGCACGCTGCTGCTGTGGTCCAGCCTCTTGCAGGTGCACACGGCGGTGTGATGCCGCGCGCTGAGGAGCGCCCTCAGCCCGCAGCCTGGCGCTTCAGCACGCCTTTCAGCGCCACCCCCGTGTGCGTGCCCTTGGCCACCAGCACTTCGGGCGGGCCTTCGGCCACGACCTTGCCGCCGCCCGAGCCGCCTTCCGGGCCCATGTCGATGACCCAGTCGGCTTCGGCGATGACGTCGAGGTCGTGCTCGATGACGACCACGCTGTGGCCGCCGTCGACCAGGCGGTGCAGCACGCGGATGAGCTTTTCCACGTCGGCCAGGTGCAGGCCCACGGTGGGCTCGTCGAGCACGTACAGCGTGTGCGGTGCCTTGTTGCCGCGCTTGCCGATGTCGTCGCGCACCTTGCTGAGTTCGGTCACGAGCTTGATGCGCTGCGCCTCGCCGCCCGACAGCGTGGGCGAGGGCTGGCCCAGCGTCAGGTAGCCCAGGCCGACGTCCTGCAGCAGCTTGAGCGGGTGGGCGATGGACGGCATGGACGCGAAGAACTCGACCGCTTCATCGACCTCCATCTTCAGCACGTCGCCGATGTGTTTGCCGCGCCAGGTGGCGGCCAGCGTTTCGGGGTTGAAGCGCATGCCGTGGCAGCTGTCGCAATGCACCTTCACGTCGGGCAGGAAGGCCATCTCGATGGTGCGGATGCCCTGGCCTTCGCAGTCGGGGCAGCGGCCGGCGCCGGTGTTGAAGCTGAAGCGGCCCGCGGCCCAGCCCCGCGCGCGGGCTTCGAGCGTGTCAGCGAAGAGCTTGCGGATGGTGTCCCAGAAGCCAATGTAGGTGGCCGGACACGAGCGCGGCGTCTTGCCGATGGGGGTCTGGTCGACCTCCAGCACGCGGTCGATGGCGCCCCAGCCTTCCACGCCCTCACAGCCCGTCCACAGCGGTGCCGTGGTGGCGCGCAGCTTGGGCGCGATGGCCACGGCGGCTTGCACATTGGCCAGCAGCACGTCGCGCGCGAAGGTCGATTTGCCCGAGCCCGACACGCCGGTGACGGCCACCAGGCGGTGCAGTGGCACGGCAGCGCTGACCTTGTCGAGGTTGTGCAGGCGGGCCTTGTGCACGTGCAGCTGCGGCGTGTCGGTGGCCACCGGGCGGCGGCCCACGGCCTGGCCGTCCTGGCCCACACGCAGCGGGTGCTGCATGGGCGAGCGCAGGCAGCGGCCGGTCACCGAGGTCTCGCTGGCCATGATGTCGGCCACCGAGCCCTGGGCCACGACCGTGCCACCGCGCACACCGGCACCGGGGCCGATGTCGATGATGTGCTCGGCGCGGCGGATGGTGTCCTCGTCGTGCTCGACCACGACCAGCGTGTTGCCCGACTGGCCCAGCGTGTGCAGGGCGTCCAGCAGCATCTGGTTGTCGCGCGGGTGCAGGCCGATGGTGGGCTCATCGAGCACGTAGCAAACGCCTTGCAGGTTCGATCCCAACTGCGCGGCCAGGCGGATGCGCTGGGCCTCGCCGCCCGACAGCGTGGGCGCGGCGCGGTCCAGGCTGAGGTAGCCCAGGCCGACCTGCTCCATGAAGCTCAGGCGGGACTTGATCTCGCTGACGATGTCGCGCGCGATGGTGGCTTCGCGGCCATCGAGCTTGAGCTTCTCGGTCCACTTGCGCGCGTCCTTCACCGACAGCGCCGAGACCTCGGCCACCGACTGCCCGCGGCCCGGGCCGACCAGGCGCACCGCCAGGGCCACCGGGTTCAGGCGGGCGCCGTGGCAGGTGCCGCAGGCCGCGTCTTCCACGTCTTCCAGCTCGGGTTCGGAGAAGGTTTGCTCACGTCCCTTGTTGTCTTCGGCGGCGGTGGAATCGTCCATCACCTTGCGCTGTTCGCGCGTCAGCGCCAAGCCCGTGCCCACGCAGTCTGGGCACCAGCCGTGCTTGCTGTTGTAGCTGAACAGGCGCGGGTCGAGCTCGGGGTAGCTGGTGCCACAGCTCGGGCAGGCACGCTCGGTGGAGAACACTTTCACACGGCCCATGTGCAGCGTCGATTTGCCGGTGGACAGGGCCTCTGACAGCCCCTCCAGCCCGCTGATGAGGTGGACCACGCCCTTGCCATGCTCCAGCGCTGTGGCCAGCAGCTCGCGCAGGCGGCCTTCGTTCTCGGGCGTGACGACGACGTCGCCCACCGGCAGCTCGATGGTGTGCTCGCGGTAGCGGTCGATGCGCGGGCCCTTGGCCGTGCCCCAGCCCGCGCTCGGCAGGAACTCGCCGTCCACGCGCAGGTAGTCGAAGCCGCGGGTCGACGCCCACTTGGCCAGCTCGGTGTAGATGCCCTTGCGGTTGACCACCAGCGGCGCCATCAGGCCGATGTGCTGGCCGCGGAAGTCGCGCACCCATTGCGCGGCGATGGCCTCGGGCGTTTGCGGCAGCACGGGGATGGGCTGGCCCTCGGCGTCGATACACGAGGTGCAGTGCTGGGTGCCCAGCTTGACGTAGAGCAGGCGCAGGAAGTGGTGGACCTCGGTGGTCGTGCCCACGGTGGACTTGCGCCCGCCGCGCGAGAGGCGCTGCTCGATGGCCACGGTCGGCGGGATGCCGTACACCGCATCGACCTCGGGCCGGCCCGCCGGTTGCACCAGCGAGCGCGCATAGGCGTTGAGCGATTCGAGGTAGCGGCGCTGGCCCTCGTTGAAGAGGATGTCGAAGGCCAGCGTCGACTTGCCCGAGCCCGACACGCCCGTGATCACGTTGAACTTGCCCCGCGGGATGTGCACGCTCAGGCCCTTGAGGTTGTTCTCGTGGGCATTGACCACTTCGATGGCGTCATGCCCCGGGGCCTGGGCGGCGGCTTCGCGGCGCTGCTTGCGGCGTGCGGCGATGACGGCCTGCAGCGAGGCGCCCTCGTCGGCCGAAGGCTTGGCTTTGAGGTCGTAGGTGGCGTGGCGCTCCTCGGCGCGCAGGGGGGCTGTGGCAGCAGGCGCGGGCGCATCGTCCAGGCCCATGGCGCGTTCGTACTCGCGCAGGGCCACGGCGGTGTGGGTGTCGCCCTGCTGGAGGTCTTCCGGTGCGCCCACGGCCACGAGCTGGCCGCCGCCCGAGCCGCCTTCAGGGCCGAGTTCGATCAGCCAGTCGCAGGCGCGGATGACGTCGAGGTTGTGCTCGATCAGGACGATGCTGTTGCCCGCGTCCAGCAGCTTGGCAAAGGCGCGCATCAGCTTGGCGATGTCGTCGAAGTGCAGGCCCGTGGTGGGCTCGTCGAACATGAACAGCGTGCCCTTGCGCGCCGCGCGCTGGCCCGACTTGGTCTTCTGCGCTGCGGCCTCCACCAGGTGGCCGGCCAGCTTGAGGCGCTGCGCCTCGCCGCCCGACAGCGTGGGCACCGGCTGGCCGAGCTTGACGTAGTCCAGGCCCACATCGGCCAGGGGCTGCAGGGCGCGCACCACGTCCACGTCCTGCCCGAAGAGCTTGACGGCCTCGGCCACGGTCAGTTCCAGCACGTCGGAGATGCTGAGCTTCTTGTTCAAGCGCTCGATCTGCACCTCGCGCACCTCGGCGCGGAAGCGCGTGCCGTCGCAGTCGGGGCAGCGCAGGTAGACGTCGGAGAGGAACTGCATCTCGACGTGCTCGAAGCCCGAGCCGCCGCAGGTCGGGCAGCGGCCGTTGCCGGCGTTGAAGCTGAACGTGCCGGCCGTGTACTTGCGCTCGCGCGACATCGGCGTCAGCGCGAACAGGCTGCGCACCGCGTCGAAGGCGCCCACGTAGCTGGCCGGGTTGGAGCGCGCCGTTTTGCCGATCGGCGACTGGTCCACGAAGTTGACCGCGCTCAGCCAGTCTGCGCCGAGCAGCTCGTCGTGCGCGCCGGGGCTCTCGGTGGCTTCGCCGAAATGGCGCAGCAGGGCCGGGTGCAGGATGTCCTGGATGAGGGTCGATTTGCCCGAGCCACTCACGCCGGTCACGCCGACCAGGCGCTGCAGCGGGAAGGCGACGTCCAGGTTGCGCAGGTTGTGCTCGCGCGCGCCTTGCAGGATGAGCTTGGGCGTGGCCTCGGTCACCGTGCGGCGCTGGCCGATGCCGATGCGGCGGCGTGCACCGAGGTAGGCGCCGGTGAGCGTTTCGGCGTTCTTCAGGTCCTCCGGCGTGCCGTCGAAAACGATGCGTCCGCCCTGGTGACCCGGGCCGGGGCCCATGTCGATGACGCGGTCGGCGGCCAGCATCACGGCCGGGTCGTGCTCGACCACCACCAGCGTGTTGCCGGCGTCCACCAGGCGCTGCATGGCCAGGTTGATGCGGTCCATGTCGCGCGGGTGCAGGCCGATGCTGGGCTCGTCCAGCACGAACAGGGTGTTCACCAGCGAGGTGCCCAGCGCCGTCGTCAGGTTGATGCGCTGCACCTCGCCGCCGCTCAGGGTGCGGCTCTGGCGGTCCAGCGTGAGGTAGCCCAGGCCGACATCCACCAGGTACTTCAGCCGCGTGCGGATTTCGTCGAGCAGCAGCGACAGCGCCTCGGTGTCACCGCGCTTGGCCAGCGTCACGAAAGCGAAGAAGCGCTGCAGCTGCGAAATCGGCAGCAGCATCAGGTCGTGCACGTTCAGACCGGGCAGGGCTTCGAAGGCCTCGCGCGCCACCGGTACGCCTTTGGGCTGGAAGCGCAGCGCCGGTGCCAGCACCGCATCGGCATCCTCGCGCGAACCCAGGCGCCACAGCAACGACTCGGTCTGCAGGCGCGCGCCCTCGCAGTCGGGGCAGGGCGTGTAGCTGCGGTACTTCGACAGCAGCACGCGGATGTGCATCTTGTAGGACTTGCTCTCCAGGTACTCGAAGAAGCGCTTGATGCCGTACCACTGCTTGTTCCAGTTGCCCTTCCAGGTCGGGTCGCCGTCGATCACCCAGGCCTTTTGCTCGGGCGTGAGCTGGGACCAGGCCGTGTCCCGCGGGATGGCGGCGTCGCCGGCGTACTTGACGAGGTCGTTCTGGCAGTCGGCCCAGGCGGGCGTTTGCAGGGGCTTGATGGCGCCGCCGCGCAGGGTTTTCTTGCCGTCGGGGATGACCAGGCCGAAATCCACGCCGATGACGCGCCCGAAGCCGCGGCAGGTCGGGCAAGCGCCCGCGGCCGAGTTGAACGAGAACATGCCCGGCGTGGGCGCGCTGTAACGGCGGTGGCTGTCGGGGCAGTGCAGGCCGCTGGAGAAGCGCCACAGTTCCGCCTCACCCTCGTCTTGCAAGGCATACACCGTGACGTGGCCGCCGCCGCGCTGGAAGGCCAGCTCCAGCGCTTCCATGACGCGGGGTCGGTCGAGGTCGGCGCCACTGGCATCGGCACCCATGCGGAAGCGGTCCACCACCACGTCCAGGGCCAGGCGTTCGGTGGGCTTGCCCTCGGCGTCGATGCCCTCGACCATGCGCTGGGCCTGGATGCGCGAGAAGCCGCTGGCCGACAGCCATTCTTCCATCTGCTCAGGGCTCGTGTTGGCCGGCAGCTCGGCGGCGAAGGTGACGACCACGCGCTGGCCGCCTTCGTGCTGGGCGCAGCGGCGCAGCAACTCGGCGAACACCGACTGCGGCGTGTCCTCCTGCACGGGCTGGCCGGTGGTCTGGTCGAACAGGCGGGCGGCGCGGGCGAACAGCAGCTTGAGGTGGTCGTTGAGCTCCGTCATCGTGCCCACCGTGGAGCGCGAGGTGCGCACCGGGTTGCTCTGGTCGATGGCGATGGCCGGCGGCACGCCCTCCACGCGGTCCACGGCCGGGCGGTCCATGCGGTCGAGGAACTGGCGCGCGTAGGCGCTGAAGGTCTCCACGTAGCGGCGCTGGCCTTCGGCGTACAGCGTGTCGAACACCAGCGAGGATTTGCCCGAACCGCTGGGGCCGGTCACGACCGTCAGCTCCCCCGTGCGGATGTCGAGGTCGAGGTTCTTGAGGTTGTGCTGGCGGGCACCGCGGATGCGGATGTCGGACATGGAAGGCCTTTGGTCGGTGAGGCGACGTTGGAGCGACGGTGGAGCGCTGCAGGACGGCAGGGCCAAACATTCTAGGGACGCAGGGCGGGTCGTGCATGTGACAGGGTTTGAACGCCTGGCGTCAAATTCGCCTCAAGTTGGGGGCCGCGCGGCCGAAACCCCCATGAGGCAGGGCGCCGGAGGGCCCCTGGTGACGGTGGAGGCGGTCGCAGTGCGGTTGTCGCCACAGCGTCGCCCATGCATGCGTCCAGTGAGCCCGTCGAGACGCATCATCCGGCGCCCCTGCTGTTCGGGGGCGCCCCGTCGACGATGGTGTCGAGGTGTTGCGATGTCCCAGTGGATTGTGAACCTGCCCTTGCGGTTCAAGTTTGTGTTGCTGAGCGTGGTGGCCCTGCTGATGGCGGGGGCGCCCTCCGCCCTGGTGCTGACCAAATCGGTGCAGAACTACCGCGACCTGGTCCAGGAGCAGGCCGGGCTGAAGCCCTCCGAGGACCTGCTCAAGCTGGTCCGCCTGACGCAGGAGCACCGCGGCATGTCGGCCGCCATCCTCAGCGGCGATGCCAGCAAGCAGTCCGTGCGGGCAGAACGCCAGCAGGCCATCGACGCCTTGTTCGCCTCCCTGGACGAACAACTGCAGTCGCCGTGGCAGGCTGGCACGCGCGACAAGCTCAAGACCCTGCGTGCCGACTGGCGGGGGCTGTCTCAGCAGGTTGGCAGCGGCGGTTTGTCGGCGGCGGACAGCCTGCGCCAGCACACCCGCCTGGTGCAGCAACTGCTGGAGACGGTGGAAGACGAGGCGGCCGTCAGCGGCCTGTCCCTCGATGCGGATGCCGCTTCTTACTACCTGGTCACCGCCGCCCTGCGCGACCTGCCCCGCCTGACCGAGTCGCTGGGCCTGGCCCGCGCCCGCGGCACCAGCATGCTCATCCAGCGCAGCAACGACGTCCAGCAGAGCGCGGCGCTGCGCACCTTGCTGGAGCAGGCCCAGGTCAGCGCCCGCGACCTGACGCGCGACCTGGAGAAGGCCGGCCAAGGCAACGCGGTCGCGCTGCAAGCGCTCAAGGCGTCTGCACAGGCGGCCCAGGAGGCCCATGCCCAGGCCCATAAACTGGCCGAAACGGTGGCCTGGGGGGCTGACCAAGCCACGATCACGCCCTCCCAGTATTTCGACCAGATGACCCAGGTCATCCAGACGCAGTTCGCCCTGAGCGAAGCCATGCTGACGCAACTGGACACCCTCATCGACGCACGCGTC
>Ga0265316_10000706_pt1 | contig 36971 bp, 40 predicted proteins | sample 4522metaG_FD_202092 | JGI IMG/M metagenome (GOLD analysis project Ga0265316, IMG submission 202092) | Rhizosphere microbial communities from Carex aquatilis grown in University of Washington, Seatle, WA, United States - 4-5-22 metaG | ecosystem: Host-associated > Plants > Roots > Rhizosphere >...
CGTGAGGATCGAGAATCCGTTCGACAAGTAAGAGTGGTGCGCCCGGAGAGAATCGAACTCCCAACCTCATGGTTCGTAGCCATGCACTCTATCCAATTGAGCTACGGGCGCATCCTGATGAAATTGCGTCCTTGAATTATAACGGAAACAGAATCGTTTCGCCCAATCCGGTTTGCCGCATGCGCCCGCCGAGAACCCCTGAACCGTGCTCGATTACGCTTCCGCTCTACCGCCAAACCCCGTGCTGGCTGGGGAAATCGGCGGCCTTGCCGGAACACTTGGTTTGTAAATTAGAGTAAAAGTTTCCGCCTCAGCGCAAAACCTACCCGCCTCCGCGTTCTACATATGCATGTTGGCAATGCCTTAGCGATGGCACCCGACATGCTTCTCCTTGGGCCAGACGAAGTGGCGCGCAACGGGGCATTTGGGAAATCACTTCGGCCAGAGGTCTTTCCGAATGCCCCTTTGCATTCTCCGTTTGTCGAGCAACGGGCACTCCGCTCAATTTCCTGGCCTTCCCCCGAAGCATCCTCCCTGGAAGTGAGGATGAGCAGGGAAACGAGGCGGAGTGCCGTTTGCTCCGTCCTCGTCTGCCGCCGGAAGCCCTCAGGCGAGAACCGGCTGTTCCTGTACGTCGATGCCAGCCTGGCGCAGCAACTTGGCGACCGCATCACCCTTCAATCGCGAGGCGTCGAACCGCACCCGCACCGTCCGCTCTTTCTCGTTGAACTGTATACGCTGAACGCCATAGACCTCGCGGACGCTGTCAATGGCCCGTAACTCAGCTTCGCCGGGTGGAGTCTGATAGCGGTAGACGACTTCGAGGTACGTCATTTTCGTTTCTCCCAGGAATATAAGGAATAAAGGTTCGAGGGTTACTCCTTGAGTATCTAATAAGCGATCGATTCCGCCAAGCGCGGAGCCAGTGGAGGGACGGGCGTCCTCGCGAGCCTGCCCTGAGCAAGGTCGAAGGGTCCAAGCCGAGCGCAGCTCGGCAGCTGTAGCCACAGCAGTTCTGGATTCGATATAGACTTCTGGCAGCGAAACTATGGACCACCTCACACCCCCGGACATTCCAAACGCCGCACCGTCCTCCTCCAAAGACAAAGATCCCGTCTGCGGCATGGATGTGAATCCGGCAACCGCTCGCTACAAGACGCTGCACAATGGCAAAGGATACTTTTTCTGCAGCGCCGGCTGCCTCGCCAAGTTCCAAACGAATCCCGAGAAAACTCTGTCATCCCCGCCTAAGCCGATGGGGTCGGGGCTGGTGACGCTGGGCGCCCCGGCTGGTATTCCGAAAATGATCATGCCAACGCTGAGCGCGCCAACCTCCGGCGCTCCGGCTGGCGTTGGTGAGGACAAGCATGGCGAGGGTAAACAGAGCGAGGGCAAACAGAAAGACGCGCGCGCCTACGTTTGTCCGATGTGCCCGGACGTGCGGCAGACCGGGCCGGGCCCCTGTCCCAAGTGTGGCATGGCGCTCGAGCCCGAGTCGCCAGCGCTCCCCGCAACCAAGCGCGAGTACACCTGCCCGATGCATCCGCAAATCGTGCGAGCCGAGCCCGGGAACTGTCCGATTTGCGGCATGGCGCTGGAGCCGCGCACGGTGACAGACAAAGAAGAAGAGAATCCCGAACTGCGCGACATGACCCGGCGATTCTGGATCAGCCTGGCGCTGACGGCGCCGTTGCTGGCGATTGCCATGGGCAGCATGCTCTGGCCGCACGCGTTTATGGGACCGGGGATCGACGCCGACATCGTCAGCGGAGGCCATTTGCCGCATCCGTGGAGGTTGATCCCGGCTTGGGTTGAATTCGTGCTCGCCACTCCCGTCGTTCTCTGGGGCGGATGGCCGTTTTTCCAGCATGGATGGGCATCTATCGTCAATCGAAGCATGAACATGTTCACTTTGATTGCGATGGGAACGGGCGTGGCATATGCCTACAGCCTCATAGCAACCCTATTCCCTGGAATTTTTCCGGCTTCTTTTCGCACCATGGGCGATCGCCCCGATGTTTACTTTGAAGCGGCTGCGGCGATCGTAACACTCGTCCTGCTCGGCCAGGTGCTGGAGTTGCGCGCCCGCAGCCAGACGTCGAGCGCGATCCGTGCGCTGCTCGATCTAAGCCCGAAGATGGCACGCTTGATGAGTCCAGATGGATCCGAGCGTGACATTCCGCTCGAAGACGTTAACCCGGGAGATCGCCTGCGCGTCCGTCCGGGAGAAAAGATTCCGGTCGATGGCGTTGTGCTGGACGGATCGAGCGCCGTGGACGAGTCCATGATCACGGGCGAATCCCTTCCCGTGGAGAAGACGGCGTCCTCGCGTGTGATCGGCGCAACCGTAAATGGCAACGGAAGTCTCGTGATGCGCGCCGAGCGCGTCGGCAGCGAAACCATGCTGGCGCAGATCGTGCAGATGGTGAGCCTGGCGCAACGCACCCGCGCCCCCATCCAAAGGCTGGCGGACAAAGTTGCCGGCTGGTTTGTTCCGGCCGTGATCGCTGCTGCAGTCGTGACCTTCATCGTGTGGGCGATCTTCGGACCGGAGCCGCGTTTCGCCCATGCCATCGTGAACGCCGTGGCCGTGCTGATCATCGCGTGTCCGTGCGCTCTGGGCCTCGCGACGCCGATGGCAATCATGGTCGGCACCGGACGCGGCGCCCGCGAGGGCGTGCTCATCAAGAATGCCGAGGCGCTGGAAACGATGGAGAAAGTGGACACCATCGTCTTCGATAAGACCGGAACGCTGACCGAGGGCAAGCCGAAAGTGGTGTCAATTTCGCTCGCCGAGGGTTCGCCAACCATTTCGAAAGACGACCTTCTGCGCCTGGCCGCAAGCCTGGAGCGCTCGAGCGAACATACGCTAGGCGCGGCGATTGTCTTGAAGGCGAAGGAAGAAAAGTTAAATTTGAGCGAGGCCACCAATTTTCAATCCACGCCGGGGCAAGGCGTCCGCGGGACCGTGGAAGGGAGGAGCGTGGCGGTTGGAAACCACGCTCTAATGCAAGCGATCGGAGCTTTCGGAGACAAGAAAGCGGCTCTCATTGGCCGACCCGGCGGGTCCACCACGATTTTTGTTGCAGTCAACGACCGCTATGCCGGTTCCATCGCGGTCGCGGACCCCGTGAAGCCATCCACTTCGAACGCGCTGCGTGAACTGAAAGCCCAGGGCATCCGCTTAGTCATGCTGACCGGCGACAATCAGGCCACGGCTCAGGAAATCGCGCGGAGCCTCGATATCGCAGACTTCAAAGCCGAGGTTCTGCCCGCGCAGAAAGCCGAAATCGTCAAGAGTCTGCAGAACGAAGGCCGCGTGGTTGCCATGGCTGGCGACGGCATCAACGACGCTCCCGCGCTGGCCCAGGCGCAAATCGGAATTGCCATGGGCACCGGAACCGACATCGCGATGGAGAGTGGCGGCATCACGCTGCTTAAAGGAGACCTTGAAGGAATTCTACGCGCCCGCAAGCTCAGCCAGGCGACGATGCGCAACATCCGGCAGAATCTCTTTTTCGCCTTTATCTATAACGCCATCGGAGTACCGATTGCCGCGGGCGTGCTGTATCCGTTCTTCGGATTGCTGCTGAGCCCGATCCTAGCCGCCGCCGCAATGAGCTTCAGCTCCGTGTCGGTGATTACGAACTCCCTGAGGTTGCGGAAGGTGAAACTGTGAGGAGACAGGTCTCAGGTGCTAGGTCTTAGGTGTCAGGAAAAGCAAAACCGCGCGACAAGCATCAGCTAAATCGAGCGACGCGCTCGGTTTTCCTGAGACCTGACACCCAGGACGTGAGACCTGCCTTATAGCTTGCTCAGATAGTCCGTGATTTCCGGGCTGGTCCAATCAACGGCTCCGATAAATTTGCGGCGGATGACTCCCTGGCGGTCGATCACGTAGGTTTCGGGCCAGCCAAAGGTTCCATACAAAGAGCTGGTCTTCTGCGTTCCGTCGCGGACCGTCACCATGTTGACGTTGAAGTCCTTCAGGAATTTGTGATAAGCGGCGTCATCGACGTCGATGCTCACGCCAAGCACCACTACACCTTTACTTCTGAGACGCGCCTGCATCTGAACCATCGAAGGAGTCTCCTCGATGCAAGGCGGACAAAAGGTTCCCCAGAAATTCAGTACCACCACCTGTCCGCGGAACTGGCTGAGGGTAACCTTGTGATCGGAATCCTGCACCGTGAAATCCGGGGCATTCGAACCGATGCGCGGAGGATGGCCGCCGCTGTAGCATCCGAACAGGGCGGCTAGAAATCCAATGGCTAGTATCGTGACCAGAAGCCCGGCAAGTAGCGTTCGTCTCACCCCGCTATAATAGCGAAAAACCGATGGAGAGTTCACTTCCAGCCGCGGCGTCTCACGTCCCGACCTCCAAGATCTCAATCCCGGAGGTCTCGATCATCGTTCCTGCTCGGAACGAAGAGGTCAGCCTCGGCGCATGTCTGCAATCCCTGACTGCCCAAACCGGCGTGGCTTTCGAGATCATTGTGGTCGACGACGCCTCCACCGACCGCACCCGCGAAATCGCCGAGAGCTTTGCCGGAGTGCGCGTGATTCCCGCTGGGCCTCTGCCGACGGGCTGGACGGGAAAAAACAATGCCCTTCTTGCCGGCACCAGGGAAGCAAGCGGAAGTTGGTTTCTGTTTACGGATGCCGACACGGTGCATGTGTTGGGCTCTCTGGCGCGGGCGCTGGCTGAAGCAAAGAAGAACAAGGCGGAGCTGTTGTCGTATTCGCCCGAGCAGATCGCAGTCACGTTCTGGGAGATGGCAGTCCTGCCGGTAGCATTCGCTGAGTTGGCCCGACAATATCCGCCGAAGAAGGTTTGCGATCCCGCATCTCCATTGGCGGCGGCGAATGGCCAGTACATCCTGATTCGCCGGGAAACCTATGATGCGATTGGCGGCCATGCCGCGATTGCCGATAGCCTGCTGGAGGATGTTGCGTTAGCTCGCGCCGTGAAGGGAGCCGGGCGAAGCATTCGGTTTCGGTACGCGGCGGACGCGGTCCGAACCCGCATGTACCGGAACTTTCAACAACTGAGGGAAGGTTGGACGAAAAACCTGGCGCTTTTGTTTCCTAATCCCGGCTGGCTCGCAGCGAGTCGCTTTCTCTGGTGGGGCCTTGCCTGGGGATTCGCGTTTTTTCCAGTGATCGCTTTCGCGGCAGCCAAAGCGGCAGCGCATTTTGGCTTCGTTTCTACCGAACTGAGATTTCTCCACTGGTCTGGACTCATTCGGAGTGCGTGGTGGTGGACTCCGCTCCTTCTCGCGCTCGCCATGCCGCTTTTCGGCCGACTCAACAGAGCGAACTTCACGTGGGATTCGGAGGTTCTGGGCGCGGTATTCGGCATGCCAATGTTCTCCTATCTTCTGTTGCGCTCCAAGAAGGCCCACGCGGATGGCCAAGTATCCTGGAAGGGCCGCGCCTATAGCGTCGGCGCGCCAACTGGAAGCCCTCCTTCCCAAAAACAGGCGGCAGGGACGATTACACGAATTGAGAATCAAGGATTGAGAGCTAAGAGCTAAGAGCTGCTTTATGGTTTATCTCACACGCAAAGCCGAGTTTTCCGCAGCGCACTACTATCACAATCCGGAATTTACTCCTGACGAGAACCAGCGCGTCTTCGGCAAGTGCAATAATCCCAACGGACACGGGCACAACTACACCCTGGAAGTCACGGTGAAGGGTGAGGTCGATCCGAAATCCGGATTTGTCGTCGACCTGAAGCAATTGAAGGACGTCATGAGCAGGGAAGTGCTCGACGCGTTCGATCATCGCTTCCTGAATAAAGAGGTGCCTGAGTTCTCGACCGATGTTCCGACGATGATTCCGACGACCGAGAATATCGCTATCGCCATCTGGCAGCGCCTCGCGCCGAAACTCAAAGCGGCGCAGTTGCATCGCGTGCGCGTGTACGAAACGCCCGACCTGTTCGTCGATTTTTACGGAGAAGCATGAAAGCGCACCTGACCCGCCGGTACATGTTTTCCGCATCGCACCGTTTGCACAGCGACGAAATGTCGGAAGAAGAAAACCGCGTGACCTATGGCAAATGTAATAATCCCTATGGACATGGTCACAACTATACGATCGAGGTGACCGTCAGCGGACCGGTCGATGATCAGACCGGCATGGTCTGCGACTTGGTTGACCTGGATGCCTTCGTGCATGCTCAAATTCTCGGGCGCTATGACCATCAGAACCTGAACCTGCTTGCAGAATTCGTGAAGCAGGTTCCGACCACGGAAAATCTGTGCATCGCGATCTACGAAATTGTGAAGCGCGGCTTTCATCACGCTCATCTAGAAAGGGTACGCATTGAAGAGACGATGATGAATTCGTTTGAATATGCGGGAGAAAATGGTCGTTAGTCGCTGGTTGGCGGTCGTTTGCGGGCACAGTTGCTAACGACCAACGACTGACGACCAACGACCAAGACCTATGAAATCAACCACCGAATCGAACTCCCTGACCAGCGCCACTTACGAAGAACTGGTCCGCGAAATGCTTGTCCGCCTCGGTCAAGATCCGGATCGTGAGGGTCTGTCGCGCACCCCCGAGCGCGTCGAGAAAGCCATGCGATTTCTCGTCAAAGGCTACCAGGACGATCCCGAAACACTTTTGCGCGAGGCCTTATTCACCGTGAGCTATGACGAGATGGTGATCGTGAAAGACGTCGAAATGTTCAGCCTTTGCGAGCACCACCTCCTGCCGTTTTTTGGCAAAGTGCACGTGGCCTACATCCCCAACGGAAAAGTCATCGGCCTGAGCAAGATACCGCGCCTTATCGAGGCCTTCTCGCGCCGCCTGCAGATCCAGGAGCGCCTGACCACGCAAATCGCGGAGGCGATCCAGAACACCATCGAACCGCAGGGCGTCGGCGTGGTCATTGAAGCCCGTCATCTCTGCATGATGATGCGGGGCGTCGAGAAACAACATTCTTCGGCCGTAACGTCGTCCATGCTCGGCTGCTTCCGCAACGAAGAGGAAACGCGCACCGAATTCCTCTCCCTGATCCGCCAGCGCACGAATGCCTTGTGATTGAAGGAGTTGGAAGTGCTCGTGTGGGGACGGCCGCCCTCGCGAGCCTGCCCTGAGCGAAGTCGAAGGGTCCAAGCCGAGCGCAGCTCGGCAGCTGTCTGTGGCCAGAGCAGCTCTGGATCCTCAATAACGGTGTTGACGAATTGTAGACTCCCTTCTCGCAAGATAACGGCGGTTGGCATAAGCTGAAAAACGCCGCATGCCAAAACGCCGTGCCACATTACGCGGAGCCGCGCTGCGCGAACCTACGCTCTCCGGCCGCCTCGCCCTCATCACCGGCGCCAACCGCGGCATCGGTCTCGCCATCGCCCGCGCGCTAGCCCTTGAAGGATGCAATCTCGTCATCACCGGCCGCGACGAGCGTGCCCTGGCCAAGGCGCGCCTCGAACTCGAAAAACTCCAGCGGGAGAAATTGCCGGCGAAACTGCACGCTCACGTGCTGGCGCAGCCCTGCGACGTCCGCAGCCCCGACTCGGTCGACTACCTCTTCACGCTCGTCCGGGGATTGCGCAAACCGCTGGACATCCTGATCAACAACGCTGGCATCGGACATCCCAATCTCGCCGTCGGCGAGTTGCCGTATCCCGCCTGGATGGAAGTGATCGACACCAACCTCAACGGCCTGTTCCTCATGACCGAGGCGGCGCTCGCCGTGATGAGGCGCGGCAGCACGATTGTGAACAATCTCTCGATCGCCGCCGAGCGCGTCTTCCCGGGGTCGGCGGCCTACAATGCGTCGAAACACGGCGCCCTCGGATTTACCGACACCTTGCGCGAAGAGTTGAGGCCGAAGGGCATTCGCGTGGTCGCCCTCATGCCCGGCGCAACCGATACGGCAATCTGGAACACGCTCTGGCCAAAAGCGCCCAGGCAAAAAATGATGTCCCCCGAAGCCGTCGCCCGAACGGTGGTAAGCGCGCTGCTCTTGCCCGAGAACACGACCGCAGAAAAAATCGTGCTAAGGCCGTCAATCGGCACACTTTAGGAGGCTGGAGAAAGCTCGTCTGCTTTCCAAGCTTTGACGGCGGTGCTTGATCGAGCATCTAATGGATAGTGGGGTTGGCCGTCGCGCGCCAACGACCGTCGAACATCGACTGACGACTGAAGCCCAGCCGACGACGAGAAAACGCCATGTCATTCTTCGATTACTTCAACTCGCTGAAGCTGGAGCACCGCTTGGCGTGGGCCGTAGCCATTGCCGCCGACACGCTCCAGATCGCCGCGTTTCCACTCTTCGCCGAGGGAGCCTTGTCTCCCGCCGACTCAGTGCTCTATCTGATCGTCGCCTTCGTGATGATTCGTCTCCTCGGATGGCACTGGGCGTTCTTGCCGACGGCGGCAGCGAAACTCATCCCTGCCGCCGACCTTTTTCCCACCTGGACCGCGGCCGTATGGTTCGTCACGCGCCAGAAGCTGAGTGCCCACTTCGAAGAAAGCTACAATTCTGACTCCAATTCTGACCCCAATCTCAAAGCTGACGTGGAGATTCTGCCTCCGGGTCCCGCGCCGGAACCGCGCCGGTAGATCAGGCCGGCGGTGGCGTGCCTCTCGGCAATACGCCCGCTAAGGTGCGCTTTTTCCATCTGCCCGCTAGCTCGCAACAGAACTGGCTATTTCACATCAAGTGCGACTCTCTCATCGGTTTCCTTCTGGATCAGGTCCGGAAGGTCCGCGTCGAACTGCACTCCATAGCAGAGCCAGACGCCACCGGGTTTATAGTATTTGATTCGGATCGAGATGGGTTGCCGTTCATAGGCGACAAAATAATGCTGATAGATGAACATACCGGCGACTCTGGTCTCCGCCAGCTTGGTATGCGAGATATACGGGCCCATCAGCACCCCTAACGAAGCAAATTGTGACTTCAACTGTTCCGTCTGGTCGGGAACCTTTTTCATGGCGGGATTAGTGCCGAGAAGGTAGTCAATCGCTTCCGCTCCCTGGCCCTGCTGCAACATTTTGAAAAAGGTCGCAGACATCCTCTGGTAGGACAAATCCTCTTCCTGTTGTGCGTGGCAAGGAATCCCCAGCAGCCCAAGCATAATTGCAGTGCAGATAACAAACAGCCAAATGTGGTCTCTCATTTTTGCCCTCTTCAGTTTCAAATCCGTAATCAGGTTAGTGATCGAGTTCCTTCGGTTCGAAGCGGCTACTATAGTACGCTCGCGGCGTTTTGTTTTCCCAACGCCGTAAGGCGGCTCCGCCGTTCCACTGGCTGGCCGCCTTCTACCAAGTCCCGTACCGGTATCGTTGCGGTCGTTCCCGGAATACGTTAATCATGACCACGCCCGCGACGAAGCCTCCAACATGCGCCCAGAAAGCAATCCCGCCCGAAGTCTGTGTGGTTTCGGCAATCGCCGTAGCGGTGCCGCTGAGGAAATTTCCCACGAACCAGTAGCCCAGCATCAGCCAAGCGGGAACGTGAAAGAAAAATATCGGTGGAAACCAGATCAGCACCCGCGCCCGCGGATACAGGATGAAGTATGCGCCCATCACTCCGGCAATCGCGCCGCTCGCGCCCACACTCGGTATGCGCGAGCCCTGGTTCAGCAGTATGTGCGTGATGCCGGCCGCCACTCCGCTGGCCAGGTAAAACACCAGGTAGGTGAAGTGTCCAAGATAGTCTTCGATGTTATCGCCGAAGATCCACAGAAAAAGCATGTTCCCAGCAACGTGCAGAAATGAAGCGTGCAGAAACATCGAGGTAAACAACGGTAGAATGGCCGTAGACAGCGGAGCATAGGCGTGTCCGGTCAGCACGGCCAGCGTGTGGAGAGGAACGACGCCAAACTCGACCAGAAATGCGTTCAGCGCCCGATGGCTCTGCATCCCGACCGAAAGCTCCCACAGAAAGACCAGCACATTCAGCACGATCAGAAAATAGTTGACGAACGGCGTCGAGAAAGTGGGCTGATCGTCACGAAGGGGAATCATTTAATTTGTAATTTGGTAATTTGTAATTGGTAATCTAAAAACAAGATCGCTGGAACTGATGCCGCAACGATCAGGTTCAAATTACCTATTACAAATTACCAGATTACAAATCCTCATGAACGGTGTTGTGGTTATCGATAAACCGCCCGGCCTGACGTCGCACGACGTGGTCAATCGCGTGCGCCGCATTCTTGGCCAGCGCGCGGTCGGCCATCTCGGCACCCTCGACCCTTCGGCCACCGGAGTTCTGCCGATTGTTCTCGGCAATCTCACGCGCCTGGCGCAGTTCTACGCTCATTCCGAGAAGACCTACGAAGGCGTGATTCGATTCGGCTTCGCCACCGACACCTACGATGCCGATGGCGAGCCCACCACGCCGCTGCATAGTGTGCACTTAAACCTGGATGACGTGCGCGCTCTGGCTCCCCAGTTTCGAGGCGTGATCGAGCAGATGCCGCCGCCGTTTTCCGCCAAGAAAATTGCCGGCGTCCCCGCCTACAAACTAGCCCGCAAGAAACAGCAGGTCGAGCTCAAGCCTGTAGCAGTAGAAATCAAAGAATTCGAGATTCTGGACACGACCGCCGATCACGCCACCTTCCGCGCGCGCGTTGCCTCGGGCACTTACATACGATCGGTCGCGCACGAAATGGGTCAGAAGCTGGGCTGCGGCGCTCATCTGGCCAGTCTGCGACGCACCGCCGCGGCCGAGTTCACAATCGAAGATGGCCACTCGCTGCCGGCGCTCGAAGCCGCGATGCAGCAGGGAACTGTCGAGTCGTTGTTTGTCCATCCCCGAAAGCTGGTCCCGCAGTTGCCTAGCGTCACCGCCAACGAAGAAAGCGCCGCCCTGATCCGCAGTGGCCGCGCCGTCAATCTGCCGGAAATGTCGCGCGCTCCACAGGTAAAGGTCTTTTACGGTCAAAGAGATCTGATCGCAATTGCAACCAGAATCGCAGGGACGCTTTTCCATCCGAGCATCGTATTTTCCGGTGAGGACAACTCGCGGTAGCAAGAAGTGTGAGCTCTGTCCGTGCGTCACTGACGCACTGGGGCGACGGGAAGTATACTCTGCCATTCCTGGATATGGAGACCTCCGCGATGCACCGGGTAGACCTCGTAAAAGTCGGTCCCGAAAACCTGGCGGAGTGCGGCATCGGGTGCATAAGAAGTCGTGACAATCCGGGTTACGGGCGCAAGGTCGAGTGGCTGCGGAAGCGTTTTGACGAAGGGTTACGCTTCCTATTGTTGCGCGACCAGAAAGAAAAACCGCTGGGGTTCCTCGAATATGTCCCGGGCGAATTCGCCTGGAGACCGGTCGACGCCCAGGGCTGGCTGTTTGTCCATTGCTTGTGGGTGTTCCCGGCAGGCCAGAAGATTAGGGGCCTTGGGAGCCGGTTGATCCGCGCCTGTGTCGAGGAAGCGGGCCGGGCCGGCAGCACCGGCGTCGCAGCCATGGTCAGCAGCGGCACGTGGATGGCAGGAAGGGAAGTCTTTCTGAAAAATGGATTCACAAAGATTGCGGAACGCGGTCGATTTGAATTGGTCGTTCACCGGCTGAGGGAGGGCGCGGAGCCACGCTTTCGCGATATTGTCCAGGACAACTGGAAGTGCCGAGGACTGCACATCGTGTATTCGGACCAATGCCCCATGCTCTCGAAGTCGGTGAATGACCTTTGCGAGATGGCGGCGGAATATAGTCTGAAGAAACCGCGAGTCACTGTGCTCAAAAGCGCATACGAGGCTCAGCATTCGCCGTCTTATTACGGTGCCTTCAGTCTGTTGTGGAACGGGCGGCTGCTATCCAATCACTACGTGAGCAAGGGCGATTCAGAAACATTTTGCAGAAAGAAATCCTGAGCAAGCTATTAACGCACTCTTAGGACACTGCCCAGAAGGGAGATCCCGTGACCTTCGTCAATTGCTATGAAGACGTCGCTCGCGCCGAAGCCTACGCCACGTTAGAGTTCAAGAACACTTACCACTTGGCGTATCGAGACATCCCCACCATCCTCGGGGCGCACGTCCGCGGCCGCAAGAGTATCGATTTCGGTTGCGGCACCGGACGCTCTACGCGATTCCTACGCCAGCTAGGCTTCGAGGTTACCGGAGTCGATATCGCCGAAGACATGATCCGCAAGGCGCGGGAACTGGATCCTTCGGGCGAGTACCGTCTGGTTCCGGGCGACGACCTGGGCGCATTTCCTTCCGGGAACTATGATCTGGTGCTTGCTGCCTTCACCTTCGATAACATCGCGGGCCATAATAACAAGGTACGCATCCTCCGCGACCTCCGCGGCCTCCTAAGCCATGAAGGAAGGCTGGTGCTGATCGTCTCCAGGCCGGAAATTTACACCCACGAGTGGGCGTCGTTTTCGACGAAGGACTTTCCCGAGAATCAGCTGGCGAAATCTGGGGAGAAAGTACGCATCATCGTGACCGACCACGCCGACCTGCGCCCGGTCGAGGACATTGTGTGGAGCGATGAGTCCTACCGCGAAGTGTTCGGGGACGCCCGCCTGCGGGTGTCAGGGAAGTACGAACCCCTGGCGCGACCAGAGGAGCCGTACTCGTGGGTGAGTGAGCTGCAGATTGCGCCTTGGGCCGTGTACGTTCTTGAGATTACGCAGCCAGCCCGTCATATCTGTAATGTCCGATAACAGGTATTATGTTAACTCTGCAGGACCCCCACGCCCCGCATCCCAAGGTCCCCTCATCCCGAATTCCGGGCGCCCAGGGTTCGTTTCGCCGTTGCGGTCTTCGGTTCAACCGCTGGATCAACCCCTCTTACGCAATTGCGCCCTGCACTCTTGGCGCTGTAGAGCGCGCGGTCTGCGGCCCGAAGAATCGTCAGACGATCCTGCCCAATTTCGTCGCTTGCCGTGGATACGACTCCCACACTCACCGTCACCTTGATCGCATCTCCGGCCGTTCCCATCGGCGATTCAGCGACCGCCTGGCGCAGCCTCTCCGCACTGCTCAGAATGCCGGTACCATCGCAATTCTGGCTCACGATCAGAAACTCCTCGCCTCCGTAGCGTCCGACAAAGTTGTAGCCTCGAACCGAAGCCGCCAACCGTTTGGCCAGTTCGCGAAGGACCGCGTCCCCGGCCAGATGCCCTCGGGTGTCGTTGACGACCTTGAAGTGATCCACGTCCACCATCATCACGCCGAGCGGCTCACCGGTGCGCTTCTGGCGTTCGATCTCGTTGTCTAGAAATTCAAGGATCGCGGCATGATTCCAAAGACCGGTGAGAGCGTCATGGGCCGAGTCAAACTCCAGGGCAGCCTGCGCCCGAGCCAGGCGATGCTGAATGATGAGCACGCGGGCGCCGACTCCCGCGAAGCACAAGATCATTACGCCGGACGCCAGGGCTGTGCGGGTGCGCGCGACTTGGGCCAGCAGCAATAAACTGAAAAAGGGAAACAAGAGCGGAAAGAACTGCTGCACGACAACGTTATGCGCTCGCGCCGGTGGCTCCACCGAGGCAGGTTCCGTTTGACCCCAGGTAGCAGCGATCAGCAGCGGCATGGCCAGCAAGGCGCTCCAAACCAAGTCGTACCAAAGCCCTCCCCCACCCACCTGGTTAGGAGCATAACTGGCATACGAATCCGCGAGTCCCGAGCAGGCAATGAACGGCGCCATCCGCGAAAAAAACGCGCGATCCACTGCGGACTTTGTCAGAATGGCTCGCAGCAGGAAGGACGTTGCCAGCACTCCGTCGATCAATAAGCTGGGAGTCCAGCCGAATTTACCCCACCCGACCATTGTTTGTTCCGTGTACCCTCTGGGGAAAAACAAGTACGCGCTTCCCCAGAAGGCGCAGACTTGCAGGAAATCCAGGAGGTGCAAGCGGTCAAATCGGCTGGGCTCGTGATCGGCATCCAAAAAAAGCATCATGCCGAAGGGGAGCAGCGAACAGAAGAACAGCAAGTCGTTAAGATTCTGGAACTTGGCATTGAAAGCTAGAGGGGACGCGTCGAGGTAGGTTCCAAACCCTTGCGCCACAACCCAAATCGTGAAAGCGGTGGCCAGCCATCGCCAGTAATCTCGTCCGGTGGCGCCCGAACGCCGAAATGCCTGCACTGCGCTCAACACGCACAGCAGCCCAAGCAACAACTGAATCAGATTGCCGAGCAGTCCTCCCACCGTCCGGCCGCCGAAATGGAAGACCACTGCAATCTGCGTCAGGAACAGGCCGCAGGTGGCGAAAATTACCGTGCGCGACGAAATTCGGGTTTCGATCCACGCCTCCGCGCGGCGCGCTGGAGTTCCGCCGCTCGCCGCTTTGATCCCCGGCAACTCAGGCTCGTTTCCGGTCTGTTCCGCAGGGGTCTCGGCTTCCGCCATAGAAATGGTTCCGGTTCTTCGATATATCCGCACCGTCAACTTCAACATTAGCAGAACAACAGTGAGGCAACGTCGTTACTAGAAACTATGACGATGGTAACAATGGGCACGAATTCCTCCCAGCGTCTCCGGAACGATAGTGGCGCGCGAGTTCCGATGCATAGGAGTTCCCCATCGTCTCGGCGTGGGACTTGAGCCAGCCTTCCAGGCTCGTTCGCCCCAACGGCGGCGCGTGGGAGACGAGAAGGTCATCCATGAGTCCTTTGATCTCGTCTTCTGTAAGGACGACGTCCTTAAGAATCGCCCCCAAAACTCCAGAGGCAAGCCGGATCATCGCTGGCGGCAAACGAACGATTAAAGACTTGCTTCCGACAGCGTTCCTGATCATCTCTACTAGGTCGGTATACGTGTAGCTCTCCGGCCCCGTCGCGTCCAAGGTGCAACTATCCGACCGTTGTCCGCCATCGACCGCCAGTTCTGCAAGATCGTCCACAAAGATGGGTTGAACGTGGTACTCGCCGCTTCCCGGAATTGCGAACAGCGGAAACCGTTTCAACATGTACGCAATGTTGTTGATAAGAATGTCGCCCTCTCCGAAAAGCACAGCTGGTCGCAGAATGGCATACGACAGCGAGGACGATTGAATCGCCCGCTCCAATTCGGCTTTGCCCTTAAAATACGGAAGCGGTGAATCGATCGAAGGATTTGTGATGCTGACATGAACGATTCTCCTCAGACCGGCGGCCTCGGCAGCATGAATCAGAGCTTTCGTATTTTGCACCGCGCCTTGGTGGCTGAGCCCGCCATGGGAAAACCGTATCCAATAGGTGTTGTAAAGGACGCTCGCGCCTCTCATCGATTCCGTCAGTTGTTTTGTGTCGGCGAAATCAAGTGGGAAAACCTGAACTCGCCCAAACAGCGGCGACTCGGGCTGGGGATGATTGGTCAGGGTTCGAACCTTCTCACCGCGGAGCAGTAACCGCTTCGCGATCTGCTGGCCGCTGAAGCCAAAGGCTCCGGTCACAACGCTTGTAGTTGCCGCAGCCGGACTGCCTTGTGTTTCACAATGCATATCGCTTCTCTCCTACCATTTATGTCTGACAGTTCTGAACAGACTGAATTCACTAAGTAAAAAACCACCGGTCACCCACGCCCTTTCAGTGATAGGAGTTTGCGGACAGCACCCCGGGCCTTTACGATTCCCCGGATCGTTGAGACTGGAAACTGCCGGATGTCCGCATAGAGCGCCTCAACGTCTGTGAAGAATTCATAGATTTCCCGCAATCGCTCCTTGGTGTAATTGTCCTTAGTAGCGCTCTTGTCCAGTTCCGCAATGCACAGCCGCAGCACCTCCAAAGTCGGGTCGATCTCGCGCCGCTTGCGCTGATCGATGATAATGCGGAACATCTCCCAGACGTCCTTGATCGATTCAAAATGCTGCCGCCGGTCGCCTAAGACATGCACCGGCCGAACCAGGCCCCATCCCTGCAGTTCGCGGATACTGGTGCTCACATTGGAACGGGCAACGCTTAGGGTTGCTGCAATTTCCTCCGCCGTAAGCGGCGTCGCGGAAACGTGCAACAGCGCGTGGATCTGGGCCACCGTCCGGTTGATTCCCCAGCGCGTTCCCATCTCTCCCCAGTGGAGAACAAACTGTTTTTTGGTTGCACTTAAATAAGGCATATTTCTCTTATGACAGAACTTACTGAATCAACAGTCAAATGTCAAGATACCCCTTTGCCGCTGCGGGCACCGCCAAACGGTCACTGCCCTTCTGTCTCCAGCAGCTTTACTTGATCGGAGGTAACCGCCTCGCTGTCTGCGGGAACGTCAAAGACCGCGAGTCCGTTCACGATCCGAGTCTTTGCACGGGTGCTGAAGCCGCAACGCACCAGTTCCGAGAGCGCCTCACTCATCGTCAGTGACCGGCTGCTGGCATACGCTTTCACCAGCCGAACAACATCATCGTCGAGAGTGAATGTTAATCGCATATGCGTCCTGTGTACTATCGGCTTCCTACAAACAACATTAAACGAAACCTACAACCCACCGCCACATAGTGGGCATCACGCCTCTCTCATCAATCCTGCGAGATCTTGGCGGAACTTCTGCAACATCGCAATCCGCTCCGGCGTAGCCTCCACAATTTCGTTCTTCGCCTGAAACACTTTGCGCCCTTCCTTTTCAGTGAGCACGCCCATCACTTCGCCCATCCGCCAGCCCGGCGTACCCAGGATTTGCAGGCCGTCCACGCCCGGGACAAGCAAGGCAACGCAGCTCTCCCGCACCACCCCAATGCACTTGGGATAGCGTTCAAATGTCTGCAGTTCGAATCCTGCAAGGTAAAGGCGTTGGAGCTGTTCGGCGGAATTGGGCATGGAACGTAATCGTAATTGTGTAATTTGCAAATCGGTAAGTTGAAAACCCAAGGCCGAAAAACTCAAGGTTGCGACCTTCAACGAAGCGGGGAGACTCCGGCTCGGTATCAGGGTATCGCTTTAGCGATACCGCTGGTCAATCGAAATCGAAGTCAGATGCCCCTTTAGGGGCTGGTCATTGCGGCTCGGCGCGGATGACCTCCAGTTCGTTTCCCTCCCCCAGATTCAGAAAGGTGAAAACGTCCTCATTGGCCGAATAGCATGCCAGCGCCAGCCCTGTGGGATCGGCGTAACTGGCGATCTTCTGGCCGGTCTGCGCGTCGGCGACCTCCACCGTCTGGCTCTGGGTTTCTTCATTCCAGAACGAAATTGCCAGCCGGTTTCCGGAAACATGAAACGCGCTGGCCACTCCGCCACCAGACGGACCCGCGATCTTGAGCGTCTGCATAATCTTTCCGCTCGATGCGATCACGTAGACCAGCGCCGGCGACGAAGCTCGCATCACATAGAGATTGCCGTCGCTTCCAACTTCGGCATCCTCCAGATCAAGCGTGGGCGCCGGCTTCTCTGCAGCCTTCGGAGCTCCTTTCTGTACGTCATTCCGATGGCCGCCGGCACCCGCTTTCGCATGTCCCTGGGGCTCCTCGAAAGAAAGTTGCGCCAGTTCCCTTCCATCCGCGGAAAACACCGCGGTGAAGTTGCGTCCGTGATCGTCTTTATTCTGCACATCGCGCTGTACGCCCGAGAGCAAGAAATTCCCATCGGGAAAGGCCGCGAACGTATACACCTCAAAGTCGGCGTCAAGACGCGTCGCCGACGAAGGCGATCCGTCGGAAGAGAAATGCAGCACGTAGATGCGCGGCTGCAAAACCCCACTCTGCGCGATCTGATCCACGCCGCCATCGGACGCGGGCGAAAAAGCGTCGGCGCGGTCGAGCGCCAGCTGAGAAAATGCGGCCGGATCAAACAGCGCCGTGCGCTTGCCCTCTGGATCGATCTTCACCACGGGCCCCAGCAGCGGCCGATCCATCGCGTACTTACGAATGTAGAGATTTCCATCGGCGTCGCACTTCGAGCCGCTCATGAAGGCGCCGCCCATCTCCGAAGCAACGTTTGTGGTGGACGTGGCACGCAGCGCGATGGCAGATCCAGAAGCTGGAATCTTCGGGGGCGCATCAGGCGTTGCCGAATTTACTTGGCTCGTCAACCACGCCGGAGAGAATCCTGCGGCTACCACGAGCGCGAATAAACCCCTGAAGAACGATCTCATCGAGCGCCTGCGTCTTGGAAAAACATCGCGCTCCTAAACTGAGAGCTGATGACTGAAGGCTGACGGCCGAGGGCTGTCTCTTTACATCTTGTACTTGCCCAGGTCATCATCGCCGAGATCCTCCAGCCACTTGCGAAGTTCATCGCTGGTAACCGCGGGCACGGGATTGGCAGTCTGCTTCGAGTTCTTTAGAACCTCGTCCTCAACGAAGATGGGGCAATCGACACGCAACGCCAGCGCCAGCGCGTCCGATGGACGGGAGTCGACGCTGACCACGTGTCCTTCCCTTTCCAGCCAGATCACGGCGTAAAACGTATCGTCTTTCAATTCCGTGACCACCACCTTGTGCACCAGCGCGTCGAGGCCGGTAAGGACGTTCTTGATCAAGTCGTGGGTCATGGGCCGCGGCGTGTTGACCTTTTCGATTTCGAGCGCGATGGCATTGGCTTCGTACACGCCCACCCAGATCGGAAGCACCGTGTCGCTGCCCACGTCCTTAAGCAGCACAATCGGCATATTCGAAACCGGATCCATCATGAGTCCGCGAATTTTCATTTCAACTTCCATAAAAACCTCAAAGACATTCAAGTGGAGCGCCCGCTCCACGGACACTAGCCCGCCATCTCTCCCACCAAGCTATTCGGGAAGCTCCCAGTAACCCGCACCTTGACGTAGCTCCCCGTCTTCAGTTCAACGCCCTCTGGAACCGTGAAGTTCATCACCTTAATCTGCGAAGTCCGCCCGATCCACTGTCCGCGCGCCGGATTCTTCCCTTCCACCATGACTTCGAGCACTTGCCCAACATGCCGCCGATTGCGCTCAGTTCCAATCCGCTTCTGCCTGTCATTGAGCACAGCCAGCCGCCGGGTCTTTTCAGCGTCAGGGATCGCGTCGTCCAGCCGCAACGCCGGAGTGTTCGGCCGCGGAGAATACTTGAACGTAAACACGCTGTCATACCCAACTTCGTCCATCAATCTCAGCGTCTCTTCAAATTCCCGCTCCGTCTCGCCCGGAAATCCGACAATCAGATCGCTGGTGATCGAGATATCGCGTCGGGCCGCCTGAATCCAGGAGATGCGCTCCAGGTACTGCTCCCGAGTGTAAAGCCGCTGCATGGCCTCAAGCACGCGCGTAGATCCGCTTTGGACGGGCAAATGCACATGGTCGCAGAGCGCCGGCACGGCATCAATCACATCGACAATCTCGCGGACAAAATCCCGGGGATGCGAGGTAGTAAACCGCACCCGCCGCATCCCGGAGACCGAAGCGACAGCAGCCAGCAACTCGGCAAAGCTTTTCTTTCCATCAGGATCACGGTAAGAGTTCACGTTTTGCCCGAGCAGTTGAATCTCCGTATACCCACGGTCCACCAGTTGCCGCGCTTCGTCAAGAACAGAAGAGGAAGTCCGGCTGCGCTCCTTGCCACGCGTATAGGGCACCACGCAGTAGGCGCAGAACTTGTCGCATCCCTCGATGATCGTAATGTAGCCGCGATGCGGATTGGTGCGCGCCGTGTACTCGGTCTCAAAGCACTTGTCGGTAGCGCGATCGTCGAGCCCGGTAACCCGCTGTTCCCCGGTCTCCAACTGCACCAGCATCTGCGGGAGATTGCGGTAAGAAGCCGACCCGCAGACGAGCGACACATAAGGGGCACGCTCAAAAATCTTTTCGCCCTCCTGCTGCGCCACGCACCCCAGGACGCCAAACTGTTTTCCCTGCGATCGATACTTCTTATAATCCGCCAGCCGGTTAAAGACCTTCTGCTCCGCCTTGTCGCGAATCGAGCAGGTGTTATACAGCACCAGCCCCGCCTCTTCCACCGTAGGAACCTGCCGATACCCCTGCTGCAAAAGCGTCCCGACCACCTTCTCGGAGTCGTGCGCATTCATCTGGCAGCCAAAGGTTTCCAGGTAAAACGTCTTGGAGGCAGGCTCCGACATGGAGTCAGTATAAACCACGATTCTATGCGTGCCTTTGGAGGGCACAGCGATTTATCGCTGCGGTAAGGGACTTGTTCTGGGTCAGCGTCGGAAGCGGGGTTCCGCATTCCTTGCGTTTTGTCAGGGCCTAGTGCTGCCTTCGCGGTAAACAGGCATAAAGAAGCCGGGGAGCGCCTCGCTGGCGTCCCCGGCCGTTGTGGGTCAGTCGATGCTTGGCTTGCTGGAAAACTTTAGTGAAATAGATTCAGCGTGTTCGTAGCGTCGTCGACGTAGTAGACGCTCTGTCCGACCGTAACCAGCCCGAACAGGGCGCCCGATCCTGGAGGACTTCCACTGCCATCGAGCAGCGTTTTCGCCACCTGCAATCCATCGGGCGTCGTCTGCACCATGTAGCCGTCATCTCCATTAGCGGTGAGGATGTCGCCGTTGGCCGCGACCGTCAGCCCTAATGGATCGTTCAAGCTTCCGCCCTTGGTAATCGTAAGGCCGGTGCGGGCAGTGGTCTGGCGCCAGATGGGAAAAGGAATTGCGGCGATACGGTTATTGAGACTATCAGCCACATACAGGGAAAAACCGTCCGAGCTCAAAGCCACGCCGGTCGGGCCGATCACCAGCGCTGCCGGGTCGCTGCGCTCGGCGAATCCGGAGCCAATGACGGTCATCGCTTCTACAAACGGAGCAGCCTTCTTCGAGAGCGTCAGATCGACGCGAACCACTGTCCCCTGATTCACGACGCTCCCGCCGGCTGCAACCGTGCCATTCAGCACGTTGGTGACGAATAGCGAGGCGGTCCCGCTACCGTTGACCGTCGAATGGTCGAGCACGGCCATGTCCCAGGGCCCGTTAATCAGCGTGCCATAAATCGTCTCCCAGACATTCCCCGTGGAGTCCAGCACCAGCAAACATCCAGCTTGTGCCGTCGCCGAAGTGCCATCGGTAGTGGGTAAACTGCCGACGACCACCCAGCCACTGCGCAGCACTGCCAGTGCCGTTGTCAGACCAACGCCGCCCGGGCAAGGGCTAGGAAGACTGGAAGCGTCGATCTGGGCGAACTGGCTGACGGTGCCGCCTGGCGATATTTGCATGATCGTAGTTCCGGTTCCCTGCTCATTGGACGCGGCGTTGAAGTTGCTGATGAGCAGGTTGCCCTTCACCAGACTTCCCACCGTGCTCGGAACGACGAAAATGCCATAAGGGTTTATATCGCCGTTTGCCGGAACCGTGGAAGCGACGACTGTAATGGTGTGCGCCGCCGCCGGCGATTCAGCGCGCGCGGCGCCCGATGCGAGGCACGACAGAGCCAGTACCATGCTCGCCGCGCGCATGAGAACCACATTTCGAGAGTGACGTTGTAGGTTCATTTCTCCTCCTTAGATTCTTGAGTTAGTAGCAATCGGCACACGGCCTCACCGCGCTGTGACGGACGGCGGCGATGAGATACGGAAGCAATGCCCACGCTGGAGAATGAAGTTATTGGAACGCAGAAGACAATATGTCACGGTTTTGTCAACACATTGTCATTTTGCTTGCAGACTGCGGACTGGGTGCCCCATCCTAACGTCGTGCTTTTCGACGTTAGGATGGGACTCCACCGCCGCGTAAAGTTGGGGGGATCCCCGGACACAACAATCGAGTAGCACCGGCAGCGCTACTCTCAGTGATGAAGGTACAAAGCACGCGGTCAGAATTCTAGCGGTGCGGTGTTGAGGAAACCGGCGGACGGCTTTCCACCGTCTCGCCTTTCTCCACGAAAGCCTGCATCCAGCCCAGAACCCGTTGCCAGCCCTCCCCGTGTGCTTTCGCCGCCTGCGGCGCACCCGCAAAACCATCGTGCCGGATCTTCAACAGCGTCCCCGTGCCGGCTTTCTTAGGACCGCTCGGATGCAGTCCATGCACCTCGGTCGGCTCCAGTTCCCACCGCACCACCGTCTTGAGATTGTTGCTATAGCTGGAGATCCAGGTATGAGTCAGCAGGCGAGGAGGATCGACTTCAAGGTATTCGCCATCGACACGAAACGAGGTGCCGTCAACACGGACGCCGATACTTGACCACTTGCCTCCGGGCCGCACGTCGGCCTTCCACTCCGTGATCCGATACGTGTCCTGATGCCCCCACCATCGCGGAACCTGTTTGGGGTCGGTGAGTGCTTCGAATACGCGTGCCGGCGGCGCCGCGATAAAAACCTCTCCCACCACCGCGTCCTGTTCGGGAGTAACTGCTATGGTCACCATGTTGAGTTAATCCTCTCTGCGGTTCAGAAGTGTGTGTTCCAAAAATTCCTTAAGCTTCTCGACCACGCCCGGCCACCCGCCGCTGTAATCCTTGCGCGCCCCTGGATCCTGCGCGAGACCCCTATGCGTCACCTTCACCTCTATATCCCCCAGCGTTTTCGACAAAGTGATACTCGCCGTCGACAACGCCCGAAGATTCTCCCGCTTTAGCCGCCTCGGGATTACTTATGAACTTCCGGGCCTTATCCAAGTTTGCAACTTCGAACATGAAGAAAACGTTGTTGGGTTCCTCGACGCTACGCCAGATACTAAGAAGTCGAAGGCCAGCCTCCTGATGAGCCGCTTCGTGAGAAGCGAACAAGGACTTCCAGCGTAAGAAGTCCGCCACGCGATTGCGACAGAGCATGTAAGTCATCGGTTTCTCCTCGATTGAGGTTCGCTCTCACTTCACCCGCGCGAGCGTGAACACTTCTTTCATTTCTTTGCCGTGATCGAGGAAGACCCATTCTTCGGTGTGGTGGTCGGCATCGGATTGAGAGAAGGTCACATGTTGCATGTGTCCGTCGCCGGGTCCGATGTTGGTGCCATCGAAAAACTCGAAGCTGACCGTTTTCGCGTCCGACGAAACGACCTTCATGCGCGGCTGGTTGCCAGCTCCGCAGTAGTGCGTCATCAAGAGTCGGTCACCGTCCATGTGGAACATGGTGATCATGTTTTCCGGACCATGCTTGTCCGGATCATGCCCGACGATCTCGCTCATCAGCGCGGAGCCGCCGGCAGTTAGGCGAAAAGTCACTTGCAGAGGCTGCCCCTGCGAGTTCGTCCCAGCCCAGTTCCCTTCCAGTCCTTTGAGCTGGTCGAAGGTTTTGTGCGCATCCGATCCGGCGGCTACGAAACTGGCCGAGAGCATGATGATCAGGGTTGCAGCGGCGGTAGCGATTTTGCGTAGCTTCATGGATTCCTCCTGAGATTTATTTTGGGTTCCTGGGGTTCTTCGTCGAAACGTTGCCCAATTCGCGGGCGTATTCCTGTTCAACGAACGATTTCAGATTCGTGAGGTTCATCTGCCAGAACTGCCGGTAGGGCTCGAGCCACGACTCCACGGCCTTCAGTGGCGCGGCGTTGAGTTGATAGACGCGGTGGCGCCCGCTCCGGGATTCTACTACCAGCCGCGCTTTGCGCAACTGGCGCAGGTGCTTGGAAATCGCGGGGCGGGATATCGGGAATGCCTCGGCGATTTGCCCGGCGGGCTGGGCTCCGCGGCGCAGAAGGTCAAGCACGGCGCGCCGGGTGGGGTCGGCCAGCGCGTGGAAAGTAACCTCGCGCAAATATGTAACCGAACGGTTCCGCATAATGCGTAACTATACGGTTACACGTCACGTCGCGTCAAGAGGAAAATTTGGATTGCCTCGGCCCAGCTTTTCGCTGAGGTGAGCAGCGATCAATTTGCCGTGGAAGCGCCCGTTCTCAATGAAGATCTCATTCGTCCTCGATCCCGCGACGATGACGCCAGCGACGTAGATTCCCGGAACGTTCGACTCCAGATTCTCCGGGTCGCAAAAGGGACGCATCTGTTCCGAGGAAAGTTCGATGCCCACGCTGCGGAGAAAATCGTAGTCGGGATGGTATCCCGTGAGAGCCAATACAAAGTCGTTCTTCAAGTGAAGCGGGCCCGACGGAGTCCGCACCACAACGTAATCAGCACCAATCTCCTGCATGGTGCTGTTGAAAAACGCCGTGATTTCGCCAGCCTTGATCCGGTTCTCGATGTCAGGCCGCACCCAATATTTGACGTGGTCGTGCATCTGCGCTCCGCGGTGAACCAGGGTAACGCGAGCGCCGTGACGCCACAAATCCAGAGCCGCTTCCGCCGCCGAATTCTTGCCGCCGATCACCACCACGTCCGTATCGGAATAAGGATGCGCCTCGCGATAGTAATGAGAGACTTTGTCCAGGTCTTCGCCGGGGATATCGAGTTTGTTGGCGAGATCATAGTAACCGGTGGCGAGCACGATCTTGCGGGCGCGATAGTCGTGGATGGCGTTGTGCCGGTCGGTAGTCGTAACCCGAAAGTCGCCGTCCTCGCCCGCAATCGTCTTCACCCATTCGTACTGGCGGATGTGCAACTGAAAGTGCTCCGCGACGCGCCGGTAATATTCGAGCGCTTCGAGCCGAGTCGGCTTGACCAGCGAGGTGGTGAAAGGAACATCGCCAATCTCGAGCAACTCCGGCGTCGTGAAGAACACCATGTTGTTCGGGTAGTGATAAATGGAATTGACGACGCATCCCTTGTCGATGATGAGGGGCTTGAAGCCAGCTTTGTGAGCCTCGATGGCGCAGGCCATGCCGGTGGGACCAGCGCCCACCACCAGAACATCAGCCCAGGATTCGGGACGCGTCTGAATTTGAGTGCGGGATAGAGTTTCCGGAATCTGTTCGACGGACACGAGTGTCAGAGCCTTAATTTCGCGGGATGGAAACGCACAATTCTAGCACCCGGCGGTACGCGAGTCGCGTGCGATTCCCTACTTCTTCACGCAAACGGAAACTCCATCGCGTATGGGCAAAATAGTAGTAAACAGATCCTTTGACTCGTAGATCAGTTTATTGAATTCGAGGATGGCCTTGGTCTCGGCGTCGGGGTTGGGTTGGCGGAGCTTGCCGCTCCAGAGAACGTTGTCCGTAATGAAAAGGCCGCCGGTTTTCAGGCGCGGGAGCGCTAAGCGAAAGACGCGCGGGTAGTCGGTCTTATCGACGTCGTTGAAGATGATGTCGTACTGCTCTTTCTCCTCCGAAAGGATTTCGAGCGCATCGCCCACGCGAACCACGATGCGCTGGCTGACGCCCGCACGCTCGAAGTATCGCCGGGCCTTATCGGCGCGCTTGGGGTCGCCGTCGGTGTAGACGACACGTCCACCTTCGCCCACCGCGCGTGCCCACCAGATCGTGGAATAGCCGATGGCCGATCCCATCTCGAAGATCTTCTTCGCGCCGCTGATGGTGGCCAGTTGATAAAGCACGCGAGCGACGGCGGGACCGACGATGGCCACATCGTTTTTGGCGGCATCGGCTTCCATCTCGGCGAGAACTTCGTCGCGCGGCGGCAGCATCGCGTACAGATAGTCTTCGACTTCAGGAACGGTGATTCCACCCATGCGCCAGTCAGGGTTCGCGGGTTGATCCGTCATAGTGCTCCTTTAAACTTGTTCATGGAGAGCCGGGCGCCCCCGCCCGGCCACGACTCTGCTGAAGGCGAAAGGAACGGGCGAGACGCCCGTCGCTCCACTATATTACTTTTTCTTTTACGAAATTGTTTTCCCCGGCTTCAGTTCCAGCACTTCCACGTCTGGCACCAGTTTCTGCAACTCGCCGGGCGTTCCCGTCAGCGGCGGAAACGTGCCGAAATGCATGGGGATAACAGTTTCCGGCTGCAGCAGTTTACAGGCATAGGCAGCCTCGCGCGGCGACATGGTGAAAAGGTCGCCGATGGGCAGCATGGCAATCTTCGGCGCGTAGAGGTCGCGAATGATCGCCATATCGCTGAAGACGTTGGTATCGCCCGCGTGGTAAAGCTTGACTCCGTTCGAGAACTCGATCACGTAGCCGCAGGCTTCGCCGCCGTAGATGATCTGGTCGCCATCCTGAATTCCGCAGGAATGCACCGCGTGCACCATGGTGATCTTCACCCCGGCGACAGTCTGCGTACCTCCCTTGTTCATAGGCGCGATCTGCTTGACGCCTTTTTTCTGCAGCCACAAGCATAGTTCGTAGATGCCAACGGCGATCGGATTGAACTTCCTGCCTACCTCGACCGCGTCACCAATGTGGTCGCCGTGCCCATGGGTGCAGAGCAATGCGTCGGCCTTCTTGACGTTCTTTTCACTCTCTGGGCACGCAGGATTACCGGCAATCCAAGGATCGATGTAGAGTGTCTTCCCTTCCGGCGTCAGGACGCGAAAAGTGGCATGGCCAAGCCATGTGAATTGGATCCCTTTGAGATTCACAAAGCACTCCTGGTGTAGGCCGCGAATGGTTGACCTGCGAAAGCATTTTAGTGACTTGGAAAAAAGCGCGCAACGAGCGAACGACGGCTCCGAAATATTATCTCGATTTAATCCATTCCGCTTGCGCTCAAACTCGTGTATAAGATGGGCTCGATGCCTGATCTCAAAGTATTGCTGTCACGCGAAACCATTGCCAAGCGAGTCGCCGAGATGGGACAAGAGATTGCGCACGATTTTAGTGGCCAGTCGATTATCCTGGTCGGCGTTCTCAAAGGCGCGGCCATTTTTTTGAGCGATCTTGCGCGTCACATTCCCCTCGACGCCACCTTCGACTTTATCGGGGTTTCGAGTTACGGGAACCGTCCCATTGCCAAAGAAGACCCGGCGGGCCACGCGGCGTGGGATTCGCTGGGAGAAGTGCGCCTGACAAAGGACATGGATCAGTCGCTGGCCGACCGAAACGTGATCCTGGTCGAGGACATCCTCGACACCGGACTGACGCTGAACTACATTTCGAAGCTGGTGCGCGCGCATCAGCCAAGGTCGCTGCGCATTGCGGCGTTGCTCGACAAACCTTCACGCCGCAAGATGCCGATCACGGCGCAATACGTCGGCTTCACCATCCCCGATGCCTACGTGGTCGGTTACGGCCTGGACTACGCGGAGCGCTATCGCAACCTTCCCGACATCTGCGTGTTGGAGAATTTGTAATTGATGATTTGTAATTTGCAATTTTCAAACTGGGCGACGCCGCTTTTCAAATTACCAATTACAAATTGCCGATTACAAATTAATCGGCTGCTATGATGAAGCCTGTGACAACGACGGCCTCGCCAACTGAACGCGCTTCCGAAGTGGAACCCCTCCTGCTGGAAGTCGCCGACGTGGTCAACACCACGCTCGACCTGGAAACCACACTGCGGCGCGTGGCGGAACTGGTGCGCAAGGTCATTGACTACGAGATTTTTGCGATCCTGTTGCTCAACGAGCAGCGTCAGGAATTGTACGTCCGCTTCAATGTGGGATATCCGCCGGGCGTCGCCGACCGCCTGCGCGTGAAAGTGGGCCAGGGGATTACCGGACGCGCCGCCGAGACGGGCCGCGCAGTCCTGGTCGCCGATGCGACCCAGGATAGCTTTTACGTTGAGGCCGTACCCAACGTTCACTCGGAACTCGCGATTCCGCTCATCGTCAAAAACCGGGTGATTGGTGTGATCGACCTTGAGGCGCGCGAAAAGGGTTACTTCACCGAGGAACACAAGCGCCTGCTGACCCTGATCGCTTCACGCATGGCGATCGGCATCGAGAACGCGCGGCTGCACACGCGCATCACGCGCCAAGCTCGAACGCTGCTGCTGCTGAACGAGATTGCGCGCGAACTCACGTCGATTTTAAATCTGGATGAACTGCTTAAGCGCATCGCCGAGTTGCTCAACCGGCTGATCGACTACCAGATGTTCAGTATTCTCCTCGTGGACCAGACGGGAGAAAAATTGCAGCACCGCTTCTCGCAGCGCTTCGAGGAAAGACTGCATTTGAAACACGACATCCCGATGGGCCGCGGCGTGGTGGGATACGCCGCGCAGGCTATGGAAGCGGTCCTGGTGCCGGACGTCGCCAAGAGTGACCGTTACATCGCGGTGAATCCGGAGACGCGCTCGGAGCTGGCGGTTCCGCTGATCTACCAGGGACAAGTGATCGGAGTGCTCGATCTGGAGCACACGCGTCGCGGATATTTCACCGACGATCACAAGCGGACCCTGACCACGCTCGCGGCGCAACTTGCGATCGCCATTGAAAACGCGCGCTTGTATGAGGAGATTGCCCGCCAGGAGCAGCGCCTGGAGCGTGATCTGGCATTGGCGCGCGAGTTGCAGTTTCGCTTGCTGCCGCACTCGCTTCCCCGGATGCGGCATCTCGACGTTGCGGCGAAGTTTGTTCCCGCCCGCGCCATTGGCGGCGATCTCTATGACTTCCTTCCATATTCGTTATCGCGCCTGGGGATCGCGATTGGAGACGTGAGCGGCAAAGGCGCGCCGGCCGCCATCTACGCCGCTCTGGTCAGCGGCATTCTCCGTTCCCATGCGCCCATTGAGCCGGGCCCGGCGGAAATGCTTTCGGCGGTGAACCTGTCGCTCGCGGAACGCCGCATTGCGGCGCAGTTTGTGTCGATCATCTACGCGGTGTGGGACGATGAGCGGCGGGCGCTGCTGGTGGCGAATTCGGGCCTGCCGCGGCCCATCCATTGTCGTGATGGCAAAATTGAGTTTATCGAAGCGACCGGCCTTCCGCTGGGGCTGTTCGACGAAGCCGACTACGACGAATTCACTTTCAAGGCCAAGCCAGGCGATTTGTTCGTGTTTTACAGCGACGGCATTCTCGACGCACGCAACCGGCACGGCCAATCCTTTGGGCCGGAGCAAGTGGAAGCGATTGTCGCCAAGTGCGTGACCAAGTCGGCGGATTGCGTCGTGAAGGAGATCTTCAAAGCGGTCACCGAGCACGCCGCGGGTGTGGATACGTTCGACGATCAAACGGTGGTCGCGATCAAAGTCAAGGCCGGTGCGGGCAAACGCAAGTGAAGCAAACGCGCGCATCGCGAAGGTTACGGCCGCCGGCTTTTGAATATCACGGCGCGGCCTCGGGAGCGCACGCTAGGGAGCTTTACTGCGAAGCAGTGTCGTTGGCAAGCCTCGCCTCGCGCCACGGAACTCCGCTGTACGTTTATTCCGCGGCGATGATCCGCGCGCGATTGGACGCCTTCCGTCGCTCTTTTCATTCCGTCCCTCACACCTTGTGTTATTCGGTCAAAGCCAATTCCACCCTCGGGATTCTGCGCCTCGTAGCCAGCGCGGGGGCCGGCTTCGACGTGGTTTCTGGCGGAGAACTGCAACGAGTTCTGGGCGTGAAACGGAAAGCCGCAAGCAGCGTGGTGTTCTCCGGCGTGGGCAAGACCGCGGCGGAAATGGAACTCGCGCTGCGCTCCGAGATATTGCTATTCAACATTGAAAGCGCTTCGGAATTGAAGTTGCTTGCCGCAACTGCGGCGCGATTGAAGAAGCCGGCGGCGATCGCGGTGCGCGTCAATCCCGACGTTCCGGCAAAGACTCACCCGTATATTTCGACTGGATTGCATCGGCACAAATTCGGCGTGCCGATCCCGCAGGCGCTAACGCTCTACGCGGAGGCCGCGAAGCAGCCCTATCTGAAAGTGGTCGGCGTGAGCGTCCACATCGGGTCGCAGATCACCGATGTCGGTTCGTTTCAAGCGGCACTGGAACGCGTGGCCGATCTGGTTCGCGGCCTGCGCGAGCGGGGACACGACATCCGCTATATCGACGCCGGCGGTGGCTTGGGAATTTCGTACGAAGGAGCGCAGCGGAGTTTTGAGAAACAGATTGCGGCGTACGCCAGGGCGGTGCTTCGTCCGTTACACGGATTGAAGCTGCATTTGCTGCTCGAACCGGGACGTTCCATCGTAGGCCCCGCAGGCGTTTTGGTGACGCGCGTCCTCTATCGGAAGACGAACAATCACAAACGCTTTCTGATTGTCGATGCGGCGATGAACGATCTGCTGCGTCCTTCGCTGTACGGCGCGTATCACGAGATTGTTCCCTTGGGCCTGGCGACGAGCCGCAAGTCGCGCGAAACAGAGATTGTCGATGTAGTCGGTCCAATCTGCGAAACCGGCGACTTTTTTGCGCGCGACAGAAGACTTCCAGTGGTCAGCGAAGGCGATCTGCTGGCCATTCTCGACGTGGGCGCGTACGGCTCGGTGCTGGGATCGAACTACAATACGCGCGGCCGCGCGGCGGAGTTGCTGGTCGATGGCGCGGACGCGAGAGTGATACGGAGACGCGAGAGCTTGCAGGATCAGTTGAGATTGGAAAAGCTCTAGCGGAGAGTCGCGCGTCTCGCCCGACGGGCGAGAGCCTGCCCTGAGCTTGCCGAAGGGACGCCCGTCGTTCCACCGCAGTTACAGCGACTCCAAAAAATTGGTCACGGCCCGCAACACCGGCTCGGGCTGCTGGATGAACAGCGCGTGTCCCAGGTTGCGGAACTTCACGTGTGTGTGATGCGGTAACAAGCGCGTGGCCAGCGCAACGTCCGCGTCCGACATCAGACCACCTAATTCCGGCGTACCCTGCAAAAGCAGCGTCGGACAGGCGATTCCGCGCAACACGGTTTCGCCATCCCAGCCTTCGAGCGACGATCCGTCGAGCGTCATATCGTAGGTGTCGGCATCGGCCTGCTGCACGCAACGCGCCCACGAGAGCAGGTAGGCCTCATCGTTGCCGGGAAGCTCGTGGATCATAACCGATTCATCGGTGTTCGGAACGGGCAGCACAATCTTGCCAATGCCGTCCGCGATCTGCTCGACCGAACCGCCCTTGCGCGCCAGATCCCGGAGTCCCGAGAACAGCGCTGTGTACATCGGATTGTGAAGCCGCCGGACAACAATGATGTTGTCGCCGAGAATCAGGGCGCGCACCAGTTCCGGATGATGCGAAGCGACCCACATCGCCAACATGCCGCCGAGAGAGTGTCCAAAGAGCACGGCGGGACCGGAAACGCGCTCGCGAAGCAGGCAAGCGATGTCCTCAGCGTACTGCGGGCCCCGGTAGCCGCGGGCCACGTGGGAGGATTTGCCATGACCGCGCAGGTCGGGCGCGAAGATATGCCAGCGCAGGCTCAGCGCGGGAATCAGCGGGAGAAATACTTGCCAGCGCCGGCCGAGTCCGTGCAGCAGCACGAGCGGCGGCCCATGGGCAGGTCCTTCGGCATAGTTCAATTGAACTTCGCCGGTGTCGAAGGTGCTCTCAACAAGACCTGGAAATGTTTCGCTCACAATAGCCCCAGCCCCTACAAAGGGGCGTCCAATCTCCCGCAACTTGCGGCATCGCTAAAGCGATACCCTGATACAAACCAGAGGTTTTCAGCAGTCTGAGACCTGGCACCTGAAACCTAGCCTCAACGTTCTCCCCACTTGAGCTTGGTGGCGAGCACTTCGAAAAATGTTTTCTTAAAACGCAAAAGCCGGGCCGAATGTTCCGCCTTAACGCAGCGCACGATGTCACTGTCCCGCATAGGCATGCCGACTTGTCCGTCGAGACTGAGGTACGCTTCTTCATCTCCGGTCTTGACCTGGATTTCGATCTCGACCGTATCGCGCACGACCACCGGACGATGCGTCAATCCGTGGGGCGAGACTGGAGTGATAACGAAGGCAGCCACATCCGGTTTCAGGATCGGGCCGCCCGCTCCAAGAGAATATGCGGTCGAACCAGTCGGCGTTGAGACGATCAGGCCATCGGCTCTGTAACTGGAAACAAACTCCGCGTCCACGAATAGCTCAAAGTGATTCAAGCGCGCGATGGCGCTCTTGCTCACTACTGCCTCGTTCAAAGCCGAGTGAGTGGCATGAATCCCGCCGCCCCGCACCAGGGAGCAACTCAGCATCGAACGGTTGTCGACGATGTAGTGCCCTTTCTCGATCGCCTCCAGAGCGGGATACAAATCAGACAGTGGAACTTCGGTCATGAATCCGAGGGTGCCGAGGTTGACGCCGAGGATCAGCGTTCCGGCTTTCGCAACCGCGCGCGCCGCCGAAAGCAGAGTCCCGTCGCCGCCGAGCACCAGCGCCAGATCCGGCGCCTGCCCGGCCAACTCGCTTCGCGGCATGACGAGGGCGGGCGCAAAATAGGCGGCGCTTTCCTGGTCGACGACCACCGCGTAGTTGCGCTGCAGCAGCCATTTCTCGAGCGCTGGCAGGGCTTCGGATAACTCGGGACGGTCGGGCTTCGAAATAATGGCAACAGTTTTGGGGCGGCTTGGGTTTTGGGGAGAATCGGGCATGTCTTCTGGCTTCTCTGCGCGCATCGGAATTTCGATTGTACCGAATCAGCCGATGGCAGGTGCTGAAAACTCTGCGTGCAGCAGGAATTCGCGATTGCCTTCACCCCCAAGAATGGGAGATTCGATCCACTCGGCGCGCCGGCATCCGAGTTGCAAGAGCTCCGCTTCCACCCTGGCTACGGCCGCCAGTTGCGCCGATTCGTCGCGCACGATTCCGCCCTTGCCCACCAGTTCCCTGCCCGCTTCGAACTGTGGCTTTACCAGCACCACCAGTTGGCGAGTGACCCTTGGATTCGCGCTGGCGCAAGACGAAGCAGCGCGAAGCACCGCCGGCAGCACCAGGGTAGCCGAGATGAAGGAAACGTCCATGGCAATGAAGTCAACATTCTCGTTGAGATCGCCGGACGTGAGATAGCGGGCGTTGGTTTTCTCCAGCAGCCGCATGCGCGGATCGTTACGCAAGCCGAAGTCCATCTGACCGTAACCGGTGTCGACGGCAATCACCCGAGCGGCACCGTGCTGCAGCATGCAGTCGCTGAATCCTCCCGTGGAAGCGCCGATGTCGAGACAGACTTTGCACTGGAGATCGATTCGCCAGTGCTCAAGAGCCTTCTCCAACTTGAGGCCGCCACGGCTGACGTAGCGCAGATCTGCGCCCAGCAGGCGCAAAACCGACGCCGAGTCGATCGATGCGCCCGCTTTCTCGATCTTCTGCTCGTTGACGAGAACTTTTCCAGCGAGGATGAGCGCCTGCGCCCGTTCACGCGATGGCGTGAGGCCTCGCTCCACGAGCAATTTGTCGAGACGCGTCTTCACTGATTATCGAAGGAGTATCGAAAAAACGAATCCGCCAGATGCGGCTAGCACCCGATGCTGTGCAAAATGTTGAACGCGATTTATTAACAGCGGGTTACAAGATTGAGTCCCCGCTTTTCCACAAACTTTTCCTCTGCGCATGTTGAAAAGTCTGGAAAAGTATCGGGCCATCCGGTGATCGGGTCATCGGGTGATCGAAATTCAAAAGCAAAATGCAAAAGCAGAGCCGTTGTGCAACTCAGATCACCCGATCAACCCGATGGCCCGATGATCCGATCGCCTCTCAGCCGGCAACTTCTTCCAGGACCTTCTGATCGATATCGAAGTTGGCATGCACGTTCTGCACATCTTCGTTATCTTCGAGCGCTTCGAGCAGCCGAATCATCTGCGCCGCCTGCTGCCCTTCCAGTTTGATGTAGGTATCGGGAACCATACTCACGCTCGACGAAACCGGCGTGATACCAGCCTTCTTCAAGGCCTCCAGCACGCCTTCATAGGCGGACGTCTCGGTCAGGATTTCCCAGTTCTCGCCATCGTCCTTCAAATCCTCGCCGCCCGCTTCCAGGATGATGTTCATCAGATCGTCTTCCTTGGCCGCCGACTTGGCGATGATGATATCGCCCTTCTTGTGAAACATATACGAAACCGAGCCCGCTGCAGCCATGTTGCCATTGTTCTTCCCGAAGACGTGGCGGATTTCGCTCACCGTGCGATTGCGGTTGTCGGTGGAGATTTCCGCCAGCAAAGCCACGCCGCCGGGCCCGTAGCCCTCGAGCACGAATTCTTCGTAGGTAAGTCCCGGCAGTTCGCCGGTGCCGCGTTGGATGGCGCGTTTGATATTGTCGGCCGGCATGTTTTCGGACTTGGCCGCCAGGATCGCCGTGCGCAGCCGCGGATTCATGTCGGGATCGCCGCCCGATTTGGCCGCCATCGCAATTTCCTTGATGAGACGAGTGAAAATCTTGCCGCGCTTAGCGTCGAGCGCGCCCTTCTTGTGCTTGATGGTTGCCCATTTCGAATGGCCGGACATAGCTTTACCTCATCTATAGAGAACTTGATTTTGCGCTGATTCTCGGAATTATGGGTCCGCCCGCGGAGGAAATCACAGGATCAGCCTCGACATAAAACGTTCAGGCGAACTGAGATTATAGCATGGGACCGGGTACCTACTCATTCGCGTTCTTTGTGGATGAGTGGGCGGCTCGCGCAAGGGACGAGCTGGCCCCGAGCTTTCGCATGGGCAGGGTTTCCCCCGTGTTTCTCTTTGCCCCCTGCGGTTCAAGCTCCTGCATTTGGCACCCATTCGCGTTCTTCGTGATGAGTGAGCCGCCCGACCCTATGTCCTAACCAAAGGACTCAAACACGATAAATTCCTCAAGCTTCTTCTTTGGAGTAGGTTCGGGCCATCCGTCGGGGACACCGAGCGGCGTGATGCAAACGCGCTGATAGCGTTCGGGAATTCCCAGCACCTCTCGCGTGACCTGTTCGGGAATTGCGTCGGTGACATAGACGGTTCCGTAACCGAGCGCCCGAGCCGCTAAACACAGATATCCTGCGGCCAACGGGCCATCATGCTGGTTGTAGGAGGGATAGGTGGATTGCGAGTCCGTCAGAACCACGACATAAACCGGCGCAGAGAAATAACCCGCCATGGCCTTGATTTTTGCCTCTTTGCGGGACGCCTGTTCCGCTGGCGCCAAGTCATGCCATTGTGCTTCGGCCAATTCCAGGCACCGGACCCGCATGCGCTCGATCTTGGCACGATCTTTGATCACCAGAAACTTCCACGGCTGCTGATTTCCCGCCGTGGGCGGCCGCCGCGCCGCATCGAGGATGAGACGCAGGTCCTCCTCTGGGACGGGATCGGGCTTGTAGCGGCGCACCGAACACCTCTTCGCAAACAGACTGAGAAAGTCAGCGCCGTTGTTGGGTGCGGCTGAACCATGCGCTACAGCAGTCACGCAAAGCCCCCCGCCGAGACCGGCGAGACGGATAAAATTTCTGCGGGTGTCGCTCATTGTTTCCTCCACTGCATGAATTTTATAGGCTGCTTGCGAACAGCGTCTTGATCTCCCTTGTGGTGGGCAGAAAACCTAGGAGGACAAAATAGTAGACTCAAATTCCAGCTTTGGGTTAGCAAATGAAAAGGAGTGTTCTAAGGCCGGGAACATTCACATCGGTGTTGGCGGTTGCCTATCCTTTGAACGATGTTAGCTGGGTGCTGGGTGCCCACGCATTCGTGTTCTTTGCGGATTTCCCGTGTTCCTCTCTGCTCCCTGTGGTTCAAGCTCTTGCCCTTTGCCCACCAAACCGATAGCGTCCATCAGCTACTAACGCTTGATAGCCAGGTCATGAGGTACCCTTGGTCGGGAACCCCCATGGCCACGGAAACTCTTGATCGCCAACTCGCCCAACTCGAGGCCTGCCGCTATCGCTTCGGTCGCCACGAAGCGGCAAACGTCGTGAAGTTGCTGAATCGTCTCGATGCCATGCGCTTAGCCGATACAGCTTCGCTGATCCGCTTCCACGAGGCACTGCTTTTCTTGCGCGCCTTCCCTCAAGGCCCAACCGTGGTGCGCGCCACCGAGCGCATTCTGAATCGTTTCCATAAGAGAGTGGAAGCTCTGCGCAAAGCTGGAGCCGATATGGACGACTTCGACACCTTCGAAGCCTCGGGCATTGCCGGCACCGAGATGGAAGACGCGCTCAGCTTCGATGTTGCGAGCTGGCTCATCAAGCGCATGCCCGGCAAAGTCGAAATCGCCTGGGAAAACTACGAACCCGGACGCAACTTAGGCAATACCGGCCCGCGCTTCATTCCGTTGCTTGAGGACGACGCGTACGTCGAGGCCGACACGCCTTGGCGCCGATGGCTTGAGGCGGCTGGGGGCGAGTTCAAGAGAAAGAAGCACGCCACGCCAGCATGGCTGATCGAATGTTTCGAGCGATTGCCGCTACCCGCGCAACAAAAAGCCGAGCTCTACGAATCGCTGCGCGTGCCCTTGCGTTGGAAGCTTGAAAACTCAGCCATCACGCGAACGCGAAACTGGAAGCCGGTGCGCAGCGTTTTCTATCACAGCGAACCGCTAATCAGCCGGAGCCAAGTCTCGCTGGCGGATGAGTTGGCGCGGCGTCCACCGCTGCTGACGAAGCTTTCGCGCAAGCAGGGTGACGAGATCACGGACTTAATCCGCGAAGTCATGCTGGTGCGCTATCGCGAACTTTACGGCACCACGCTGGGCGATCCGCGGTCGGCTGTGCGGTCTGATGTAGGCCGAGGAGTGACCATCTATCTCTGGCACTTGCCGCCCGATCGCCGTCTGCCGTTGCGCGCCTATGTCGCGGGGTTGACGCTGAAAAATGGCGTGCCGATCAACTATATCGAAGCCATCGGACTCTGCGAGTGGATGGAGGTTGGCTTCAACACTTTCTACACTTTTCGCGGCGGCGAAGCGGGATGGGTCTATGCCCAAGTGCTGCGCTGCTTGTGTCACGTCATGGGAACGACGTGCGTCTCGGTTTATCCCTATCAACTGGGCCATGAGAACGAGGAGGCGATCGCATCGGGCGCGTTCTGGTTCTACCGGAAGCTGGGATTCCGGCCGGGACGCGCCGATCTACAGCGACTAGCGGAGCGCGAAGAGCAGAAAATCGCCGCCAATTCAAAATACCGGACGCCCGCGCGCACGCTGAAACGGCTGGCGGCGGGGCACGTCTTCTACGAGCTGCCGGGAAGCGAGGTAGGGGCGTGGGATCGATTTTCAACCCGCAACATCGGATTGCAAGTCAACCGGCGTATGGCGCGCGATTTTGGCGGAGATGCCAGCCGCATGCGCGAGCACGCGAGGCGTGCGCTGGAGCGAAGTCTGGGAGTAAGGACATCGTCGTGGTCGCCGCTGGAGAAGGCATCTTTTGACAATTTCGCGGTCGTTCTGGCTGATGTTCCGGAACTGCGCGCGTGGACGCGAGAAGAAAAAGAAGACCTCGTCCGAATCATCCGCGCCAAAGCCAAGCCGGATGAAATGCTCTACCTTCACCTCACGCAGCGGCATACGCGGATTCGGAAGGCGTTGCTGACGCTCGGATCGTAATGAATGGAACGGCAATCTCCATCCATTCGCCATTAGCCCGCAATCAAGC